>Ga0316600_10000946_pt1 | contig 13317 bp, 10 predicted proteins | sample OWC_soil_day5_CT_FD_207652 | JGI IMG/M metagenome (GOLD analysis project Ga0316600, IMG submission 207652) | Wetland soil microbial communities from Old Woman Creek delta, Ohio, United States - OWC_soil_day5_CT | ecosystem: Environmental > Terrestrial > Soil > Wetlands | place: USA: Ohio... | reverse complement strand
ACCTGCTTACCTATCTCCTGGACTTTTGTTTTCGCATAGGCTACTACGGCTTTCATCAAGGGAAAGTTAAGAAAAGGTTCTCCACCAAAAAAACCGATATGTAACTTTTTGATTTTTCCCGATTGTTCCAGCAGCCAGTCTACGGCCTGAAAAGCCGTCTTTTCTTCCATGTTGCCGCCAGTGCCGTATCCTCCCCCGTCTCCATAGCAATACACGCATTTTAGATTGCAGGACTGAGTTAGAAAAAGACTAAGGTTTACAACAGGATAAGGTTCTTGTTTTGTGTCTTTTTTGACTTTTGGAGTTTGTTCTTGACCTTTTGCTAGTAATCCCAATTTTTTGAGTTGTTCTTCGATAGGAAACTCTAATGCTGCGGTCGGTTCAGCCATCATTTTTCCCATTGCTATGGCTGTTGTTTCATCGATAGCACTGGAAGACATCTCTTCAATATTAATGATATACCGACTGTCTTGATGATGAAACAGGTGAAATGGCTTTATCACTTTTTGTTCCATAAGCTATTTTTTCCTCCGATACATTTCATTTAACAATATATTCCAATAATTTTTGTACGAAAAATCTTTACCACCTAATTCACTAGCAACTTCAGTATACCATTTCTATTTCATTCGTTGTTTAAAGATTACTTAAAGATTAGGTCATCTGTCTTTGTGCTAGTTCACTAAATACTCCGCCTTTTTCCATGAGTTCTTCATAAGTACCGCTCTCCACAATTACACCTTTGTCCATGACAAATATCTGGTCGGCATTGATAATGGTACTTAACCGATGAGCAATTACCACGCGAGTCGTCTTGAGACGTTCCAAGCTCTCACTAACAATGGCCTGGGTACGGTTGTCCAGGGCACTAGTGGCTTCATCAAAATAGATAATTCTCGGACGATTAACAATGGCTCTGGCAATGAGGATGCGTTGACGTTGCCCACCTGAAATGGTGGAAGCTCCCTCACTGATCATGGTATGCATACCCATGGGCATTTTGCGAATATCCTCATCCAAACCCACCATTTCCGCCGCTTGCCAAGCATCTTCTATTGTCAAATCTAGTGAACCGATAATATTGTGAAAAATATCACCAGACATTAACTGGCCGTTTTGCAGGACAACCCCGAACTGGGATCTGACCGACCGAATATTAAGTCCGGCCAAATCTTGATGGTCATACAGAATGGAACCTACTTCTGGTTTTTCAAAACCCAGCAGCAAGCGCAACAAGGTGGACTTGCCGCTGCCAGATGTACCAACAATGGCAACAAATTCTCCCCGCTTAATCTTTAGTGACACATTTTTTAAAATCAGTTCACCTTCAGGTCGATAGCGGAAATTAACATGGCTGACCTCAATATCACCTGTTAAATCTCCAGGATGTAGTTTCGCCTCATCTACCTCTGGCAAAGCCGATAATATGGGTTTCATCCGGTTATACAAGGGATATACCTCCATGATTGACATGGATGCACTGGATAGTGCAACAGCACCACTAATCACAGCGGTTAGCGCCGCATTAAAGGCCAGAAAATCCGCCATTGCCATTGCAGTATTGGCTTTCGCCATATTCATTACCATATAATACACTACCATTGATACAATGGCTGGGTAAATAGTATTTAGCACTGTCTGCCACGCCGTAATCTGCCGAGCTTTGAAGGCAACAGTTCGTTGCTCACCAAAATCCCGTGCCCACAAATAATAGGCACGTTTTTCCCCACCAGCCACTTTAAATTTGGCAATTCCATTAATGATCTGTAGAACAACACCTGATATTTTACCTTCATAATGAGTCAGCTGGGTTTTGTATTTGATTTCAACATTACTAAATAGCAAAAATATCAGCAGAAAAGCCAGCACTAGACCGCAGGCAATCAGTGCCAGTTGGACGTTATAATAAAACAGTAACGCAACATTACAAAGGGAAAAAAAGCTGGTAAAAATAGTGGCCAGTGCCACTGAACTCAAAATCTGCCGAATGGCATTAATACCGTTGGCCCTTACGGCTAAATCACCTACCGTAAATTCACGAAAGAAAGTAACTGGCAGACTCAAGATGCGATCCCATAAGGCTGCCTGCAGGGTGGAATCAATTCTGGCTTCGGTTCTCACCAATGCTGTACTGCGGGCAATTTGGAAGGCCAGCCCAGCAATAGCTCCCGTTATCAGTAGGGCGGCTATCATAAAATGCTGTTCACGGTCGGCACCAGGAATAATGTCCTGAAACATAATGCCAGTGGCTAGGGGTGTAACCAACGTCAATAATCCGCCAGCCAGCCCCATGAAGACAATCATGCTAATATCCTGGATGGTACAACTGGCAGCTACAAATCGTAGAATATTTCCTAATGTCAACGTTCCTGCCGGCAGCGGACGATAAAACATAATAGCGCGGGGATTTAGTGTCTGGGCTAGCTTCGCCGTCACCACTGCCTTACTGCCAGTTACAGGGTCAACCATTTCATAACCAGTGGTACCAATTGGTATAAGGGCTACTGGCTGCTCATCTTGAGCGGTAAAGGCCAGTAATGGGGCATTATCTTGGCGGTACCAATCACCTCGCAGCAGCACCTGCCGAGTTCGAAAATGAGAAGCTTGAGCAATCATATCTACAGCGGCATACATACTTTTTCCAGTCGTCTTAGATCCGCTCTTGACCTGAGCACTGTCCATCCCCATAGAACGGCAGACCATTTGGCACGCTGCCAGTAAGGGAGAAGATTGATCAATTTCCACCACTGGCTGGCCAGTGAAGGATGCCAAACGTTTAAATGATTTATTCACCAAATCCGTATCATGCTGTAAGCGAGCACTTAAACGAACCCGGTTGGCATAATCATCCCTCTGCATGTTAACCTCAATTATATGCAATGCCAAATCATGAAAGTCATTGACGCTTTGCCACAACATGGTTGACTCAACATCATTGGTAAAGTCAAGTAAATCTTCCGTCAGTACAGCCTGTAATTCGGTATCCTCTTCAACCTGCAACCAGCTTTCCCCAGTTAATGGAAACCAGCCAATTGCCGAAGTCAATTCCATTTCATCCTGCCCGCAAAATAAAAGCCGTCCGCTTTTGATCTTTACCCACACTATATCATCATCTGGGCGCACTACGTCGCCAGCTGGGACTGCCAGTTCCTGTCCAGAAGTGATTGTCGTAAACCGGGTAGGCGGTGCTTCTCGAATTACACCAGCCAATAACCCTAGCACCCAGCTCTCCACCATAAATAATACGGGCTCGGCAAATAATTTATCATTACGAGCCCTAGCAACATCAAGTAGGCCTGACTTTTGGCGTTTCATCAATTCCGTCCCTGAGCTGCCTGAGACTAACAGGCCTAAACCATCCTTACTGCTGGTAGCCAGCCCAAAAAATGTCTGCCCACATTCTGCGGAAAACAAATGTCGACGCCGCCCCCAGGTTTCGCCGTTTTTCAGGTGAACAACATAGATTTCCACTGTACCAGACTGAACTAACCACACGGCATTATCATCATTTAGTAAAAAAGGCGTATTGGCCCCGATCTCAATCATTTCCATAACTAACCATCCGCCCTTCCACTAGATTTTCCGCTGGCTTCATTGGTGCTAATCAACTGCCGATATAAACCATCCCTATGATATAACTCATCATGAGTACCACGTTCTACCACTTTACCAGCACCCATCACAATGATTTCGTCACAGTCCCGGATGGTGCTTAAGCGGTGGGCTACAATCAGGCAAGTGCACCCTCGCCTCCGGATACCTTCATCCACTTGTTTTTCCGTTAGCGGATCAAGAGCACTGGTCGCCTCATCCAATACCAGTATAGTTGGATTCACCGCTAGGGCCCGAGCAATTTCCAGACGTTGGCGCTGTCCGCCGCTAAAGTTGCGGCCACCTTCATCAATCTTGGCCTCATAGCCACTAGGCAGCGCAGCAATATCAGCGTCAATGACCGCGTCTTTGGCAGCCTGGACAAGGTCGGTATCAGGAATATCCGTATTCCACAAGGATAAATTATCCCGTACGGAGCCCTCATATAAGCAGATATCCTGATCAACCACCGCTATGGAATTGCTGATAATTGCCGGGTTGATTTGTGAACGCAGGTGCCCGTCAAATAAGATCTCTCCCGTCCAAGGCTGGTACAAACCAGAAACCAGTTTGGCAACAGTGGACTTACCGCTGCCTGATCCGCCAACCAAAGCCACTCGCGCTCCTGGCTTAATGGAAAGATTAAAATGCTCAATCAGCGGCGCTTCTAACCGACTATAGCCAAAACTAACATCTTTTAGTTCCACATAGCCCTCCAGTTTGGCGGCGCAATCGTCATTGTCTGCAAGAGGCATAGCCATTCCCTCTGTCTCGGCGGGATACCGCAGCACATCATCAAGACGATTCAAGTCGCCTTCCGTTTGCTGCAATGCACCGCCCAGATTCACCAGCCGGTTAAAAGGCTCAATAAAATTAGTCATCAAAACTTGAAAGGCCATTAGCATGCCCACTGTCATTCGTCCGTCCATTACGCGGAAACCGCCTACTGCCAAAATAATTGCTGTGTTAAGGGTAGTCAAAAAGGTCGGTACAGCCGCCATAAATTGGGCCGATAAGGCAAAGCGCATTTCCGAATTCATCAGTTTTGCCTGATGCCCGGACCATTTTGCAAAAAAATCAGTTTCATTGCCCCCCGCTTTCATGGTCTCGATGGTTTGCAAGCCACCCATGGAAACGGCAACCAATTTACCTCGATCTTGCAGCAGCTTTTTGTTCTGTTCCACCTGCCATTTGGCTACATACTTCAAATATGCCATATTGATTACTGCAACCAAAACCCCCACCACCGTCAGTACTGCATCATACTGTAGCAGAAGTAAAACAAAAAAAACTACTACTAGTATATCAATGAAGGCTGTTGCCAGTTGTCCCGTGATGAGCGTGGCCACCTTGTCGTTGATTTGCACTCGTGAACCAATCTCGCCGCCATAACGCTGTGAAAAAAATTCCATGGGCAGCTTGATAACATGCCAAAAAAACTTAGCCGAGGAAGCAATGGCCAGCTTGGCTTCCCAGCGATTGAGGTACCATTCTCTCAGCCATGTCAAAGCCCCTTGCACAAGCACAGTAATGCCCATACCACACAAGACAGGCACCACCCAGTCCTGCCGTCCATTGGGCAAAATATCGTCGATAAAGATACGTGTAAAGGTTGGCAGCACCAGACCAGGAATGACTAGGAATAAGGCGATCAGTGCAATAAAAGCCACCGCCTGTTTAGAAGCCGTTAGCCGGGGTTTCAATGCATTAATAAGACTCGGCTTGGACCCGCTTTTGACAAAATCCGCCTCTGGCTCAAACTGCAAGACAATGCCAGTAAAGGACTGGTTAAACTCCTCATCCGTCACCGTACATGATCCGCTAGCTGGATCGTTTAAATACACTTTGCCTTTTCCGAACCCTTCTAATACCACAAAATGACAAAAATTCCAATGGATAATTGCGGGAAATTGAATAGTGCGTAGTGTGCCTGGTTCTCTCTTAGAGCCCCAAGCCTTCATCCCGTATTTACGAGCCACTTTTACTATATTGCTAGCCTTGCTGCCGTCCCGAGAAACCCCGCACGCAATCCGTATTTCTTCCAGCGGCAGTATTTTTCCATAGTAGGCAAGTATCATTGTCAGTGAGGCGGCACCACACTCCAAAGCCTCCATCTGCAATACTGTCGGCACTTTTACTCTTTTTTGTACTACACTCACTTCATTCACTCCGTAATAACTGATTCAATTGCAAAAATACCATGGTAATGGGTCGTTGCCGCTTTACGACCACTGAGGCACTACAAACAGTGCCGCCAAGAATTTTCTGACTTGGACCAGTGAGGGATGTCCAAAGATAACCACTTGCCGTCTTATCAGGAATGAGCTCTGCCCGCACTTCAATCGGTGCACCATTGGGGTCTTTCGAAAATTTTTGTACTAACTCTTTACTTCCTAAAACTTGTTGCATTTTTTCCGTCGTTACTGGATATTCGGATACCGATGTAATTTTGCCTACTAGGAACCCATACTCTTCCGACCGAACGGTGGAAGGAGAAATGTGCAGTTCCATACCAGGAGTGAGTTTCTTGCCTTCCTCTGCCGATACATACAACACTGCTGCCAGTTTGCCGCCTTCTTCACCCGTTTTGATGCTGACTAATGGCGTACCAGCTCTGAGAAAATCACCTTTGGCAGCTTTCACCTCAACCACCTGACCGCTAACAGCGCTTATTACCTGGGATGCCTGTGCCAATTGTTGCTGCAACTGTTTTTGCTGTACCAAGCGTCCGGCGTTATCCGGCTGATTTTGGGTTAGAGCCGTTTCTCCTCGTAACCGTTCAATGTCAGCGGTGATGGAAGGTTGGGAAATAGCCGCGATGACTTGTCCAGCATGGACAATACTGCCTGGCGCTACATAAATCTCAGTGATCTGACCATCTGCCGTATGAACAATATTTGTAATACCACCGGGTGTAAGCAACATACCTGTAGCATTGACTTTCATTACAATGCTGCCGAAAATCCCCCAAAGAATGGCTGCTAGGAGTAACATGCCAATCGTAACCAACGCTATCCAGCCCCGGGGACTGGTAATCGTAATGAGCTGATCCAGTTGATCAGGGGATGACATCTTGTCAAGTGCTACCTTGCGGAATAATCCATCATTCATTATTGCTTTGCCCCCTTTACCATATCAACCAGCATACCATCGGCAAGTTGATCTTGTCCGTGAGCCACTACTGTTTCACCATCTTGCAGCCCCTCAAGGACAATCGTCCAGCCATCACCGCTATAACCAGCCTTTATCGTGCGAATCCTAACATGTTTATCACTATCCACTACGTAGACTAACTGTCGTCCATCCCTGACAATAACCGCCTGCTCAGGAATGACCAGTGCGTTTTTGACTGGAGATCCACTGATCTCAGCTTGGGAATAAGCTCCAGGCTTTAATAATTGATTCGCGTTATCTACAGTAATCTCTGCCATCATACTGCCTGGCGGCAATCCAGGGCTAGTCGTTACCGCCGTTATTGTTCCCTTAATCTGACCTTCGCCAGCCTTACCACCACTAATGTCAATCGTCACTGATGTTCCCTGCCCCAACACTCCTTGGTAGAGCGCACCCATTGGTACCATTGCCTTAAGTGTAGTTATATCCCCTAGACTAACTAATGCTAAGCCTGGTTTTGCGTATGAACCTTCTTCTACATAACGTTTTAAAACCACTCCCGCGTGTGGTGCACTAACACTGGTATTCTTACTCTTGATCAATAGTTGTTCTAAGGAACCTTCAGCGTTTGCCAACTGACCAACTGCCATTTCCCTTTTAAGCCGGTTTCCCTCTACTGTTTGTCCGGAAACAGCATCTTTGGCGAATAGCAACTCTGATCGTTTTACCTCACTCTCAGCCTGTTTTAAATTGGCCTGATATGAATACACATTCCCCCTCGCCTGTTTTATCTGAGATTCTAATTCTTGACTTTCCATCACTGCTACTAGCGTACCTAAGGCAACCTTATCCCCTTGTTTCACCATGATGCTCTCAATCCGACCATCCGTTTTGGCGTAAACATCCGTACTCCAACCTGGTTCTAATGTTAGTACTGATCGTAAAATTGGCGTGACGTCATGTCTTTCCGTTGGTGCAAATAATAAACCAGCCCCAGTTATCCTACGCATCTCATTCAGATGATCACTACTAGAGACATTAATATACACGCCGTAGGCGATAGCACTCAATACGATAACACAACTGGTGACAGCAGCTAAAACGGCATTCTTATTCATAAAATCCCCCTTACAAGTTACCCGTAAAATTCCTAATGATATGGGTATTCGTTGTTATTAGTTAATTCGCGATAGGTAGCGTAAAATAAATGGCCATCCCTGCTCCCGACTGACTTTCCGCCCAGATGCGACCACCATGGGCGCCAATGATTTCTTTGGCGATACTTAATCCTAATCCACCATTTACCATTTTATCGTTTGATTTATTACCTCGATAGTAACGATCAAAGATAAAAGGAACTTGTTCTTGCTTTAGCCCTTCTCCGCTATCCCGAACGGTAAGGGTCACACAGTCATCCGCTTCACCGATCGGTAACAAACTCAGTTGTATTGTACCACCAGGAGGAGTATGACGAATGGAGTTAAAGATCAGATTGGCGTAGACCCGCTCAATATAATCCGTATCAGCTGCCAATTTCAATTCCCCCTGTTGCTTTTCGGGTTTAACTGCAACAGTCATATGTAATCCAGCCATTTTCGCGTCTTCTTGATATTTTGTACATACTTGGTTGATGAGTTCTTCTGGCGTTACGGTTTGTAACTTTAGGGAAACTTGTCTAGCTTCTAATTGAGATAACTCAAATAATTGTTTGATTAACCGATTTAAAACAAGTGTTTTCGTGTAAATCAGATTGAGGTATTTACTTTTTTCTTCTGGGCTGGAAATAACTCCGTCCAACATAGCTTCCGTATATCCTTGAATAGACGTTAGCGGTGTTCTTAAATCGTGAGAGATGTTGGCGAGCAATTGAGAGCGCGCCATATTCGATTGTTCCAAAGCCTGGGTCCGCTCTTGCACCAGCTTTTCCAAATGCTGATTCATGATCGTCAGTTCCTGATTGAATGCCTGCTGCTCATTGAGTCTGATCAAAAGAGAATCTGCTGATTGACGGCAATAGACGTTTTTATTTTGTCCAGCCTGGGGGTCTACTGCCGTAAATATATCCCGGTCAAAGGATCCCCGACCGAGTTCAAACATACCTTTCAGCACCCGACTATATATTTTCAGTAGTGCTCTAGCAAAAATAGAGCATAGCAGTATTAGCATGATAACAACCGCCAACCAGTAAGCTTCTCGGCAAACACTCCAGATAACTGCTCCTAGGCCGATTGTGGCTATAAAAGAAAATAAAAGGTGTTTATGGCGACTTGCATTTCTACTCATGCAACCTCCTCCTATGCTTTGCAAGTTTTATGGATTATTTCGAAAATTATCAAGAACCGACAAAATATTATCTTTATTGGCACTAACTGCCGCCCTGCCAGCAGCAATAATAGCAGCCAAACCTTCTGGTCCCGTGAGGTCAGGCTTTTCTTCACAACATACATTGATTAGCACAATTTCATGATGATGCAAGGAAATAGCCAATGCAGTTTGACTACGATCCCCAGTAGACATTACTTTGTTGATAAACCGCCAGTAGTATTCTAGAAAGCTATCAGGCTCGGACATAGGGCTAGATTCAAAGGACATGGCAATGATAATGTCCATATTCTTTTTTACTGATTCGAGGATAGGCAAGGCAGTTGTATAGGCACCGTCAACTAATAGCTTACCATCAATGGCAGCTGGCGGCATGAACGGAAACTGAGCAGAAGCAGCATACACGGCATCCGCCGCCGATCCCCTGTCCAGTACCACACTCTTGCCAGTCGTTATATCAGTGGCCTGGAGCAAAGTAACGGGGTGAAAATTTTCCACTTGCCAGTCCTTGAAGATATTGCCTAACACCTGCCGCAAAGCCTGGGGTTTAAGCATAGCCGATTGAGGGGTAAACCGACCAAAGGGCAATTCCAAAATATCCAGCATAGTGCGATAATCAAGCTGGGAGTATAGTTTTGGCTGCCATAGGGAACGACCTATTGCTGGCATGTCAGAAGGCGGAACGCCAGCTCCCCGCAAAGCCGCCATGATGGCACCGCCGCTGGCGCCAGTCAGCAAGTCTATTTCCAAACCCATTTCGTCCAAAAATTCAAACAAAGCGACTGCTGCCAATGTTCTCACCCCGCCCCCGCCTAAGACCACTCCAACCTTCGGGCGCTGCTCACAAGCAGAATTATTGTTGTTATCCAAATTATAGCACCTCATTCAGTTGAATTCGTTAAAGATTAGCTAAAGATTTATTGAACTTGTAGCCAAAGCCTCTACAAGTAAGAAGATAGGTAGGCTTTACTGGATCGGGTTCAATTTTTTTACGCAAGTTGCTAAGATGCACTGCCACTGTTCTAGCATCATCTAGTCCAGCGGCGTTCCATATGATTTCAAACAATTGTGCTGCACTATATACTCTGTCAGGATTGCACGCTAGGAGAGTCAGCAGCTGGAATTCGGTAGCTGATAGAGAAACCAGTGCACCCTGAGCATATACGCGGCAACCTAGCAAATCAATCTCAAGTCCCTGATAGTTGATCATATGCTTATTGTGGTTATCTTTTCCTTTGCGACGCAGATGAGCTTTTACGCGAGCTACCAATTCACTGGGACTAAAGGGTTTTGTCATATAATCATCGGCAATTCCTAGTCCAGCAATTTTGTCCTCTTCTTGGTCTTTACAACTTAGAAATATAACTGGCAAATCAGTTGTTTGACGAAGCCGCTGGGCAAGAGAAAGACCATCTAGCTCTGGCATAATAATATCCAGTATGGCCAGGTCAAAAATATATTGCCTGGCTAGCTCAATAGCTTGCAATCCTGTAGTCGCTGTTGTCACCAAAAAACCCTCTTTATTCAGATATAATCTGATGATATCGCTGATTTCTATTTCATCATCTACAACTAAAATGTGTTCTTCTGCCATAAGGTCACCTCATTTAAAAGACTTCTTTGCTGATTTTTGATAGTTTTACATTATATTTTATTTGTCGTATCACACAAGAACTCCTGCCAAAATCCTACAGGATTTTCTTTTATCACAAATAATACAATTTTAGCACAAACTCACCTATGAAAAAGATAAAAATTCTGCAGGAATTCCCAATTGAATTCCTGCAGAATTTTTTGGTTCTTCCGTATTTAGCCGTAATGATTCAATGTTGGCCAATGTATAAGTTTTGCTTTTAACAGCCGAATGCTGCATCGACCATACATAACTCGTTTGACCATTTTGATCTTGTTATTGCACCCTTCAACAAATCCGCTGCTTAAATTACTCGTAACTGCATTCTCAACCGCTTCAAAATCTTGGCGTAATCCCTTGGCAAAGTTCACTAATCGTGTTATCGATGATGCAAAACAATCATCAATAAACAGATATAGCAAAAATGGATTCTTATCGATAAAGATTTGTCTAAACTCCAAGATACACATCCTTAGTTCAGCAACTATCGGATAGGTTGCAAACAAAAACTGCCGATGAGACTCGTTCAGCGCCTGACTTTCCCATAAATACTGAAATATATCGGTGCGTTTTAAATAGTCAAAATCTTTTTCTGGAATCGTATTATCTGGTAATGGCAGAGGTTGGTGTCTGAATTTTTCTAATTTCAAACCTAATTTTTTTGCCACTGCGTCAAGATACTCATGAAAATTGGTGCGGCTACCAGTATTTTTCAATCAGCTTTCAGTTCATGATAAATGACCGTAGCGGTTTTTCCTTCGTTAATACCAGTAGCTATTTCAGTCAGGTATTTATCCAATAGTCTCCTCCTGTTATTACGGCACAGTTAATCGATATTGCTTTTTATAACCTTACTAACCGTGTTTTTAGATGCCTTTAACAGCATTGCTATTTTCCTGTTGCTATATTCTGCCACGTTTAGCTGCATGATTTCCTCATAAAACTTATGGCGCTCTAATTCTCCTGCCGAATAGATAGACTCACAGGGTTCAATTCTATCTGTATTTTTTTTCGAGTCAGATACTTCTGTATCATCGACTACAGGCACCTCCATCTGGCGCTCACTTATTTTGCTGCTGCCGCCTTTAGGAATTTTGATATACGCAGGTAGTTTTGTATTCAAAATATCTTTTACGCATTCCATAAGATTTTGGTGTAAATGAAATCGGTCTGCAATCTGTATCGCATCTGGCAGCTCTTCAGCAATTACTTTGGCATATGCACTAGAACGATCCCGTGTGACAGTTCGCACTTGCTTGTTCTGCTTTAGCCATTCTTTCAAAGCCTTGCCATCACAACCTTCTAAGATATCTATGATATTGTGGTCTTTTTCATTGACAATAACTGTACGGTAATTTCGGCCTTTCTTATAGGCAAAATCCTCTACACCAATACATTCTCCACATACAGGCGTAGGATGCTGGTCTGCATAATCAAGAATCATGCGAATTACACTATCACCGCTGGTGCGTATTCCTAAATACTTGCAAATTTTTGCACTGCTTTCACAGCTAGTCTCAAGTGCCAGCAAGTAAATGAACTGTATGCACCGTTCTGTCATGCGTTTTCAAAAGCGTAAGAAACCATCAAAGGTTTCAGCCGTTGATTCCACTCTACATATAGGATTTTTACAGCTATATTCATAGGCATTAATATCAAGCCACACTGTCTTTTGAAACAGTGGTAAATCCTGCACTCGTCTGTGGTAGGTTCCATGATGCGTATGGGATACAGTATTGCAATTGGGGCAGATAAATTGTATCGACTTTGATTGCATACAAATTGTAATGCTATCTTCTTTTTCGAGTACGTCGAGAATAGTCAGTCCGTCAGGATAAAAATTTTGCAAATCGATTGAAGATGTCGTTGTCATTTGATATCCCTCCTGCCGTTATACTCTTGTATTCCTGCTTTCAGAATAGCATAAGTTTAGAGCTTGTACATTAAGAATTTATATTGATTTACGGCTAAATACGGAAGAACCGTATAGCTGCGCCGTACTTTCGTTTTATTTTCCCCCATCTACTCAACACCTCCTGCTACTATTATCTCTGTTTCGCAGTGGGGGCACTAGGTGGGGATAGTTGGACGCTTACATTACATCAAGGTCTATTTGCCTATTTCTATCTGCGAAAGTTGAGGCAATAACAATAATATTTTTTCCTATACCAATTCAGCCTTATAAGTCCTTAACCACGTCTCAATTTGAATGAGATAAGCACACAACTGCGGGTGGCTCATCAATTGCCCAAACCAAGGAATATTGGCATTCGCATCCTCCCTACGCACAATATCCTGAAGTATAGCAATATCAAGCAATTCCCTTAGCGGTGAGCTAGTATCATCAAGAATGTTTAAAGACCAATTTCGCACCTTATTCAGATGTGAAGGGTTATGCGTCTTCGGATAAGGGCTTTTCCTGCGCCATAACACATCGTCTGGCAGTACCCCGGTTAAGACATGACGTAGGAAATAGTAGCATCAGGCAAACTGCCCGCTAGTTCTGGTGTATCTAAAAGTATATCATGATGAGAAGTGTCAAATAAATCAGAGACACGACGCACCCAGGAAGCATCAGCATTGGGTTGAAAGTTACTGGCCTTGAAATAAAGATCATTATCAAGATAATCTACCGAATAAGTATGAACCTGGCCACG
>Ga0316600_10000945_pt1 | contig 13324 bp, 11 predicted proteins | sample OWC_soil_day5_CT_FD_207652 | JGI IMG/M metagenome (GOLD analysis project Ga0316600, IMG submission 207652) | Wetland soil microbial communities from Old Woman Creek delta, Ohio, United States - OWC_soil_day5_CT | ecosystem: Environmental > Terrestrial > Soil > Wetlands | place: USA: Ohio... | reverse complement strand
GGCGTGCTATTATGCAGTATTTAATTTAACAATCCTGTTCAAAAAATTTATAACCATTTTTGCCAGAAGCTTTTACATCATACATGGCATCATCAGCATGCCATAACAAAGTATCCAAATCTTCTCCGTCAAAAGGAAAAATACTAATCCCAATACTCACACTCAAAGAAACCTTTTTACCAGCCACATCAAATTTGGGCACAAAGGATCCGACTATTCTTTTTACTATTATTTCGACATTGCTCTTAGTTTTTATGTCCGGAACAATGATTGTATATTCATCCCCACCAAGTCTACAAACCGTATCGGTCTTTCTTGCGACTAAGGTCAAGCGAGCAGCAACTTCTTTTAGCACAAGATCCCCTTGGGAATGACCATATAAATCATTAATAGCTTTGAAACCATCCAAATCTAAAAATAATAAAGCTACCAGTTGCTCACTGCAACTAGCTTGCTTTAAACAATGATTGAGACGATCGCTAAACATTGCTCGATTACATAGTCCTGTTAAATTATCGTATAAAGCAATACTTTTAGCATGTTCTTCCGATTCTTTGATCAATTTATAACTAACTTCCAGCTCTCTGATCATCTTCTCAAAAGCTTTCCCTAGGCGTCCCACCTCATCATCAGACGTAATTTCAAGATTCATTGCTGTAAGGTTTCCACTAGCAACTCGATTAGCTGCAACCTCTAGGTCTTTTATCGGCCTGGAGATTCGGCGCGCGAAAATTATAACCGCGAATACTGCCAGAATTAAAACGCCGAGAGTAGTCACTAACGAAATCGTCGTTAATTGCTTCAATCGCCCAGTAACTTCCGCTGTTGGAACTGTGACGGCTAGCGACCAATTAACCCCTGGTATAGGTGCACAAGCGGTTAAATTGTCGACCCCTTCATATGTATAGCTACAAATTCCTCGTTCACCTTTTGTCATTGTATGAATAAATTCCTTTAAACCTTGCGGCGCATTATTATCTGTAAGAGGATTATTTTTGAAAATTAATTCTTTATTAGGATGAATAATCATAAGTCCATTTCTTTGAAGAACGTAAGCATAGCCAGTTTCCCCCGCCTTGATCGCTAATACTCGCTCACTAATACTTTCTAAATTAACTACCCCCGAGAAACAGCCGATTATTTTGCCATTGACTTCGACAGGCATTACAATGGCAACAAATGGTACCCCTACAGTTACAGATATTAACGGATCTGTTATGACTGTCTCCCCTTTAATGGCTCGTTGAAAGTATTCTCTATATGAAACGTTACCTGTAAATCCAGAAGAATCATAGAAAGTACCATCTGGTTGAATAAATGTAATGGATAGATAGTCTTTACTGGCTTGATGGACAGCTTTCAAAAAAGGAATAATCACTTCAATGTTGCCACTGGTAATAGGTGTAGAATGAGCCAACATTGTTACTTCTGATTTATGATCGCTTATCCATAGTCCCACCTGCTCTGCATAATTAACCGCCAAATCAACGGTTCGCTCCTCAACGCTAGCAAACAGTAACTGCCGCGCTTTCCAATAGTTTAAACTTCCTAATATACCTAGAGACAGCAGTACGACGGCAACAATTATCGCTGTTAATTGAGTCAGTAAACTGTTGTTTCTCATAAAATTGCTCCTCGTATAATCGTATCAAATCCACGCGAAAGCAAAAATTTCAGTATCAATCATCAATACACATTTCGCTACGTTTCCACAATATTCCTCTTTATGGATTTATTTATTAAGAATAATTTGCTTAGCTGAAAATAAAGTAAGATTAGCAGTTGAAAGTGATGGTAAGAAAATGACCAAAGTAACTGAAACAACGTTAATCAGACTTCATGCATTAACAGTTATTCACATCCATTATTTCACTCTCGAAATCCAATTTCCTTGATTATTGTTAATCCCTTTCAAATCATGGATAAAAGCTTCCAAGGGAGTTAAGTTGTACGTCCCTGTTGAAAAGCTAGCTGTTGCAACAATGGCACCTGTAGCGACTTCATAGACAGTTTGGCTAAAGGTAATATGATATATGTTCTGTTCCTGTCTTAATTGAGTTACACTCACCTCAGGAACAACCACCCATCGATATCCAGAGGAAACAGCCGTTTTCCGCCAATCATCCCTATCACTTTCTTTTGCTAGATTACAACCAGGTAATCTTTGTCGATATTCATCCCACAACGCCTCGCGCATATACCAAAATTCACTAGCCAAATCTTCTGGAAGGTTATTTTTAAATGGAGCAATATAAACCTGTCGCCCGCTTTCATGATTAATAGATACTGAGCTAGATAACTGAATTCCGGCTTGTAGGGCTTGCTGATATTTGTCATAATAATTTTTCAAGGCTAAATCCACATATTCAGTTATTCTATGATGTTGATCCCCCCTCTCCCGAATCGTCCAACGTATTTCCTTACCAAATTGTTTATAGCCTCCAACTAAAGTTTGAAAAACACCTGTTACCGGATCACCAGAAATGACAATACGTGTCAGTTTGAGAATCGGATCAAATTTAGCAGCAAAAGCTAGGTTTCCCACAGCTGGAGCACCAAAGGTAATCACTTCAACTTGCTCTGGTTGTACCCCCATGTTAATAAGTCCAGCTCCGGCCAACGTCGCAGCGGCACCTCCTAAACTATGTCCGACGAGATAGAGTTTACAGTCTTTATTGGCTAAAAGTATGTCAGTGAGTAAGAGGGGAGTACCATCAACACCAAGAGTTTTAGCCGTCAGCCCCGATTGTAAAAACTCGCTGAATCCCCTGTGAACTTTTGGCTCGGTGTCCGGCACTCCTTTTTTTGTGGCATTAGTTACGAATTCCTCTATACTGTTGCCAGTAAAATAAACCTTGCTTACTTTTAAATCAAAATTTATATCTTCAGATGTTTCTGTTCCTACAAACGCCAACACATAGATCTGCTTCCCCTCACCAGAGTCTTTTTTCGCCAAAAGAAAGCGAGCACCAGCATGGCCCTGTTGTTGAACATAGCGGTCTATTTCCCATCCGTCCCGTTCCAGATACCCCTTGGCCAATTCACCAATCCTATCATTATACGCAGCCACACTGGCCCCAACTGCTATATAAATCTTATGTGCATCTTCATAATCTTCCATAACTTCTGCATAACAGAATTTCGGTATCATCAGTATCATTATACTACATACCACTACCAGCAATCGTTTCACAATATCACATCCAGTATCTTTTTAGTTCAATGTTGCTTTGCCGTTGTACGGCTTTTCTTTATTAATCCTAATGTTTTTAAAGCACGCCAGATGGCGTGCTTTTATGGATTATTAACTACTATTCAGTTTCTTCTACTACTGCGAGTACTCTGTGAATGTTGCATTTTTTCCTGATACATATTATTATCGGCTTCTTTATACAAACCTTGCACGGAAATAGCATTGTCATTTTGTACCGCATATCCAATGGAAATATTCACAAAAAATTCTGTTGCGTTCTGATTATACTCCACTATTTGCTGACGAATTCGCCCAGTTACTTGGTAGGCAGCCTGCTCATCTGCCCATGGTAAAACAATGGCAAATTCGTCGCCACCAATACGAGCAACTACATCGCAATCCCGTGCTGAAGATTTGATAATTCGTGCAGCAGCAATCAACAGCTGATCACCAACGGCATGACCTAGTGTATCGTTAACCACTTTCAATTTGTCAACATCACAAATAATCAGTGAGCATGGCATATAACGACCATCCTTGAGACGATTTAATTCCTCTTCAAAATAAGCACGGTTGTATAACCCTGTAAGAACATCGTGCATACTGAGAAAACGCAATCTTCCTTCTGTCCTTTTTCGTTCAATGGCTAATGCAATCTGGTTGGATACAAAGTTAAGAATTTCAAAATGCTGTTCACTATATCGCATATCATTAGGGCTATTTTTCAAAACCATAGCCCCAAATACCCTGTTGTCAACTGTTTTTAATGGCACGCCAAGCCAATCGTTGGATAACTTGGAGTCATCCATCTCAATTTCTCCCTTTGCCATCATTTCCATTAATCTAAGCTGATCAACGAGTACGGGATGACCTGTATTTATAACATATTCTACTAGCCCATTACGTAGTGGTCGGCTAATCGGATAATTATCATATTCATCAACGCAATAAGGAAAATGAAGTAAATTCTCCTGTTCATCATATAAAGTAATATAAAAATTCTTGGCTGGAATTAACTCTACAATAATCTCATGCACAGAACGATATAATTCTTCTAAATTGCAGGACGACCATACCGTTTCTGAGATTCGATATAAGGTCATCTGCAATTTTTCCGCCATCTTACGCTCGGCAATTTCCGCTTTTAGACTAGCATTGGTTTTATCTAGATCATCGGTGCGTTCTTTGACCAATTCTTCTAGGTGCTCCTTGTATTTCTGTAATTCTTCCGCTGCCCGTTTACGCTCGATCGTTCGCGTCACTTGATCTGAGACGAAACTTAAGATATCTCGGTGCTTTTCCGTATAGATTATTCCTTCATCATAAGCCTTAACAGCCATGACTCCCATTACCCCACCATCAGACGCTTTGAGTGGCACCCCCAGCAAATAGGTGGCTACCTTTTTGCGGGTTGGTAATGCCATATTATTCGCCCTCATCTTCGCCAAAATTCCCGGATGCGCCAGTAAGGGTTTTCCTGTTCTTATTACTTCATCTATCATTCCTGGCCTCAATGGCCTAGCAATTGGATATTCTTCGTATTCATCGGCACGATAGGGAAAATGGAGTATATTACTCTTCTCATCATAGAGAGCAAAATAAAAATTCTTAGCAGGAATTAATTCACTAATAATCTCATGTACCGCATGGTATAATTCATTAAGACTAATCGATGATCCTGCCGTTTCCGAAATCCGATATAAAGCAGTATATAACTTTTCTGACATTTTATTATCTGTAATATCCTCCATCACCCCACCCCCTATCATTTTTAATTATTATTTGTATTATAATACTACCATAATTTATAACATTTATCATGTTTTATATAAATTAATCCATCAACAGAAGATATCTGACTATTGACCACCATCCATTAGTCTCATATGGCACTATCAATCCCTGTATCGGACTTACACCGATACACAAAACACATGAGGCGCCCTATTAGTATCAATAAATCTCTGCTTTTTATCTCCACCAAATGGAGCTAGGATATCGGTTAGCACCAATTATGATAGTTTCCCCAATTTTCGGTGTAGAAATATCTATATGACCTTCTTTTGCTGCTTTCGTTACACGTTCGATGGGATCTGTCCAATCATGAAGGGCCAGAGAGAAAGCCGACCAATGTATGGGGATTATGATTTTCCCCTTCAAATCGAGATGGGCTTGTATCGTTTCTTCTGGCATCATATGAATGGCAGACCAGCGTTCGTCATATTGACCACACTCCATTAACGTTAAATCAAAGGGTCCGTACTTCTCACCAATTTCTTTAAAGTGTGGTCCATAACCACCATCTCCGCTGAAATAAACTTTTGCATGCTCACCTATAATCACCCATGAACACCACAAGGTTGCGTTACGATCAAACAACCCTCTTCCCGAAAAATGTCTGGTTGGCGTAGCGACTAATTGCAGTCCACCTAATTGGGATTCATCCCACCAGTCATGCTCTTTTATCTTCTCTTGATCCACACCCCATCTCTCTAAATGGCCCCCAACGCCAAGGGGAACATAGAACTGACTGACCTTGTCTTTCAGTTTCATGATGGAATGATAATCCAAATGGTCATAATGATCGTGAGATATAATAACGGCATCAATGGATGGCAGATTTTCTATTTCAATCGGTAATGTTTCGCTATAGCGTTTCCCTCCAAATAAAGGGAAGGGGGAAGGCATTTTGGCAAACATAGGATCTAATAATAATCTCTTTCCTTCCATCTCCAGCAATATAGTCGAGTGACCAAACCATGTAACTTTTGTTTGCCTAGCATCCTGTATGTCGACAATATCTAAAGGCTGTACAGGAATTAACCTCTCGGGCCTTATTTTGGGTTTTCCTTTTATAAAATCTCCCAATATGCTAATCACGGTTCTTGCATCCATATCCATTGATGTCGGAATCTGATTAATGAATTTATTTGTAATGAAGTTTGGCGATTGGTTAAATGTCTGGATTTTCTCCTTAGATGGTTTTCTACCAAAAGCTGGATAATATTCCAAAAACAGATAACCAATCAGGATAATTGCAACAAGAATACTAACGATAACTTTCATAAGTTATTACCTTTCCTTACCATATATTTCAACATAAGACTTGGTCTGATTATTCGCATCAATAATTCCTTTTAAATTTACATTCCGATTAATGAATCTAGCTTTGCTTCTCTCAAATTTCAAGTGTATTGCATTCTGCGGGCAATGGTGTATGCATGCATAACATCCTTCACATTTATGCAGAAACTCAGGTTCTCTTCCAACTTTAATATTATTTATTGGACAAACCTTCTCACATATTTTGCAACTGTTACATTTGTCTTGAACAAGAAACCACTTATCACCGTTATCATATTGAAATTTAGTGGCAAGCTTATGGATAGGTTCGGAGAAAACACTAGATACAATTCCTTTTCTTATGAGTTTTTTTTGCTTGACTTTAATATCACCTACTATTTGACCTAGCTTTTCCTCAATTTTTTTAGAATTCTCCTTTTTAAGCTGGTCTTCTATCGCAAACAACGGCAGATAATTATCAATCATTAGTATTTCATTTGTATAGTCAAACTGAATGCCCGCTTCCCTCCCGACTTTCTCCATGTGTCTCAAACCAGACGCTGACATATTGCCATAAGTCATAATTGCAAAGAAGTATTGGGCCTTAAAATTCGATTTTTGTATAAAATCTATTACGATTCTTGGGAGTCCGAATGCATAACAGGGAAATACAAAACCGATCGCCTCATCTATAAATTCACTCTTTCCTTCCTTTAGCATCTGAGGAATTGAGTATAGCTCTCCTCCAATTCTTTCTGCAACATACAAACTGTTTCCTGTAGCTGTAAAATAAAAGGTTTTCATTTTCATCTCTCCTTTTAGTTTGAATAGTTGGCTTGGTCTTTACGACAGTTTTACAACAATCGAATCGTATGGTAAAAATTTTTAAATAATATTGTCCTCATAGCTTAAAGCGCTATAGAGATTAGAAATAGATTATTTAAGCGGATATTGCAGGGCTAACATCTTGCTTATCTCAGTAACTAGTTGCTCATTTACTCTACATATTAAGAACTTTCCCCTTTTTTCAGTGGTAATCAAATCTGCATTCACTAATTCTTTAATATGATGTGAAATGGTTGGTGCACCAATATTCAAACAAGCAATGATATCTGCAACACAACATTCCCCACCAGTTTCAAAACTGGCTTCGTGAGCCTCAGCAATTTTTAGATATAATTCTAATCGATTCTCATTCGAAAGAGCTTTAAATATCTTTGCCATTTTTTTTGTATCCATTCTAGCAACTCCTAGTGAATCATATTATATTTCGATAACTTTCGAAGTGATTTTAACTTATTATAACGTCCATGTCAATAGTCTTTAACCATTATAAATGGCGAAGACCCTAACCTTCTTGTCTAATGGTTAGGGCCCTATAGGCGGATTAAAAGTAGATAATACACTTGCCAGCGACTGTTGCAACGATAATTGCTAAAGAAAATAATGAGAGTTTATTCATTGTTATGTTATCACCACCTTAATTATACTTTATCACTAACAAAGATTGAATTCTAATAGTAATATTTGTCTAGCCGATGATCAATAATTTATAATTTTTTCATTAGCAGGATCAATGGAGAAGCAGTCGAAATAACGTAGAAAGATCGAGAAACAAATATCTATTTCTAGAACCGAAGGGAGACGAAATATTGAATATTTTAATTCGGGAAATGAATATTGATGATTACGAAGAGATTATGAAACTTTGGATGAGTGTTGAAGGTGTAACACTAAGTGATGCGGACGGCAAAGAGGAAATAGATAAATTTTTAAACCGGAATCGTGGAATGAGTTTTGTTGCAGAAGACGACAAAATGATTATTGGTGCCATTCTTTGCGGCCATGATGGGCGAAGAGGATATCTTCATCACTTGGCAGTGAATGCTCTATATCGAGGAAATAAACTTGGAACAAGACTAGTTGAACACTGTCTAATCAAACTTCGGCAAGAAGCTATACACAAATGTCATTTGTTTGTTTTAACGAATAATCAACAGGGAGCAAATTTTTGGGATCACATCGGATTTCATAAGAGAAGTGACATAAATATCTTTTCAATAGATGTATGATATACTCTCACCTGTGTTCCTTAATATCTGATAGAACATGCCATGATACATGTCAGCGCGTGGAACGCAAAAGGTCCCAGCGAGAACAAACTCAGAGGAACCTTTGCTGATGTTGTATTTCATTATAGCTTTAAGATCATTGGAGTATTACGTACTCAAGAACTGAATAAGATAATCATTAAATTTGTCAATTTCATCAATAACCAGCCCGTGCCCGCTGAATTCAAAAGGTATTAACACAGAATCTCTAATACACCGATGCGTCACTTCAGCATTTGGAAAAGAAACTATTTTATCTTGGATGCCGTGAAATATAGCTGTAGGAACACAAATTTGCTGTATATCTTTTCTTAAATCTCCATCGCGCAATGACATCATTACTCTAGCAGTCGCGTGACCAGCTGCTTCTAAACCTAGTGAATTGAACCAGTTCCTAAGCTCTGGACTAATATTACTTGCGAAAAATTTTAAATCGCTTATCATTTTAGGACGGTCGGTATATGTTTGACTGATAATATCGTTAACCGCCGAGATAGGAAGACCGTAAGGATAATCTGGTCCTTGCGTAAATTTCGGAACAGCAGCAGATACAAGGGCAAGCTTTGATATGCCGTAACTCGAATGACGGGTCATGTATCTTGTGGCAATGGCTCCCCCCACCGAGAATCCTACGAGCGCTATATCATCAAGTCCAAGGGCTTCAATAACGCAGCGCACATCGTCTGCTAAGCAGTTGTAAGAATACCCTTCCCATGGTTTATCAGACTTGCCAAATCCCCTTATATCCATCCCAATACATCGAAATCCGCATTTTGGAAGCTGGTCGAACTGATATTCAAACATCCTGTGGTTTGCTGGCCAGCCATGAATGAATAATACGGGCTGGCCACAGGGATTTAGATCTTCTACGAAAATCTTGATGCCTTTTCCTACCGGGATATAAGGCATTTTATGTCACCTCATTCTATTCTTAGTTATAATATCTTGCTATACGCTATGCATCTCCACATAGAAAAGTGACCGTATTCTTTAGCGGTTATGTTAGTTCCCCATTATTCACTATAAAAACACCAAACTCCTGTAAAAATTCTTATCAGAATTTTTACAGGAGTTTTCTCAATACAAAAGAACAGGCCAATCAATATTTAATCTGCTGCCTTTTCTAAGAGCAACATAAGAGCGCATCTCTTTGATACTTTCCAATTAATCGCTGTATCCCTCCCTATTAAAACATGTTCTCCTACTATTTCAAGTCCTGTAAAAAGCTTGTACCGTATTCAGGCATCTTCACTTGAAAATTTTCTGCTATAGTAGCACCAACATCTGCAAAAGTTGTCCTGATTGACAACTCTTTACCTTGAGAAAAACGTGGAGAATAAACGAGTAAAGGTACATATTCCCGCGTATGATCAGTACCACGATAAGTCGGATCATTTCCATGATCAGCGGTGATGATTAATAAATCGTCATTCGTCATCTTGGCAAACACTTCTGATAACCGAGCATCATATTCCTCTAAAGCTCGTCCATAACCTTTGGGGTCACGGCGGTGTCCGAATAAAGCGTCAAAATCAACTAAATTCAAGAAGCTAAGACCAGTAAAATTCTCATCAAACAAGGCTATGAATTTGTCCATACCATCCATATTAGATACGGTGTGAATGGCTTTCGTAACTCCTTCACCAGCATAAATATCGGAGATTTTCCCGAGAGCAATCACATCATAATGGGCATCCTTCAACTCATTCATCACTGTGCGGCCGAAAGGTTTTAATGCATAATCGTGACGGTTGGCGGTACGAGTAAAATTGCCTGGTTCTCCTACAAAAGGACGAGCAATAATGCGTCCTATTTTATAAGGTTCTTCAACAGTAATTTCTCGGCAAAATTTGCAGATTTCATAGAGTTCTTTTAATGGAATTACTTCTTCATGGGCTGCAATTTGCAGCACCGAATCAGCTGATGTGTAAACAATGAGTGCCCCTGTTTTCACATGCTCCTCCCCCAGTTCTTTAATGATTTCCGTTCCGCTTACCGGTCTGTTGGCAATTACTTTCCGACCGGTTTTTTCCTCAATCCGCTGAACTAATTCTTCTGGAAATCCATGAGGAAATACGCGAAAAGGCTTTTCTGTATAGAGGCCCATGATTTCCCAGTGACCAGCCATTGTATCTTTGCCATTTGATAGTTCCTGCATTTTCGTATAATAAGCAAGAGGATGTTCTGCTCTTTCAATTCCTTGAATTTTTCTAATATTAGAAACACCGAGTTTCCCCATATTGGGCATCTTCAGACCACCACATTCCCTAGCAATATGTCCATAAGTATCCACATCACAATCATCAAACTTTGCCGCATCTGGTGCTTCCCCAATCCCAACAGAGTCCATTACTACTAGATGAATTCGCTTAAAATTTGTTGCTGCCATCTTTTTTCCTCCTTAAGAATGTGCCCTATAAAAACAATTCCTCAATCGTTGCAAATAATACACTTACTAAGTGTTACCCTATAAAGAATCTTTAATCAAAAAAGTGCTACTACATGGCAATAATAAGGTAAATACTTCATCTGCTATTTTTTCATCATATATGTGTAACTTCAACCTCAATTATCTATAGGATACCAAGCTTTTGAGCGAATTAATCATAATACATTTCTCTTTTATCTCGACCCTTGATACCCAAATTAATATTACGAGCACTGCCTTCCATAATTTTTTGTATTATCAGGCCGAGCTATCGACTAAATTGGCAGTAGACGCCTTTACACCCATGTGAAGTATCTTTCATATGAAAGCAACGCTCATAGCTTATCGGCAATTTCACATGACATATTTCCTTTAGCATTTCGACTCCTACCAAGACAGCCGTCCTGACACTTTGCTTGCAACACCCAGGACCGCCAGTGTTTGCAATGGCCGCCAAAGCGGCGTTCGTTGCCCTCATTGATAGTGTTCGTTCCGTATCCTTCGCACAGGTCGCGCCGAAGAGAATGCTAAAAAACGCCCCAACGCCTAAACCAGCTCCGCAAGCCCCATGATAGGCGCACGTACAACTTGGAATTTGCTTCATGCGCCTTATTCCTTCCGCAATATCCTGATTGGTCACACTCCTGACAGCGCCATAGCCAATTGGGATTTCTCCGTAATTTTTCGCAGCTACAAGCAGCGACGTAGTAACAATAGCATGATGTTCTCCCCCAAGTGAAGGCAAAAGGTTGCCTTTAAGTAGCGTCTCGGCAATCTCCATCGGATTTTTACTGGTTGTTTCGTTTACAATTTTCTCTAGAAAACTATAGTATCCTGCACCGTGGCAATCTTCGCAAACGTAGTGCCCATTTGGACAAAACACTGATGCTGAAAGAATCTCTCCACAATAGTCACAGGTCATGTCTACAGCATACGTTTGATAGTTTAGTGTAGAACCGCAAATCATGCAGTTTTCGGAATGGCGTTCGTCATGCAAACCTGCATGCTCACTATCCGAGCTGCCTCAACATTTGTTAGTCCCAGCTAAATCTTCAGCCATCTTTCTTACCTCCCAAAGCACTTTCATGCCTGTTATTATGAATTTTTGATAAATACAGTTCTGCCTAATCCATTTAACGTTCTAAACTGAATGCATCAACTAAAATTAATTGATGCCTTTAAAGAAATGCTTGACTTCGTCAACTAAATTCGATAACTTAGTAGCATAAAGCTATAGAGTGATTTTTAGGAGGGGCAACGATGAGTAATCCTATTCGACTACGAGTGGCAGAGATCAGGAATTTCAACCGGTTCTATACCAACATTATTGGCCTTGTAAACCAGACTATTTTAGAAAGTCCTTACTCGTTAGCAGAGGTTCGGGTACTGTTGGAAATTGACAATACTCCCAAATGTACTGCCAGTGATTTGACGGAAATACTTCAAATTGACCCTGGTTATCTTAGCCGGATTCTCAAGGGCTTTAAAAAAGAAGGTCTGATTAACGCAAACAAATCACTGGCTGACGGGCGAGCACAAATTATACTTTTAACCGAAAAAGGCAGAGAGACTTTTAATCAATTGTCAGAAACCTCAGCCACTCAGCTCGTCCACCTTTTAGAACAAATCCCACAGGGTGCACAACAGAGATTAATCAATCATATGAAGGCAATACAAAATATATTATCAGGGCAAATCGATACGTCAATTACTATCCGAAATTATAAGCCCGGTGATACCGGATATATCGCATACCGACACGGCGTATTGTATGCACAAGAGTATGGGCTAGATCACGTATTTGAAAAATACGTTCTGCAAACTCTGGTTATGTATTTAGAAAATTCATCTGCGGGCAAAATATTTATAGCGGAATGTTGTGGAACTATCATAGGTTTTATTGGAATAGTTGAAGTCAGTAAAACTACCGCACAGTTGCGATGGTTCCTAATTGAACCAGAGTTCCGCGGTACTGGTCTGGGACATAAACTGGTGAAATCTGTGATGGAATACTGCCAACAACAAAATTATAATCATATCTTTCTGTGGACATTTAAGGGCTTAGATACAGCCCGACACTTATACGAGAAGTTTGGATTTACTCTTACGGAAGAAAAAGAAAACAACACTTGGAAAAACCAGTTGATTGAACAACGATGGGATGTTACTTTAGATAACTAATTAGAATGCCTGTTTATTTGGGTAAACTGTGAGAAAAAGGGGTACAGGATGATGTTACGGCTAGTAAATTTGTTCACTAAACGGAAAATTTTATGGGTAACTGCTATGCTGATTGTAACATTGGTGCTGTGGTTTTTTCCACCTAGTTTGATCATTTTCCCACGAAATGTAACCCTTACTTGGACAGGAGTGCCAGCGACATCGCAGACCATTACATGGCAGACAGGAAGGTATATCAACGGCAGTCAAGTAGAGTATATGGAATTAATAGACAATCTTCATTCTACCACGGGGGCAGGATCAGCACAGCAAGTGACGACTGATCGAGGAATGATTACTGTTCATTCA
>Ga0316600_10000943_pt1 | contig 13357 bp, 6 predicted proteins | sample OWC_soil_day5_CT_FD_207652 | JGI IMG/M metagenome (GOLD analysis project Ga0316600, IMG submission 207652) | Wetland soil microbial communities from Old Woman Creek delta, Ohio, United States - OWC_soil_day5_CT | ecosystem: Environmental > Terrestrial > Soil > Wetlands | place: USA: Ohio... | reverse complement strand
CGACCGTGTCGGCCCGCTCCGCGAGGAACTCCCGGAACGCGCGGGCGCGTGGCGTTCCACCGGCCACTTCCGCCGTCCGGAACCGCTGGTGGAGCCGGCGAAGGACCGGGAGCTTGCAGCGCGCGACGCCCGGGTAGTCCACGAGGTCGAGGGCGCGCAGCCGCGCCAGTTCCTGCTGGAAGGCCGGCGCCGCGATCGCCGCCTGCGCCTCGGGGCAGTCCACGAGGTCCGGCACCGCGTCGATCGCGATGTTGAGGACGTTGAGGCAATGGCGTGTCGAGGGACTGTACGGGCTGCACTGCGCGGGGTCGGCGGCGAACAGCGCGTGCAGCGGGTTCAGGCCGATGAAGTCCGCGCCCCGCGCCGCCGCGGCGCGCGCAAGCTGCGCCAGGTCGCCGAAGTCCCCCACGCCCCAGTTCGACCTGGAGCGCAGGGTGTAGAGCTGCACGCACAGGCCCCAGGGCCGGGCGCCCGCCGCGAGGAACTCCGGCCTGTGACAGCGCGAGGGCGTCGTGACGTCGCGCGGGGGCCTGCCGGCCGCTTCCTCCAGCGCCGCCGCAACCGCGGCGGCGTCCTCGACGTCGATGCCCATCGCCGCGAGGATGGCCGCGCGGGTGCGCAGGCTCACCTCGCGCGGCTCGCCCCGGAAGTCGAGGTAGCTGTGTCCGAGCCCGCGCGCCTGGGCGAGGGCCGTCAGGTCCTTGTGGATCATCCGATGCGCTCCAGCACGACGAGGCTGCGGCCGCGCAGCCTCATCGGGTGTTCGGTCGCGGGCCCGTCCGCAGGTTGGCCGGGCGACGCCGTATCGAGGCAGGCCCGCCAGCGGCCGGGTACGTCGCCAGGCAGGCGGAATTCGATGTCCTCGATTCCGGCATGGAGGACCACCATCAGGTCGCCGGGCTGGTCCTCCGCGGCGCCGAGCAGCACGCCTAGGCAGCGCAGTCCCTCGTCGGCCCAGTCGTCTCCCAGCATGTCGCGGCCCGCGGGGTGCAGCCAGCGCACGTCCGGCTGGCGTCCCTCCCGCGGCGAGCCCTTGAAGAAGGTGTCGCGCCGCAGCTCCGGACGACGCAGCCGCAGCGCCGCCAGCGACCGGATGAAACCGCAGTTGTCATGACCCTGCGGCGCAGCTGCCGGGTCCCAGTCGAGCCAGCTGGTCTCGTTGTCCTGGCAATAGGCGTTGTTGTTGCCACCCTGGCTGCGCGCGAGCTCGTCGCCTGCCTGCAGCATGGGTACGCCCTGCGACAGCCACAGCGTCGCCAGGAGGTTGCGCATGTGCCGGGCGCGCGACTCGACGACGGCCGGATCGTCCGACGGACCCTCTACCCCGTGGTTGCAGCTCAGGTTGTCGCCGTGGCCGTCGCGGTTGCCCTCGAGGTTGGCCGCGTTGTGGCGATGGGCATAGCTGACGAGGTCCGCCAGCGTGTAGCCGTCGTGCGACGTGACGTAGTTGATGCTCGCCTGCGGGCGCCGCCCGCCGGCACGGAACAGGTCGCTCGAGCCCGCGAGGCGCTCGGCCAGCGCGGGGACGCGCCCGGGGTCGCCGCGCCAGAATGCGCGCACGGTGTCCCGGTACCGGTCGTTCCACTCGGACCAGCCGGCTGGGAATCCGCCGAGGTGGTAGCCGCCCGGCCCCAGGTCCCAGGGCTCGGCGATCAGCTTGACGTAGGACAGGATCGGGTCGGAGCGAATGGCGCCGAAGATCGCGGCATGGGGGTCGAAGCCCGCATGTCCACGTGCCAGCGCGGTGGCAAGGTCGAAGCGGAAGCCGTCCACGCCCATCTCGCGCGCCCAGTGGCGCAGGCACTCGAGGATCAGTTCACGGACCGCCGGATGGGTCGCGTTGACCGTGTTGCCGCAGCCGCTGTGGTTCTCGTACATGCGCGCGTCGCCGGGCGCCAGCCGGTAGTAGCTGGCGTTGTCGAGCCCCTTCATCGAGAGCGTGCGGCCGCCGGCGCCTGACTCGGCGGTGTGATTGAACACGACGTCGAGGATGACCTCTATGCCGCCGGCGTGCAGCGCGCGCACCATCTTCCTGAATTCGCCGACGGCGTCGCGGACGGCGTACTGCGGGGCCGGCGCGAACCACGCCAGCGGGTTGTAGCCCCAGTAGTTCTTCAGGCCCCGCTCGAGCAGGAACGGCTCGCTGACGAAGGCCTGGCAGGGCAGCAATTCGACCGACGTCACGCCGAGCGACCTGAGGTGGGCGATGACCGACGGCACCGTCAGTCCCAGGTACCTGCCCCGCCATTCGGGCGGCACGTCGGGATGGCGCTGCGTGAAGCCCCTGACGTGCAGCTCGTAGAGAACCGTGTCCCGCCAGGGCACCGCGGGAGCGCGCACGCCCTGCCAGTCGAAGGCCAGGTCGACGACGCACGACCTGGGCATGCACGAGGCCGTGTCGCCTGCGCGCGGGCCGCACTCCGGGTCATCGTCGAGCAGCGGCGAAGACCGCAGTGGTCCTTCGAGCGCACGTGCGGCGGGATCGACGAGCAGTCTCTCCGGGTTGAAGCGGTGGCCGTCGCGCAACGAGAACGGGCCGTGGGCGCGGAAACCATAGAGCGTTCCCGGCGCCGCCAGCGCAGCCGGCAGGAAGCCGTGCCAGACCATTCCGGTCCGCGCAGGAAGCGCGTGACGGCCGGTCTCGCGACCGCTGACTGCATCGAACAGGCAGACCTCGATGCGCTCCGCATGCGCGGAGAACACGGCGAAATTCACGCCTTCGCCCGTCCACCTCGCGCCGAGCGGCGCGGGCAGCCCGCGCGTCATGGGCGTTGCCGCTGCGCCCGGCGCCGATGACACCGTCGCATCCATGCCGCTCAGCCGCCCGCCTGCCGGTAGAAGACCGCCGCCAGCGGCGGCAGCGTCAGCGTCAGGCTAGCCGGAAATCCGTTCACGCCGTCCCCGGTGGACAGCCAGGGGGCCATCGGGTGCTCCGACCCGCCGTAGGCGCCGGCATCCGAGTTGAAGACGCAGCCGTAGGAGCCATGCGACTCGACACCGACGCGATAGTCCACGCGCGGCACCGGCGTCGCGTTGAACAGGCAGACCAGCAGCGGCTCGCCGGAACCGGGCCGCCCCCGCCGGAATCCCCAGACGCTCTCCGCCGCATTGTGCAGCTCGAGCCAGCCAAAACCCTGCGGGTCCCAGTCCGAGCCGTACAGTGCGACGGACTCGCGGTACAGGCGGTTGAGGTCGCGGAGGCAGCGCTGCAGGCCCGCATGCCCGGGATCGCCGAGCAGTCCCCAGTCCAGCGACTCGCCATCGCGCCACTCGTGGCGCTGGCCGAACTCGCCGCCCATGAACAGCAGCTTCTTGCCCGGGTGCGCGGTCATGTAGGCCAGCAGCGTGCGCAGGTTCGCGCGCTTCTGCCATTCGTCTCCGGGCATCTTCCCGAGCAGCGACCCCTTGCCGTGAACCACCTCGTCGTGCGATAGCGGCAGCATGAACCGCTCCGACCACGCGTACATGAAGGAGAAGGTAATCAAATGGTGCTCGTGCCTGCGGTAGATGGGGTCGAGCGAGAAGTAACGCAGGGTGTCGTTCATCCAGCCCATGTTCCACTTCATGCCGAAGCCGAGCCCGCCCTCTTCCAGGGGCCGCGTGACGCCGGGAAAGGCGGTCGACTCCTCGGCAATCGTCAGCACCCCGGGATGGTAGTGGCGCAGCGTGCCGTTCAGCTGCCGCAGGAAGTCGATGGCCTCGAGGTTCTCGCGTCCGCCATGGCGGTTTGGAACCCACTCGCCCGGCCCGCGGCTGTAATCGAGGTAGAGCATCGAAGCGACCGCGTCCACGCGCAGCCCGTCGAGGTGGTACTGGTCGAGCCAGTACAGGGCGTTGGCGACGAGGAAGTTGCGCACCTCATGCCGCCCGAAGTTGAAGATCTTGGTGCCCCAGTCCATGTGCTCGCCGAGCCGCGGGTCGGCGTGCTCGTAGAGCGCGGTGCCGTCGAAACCTGCCAGCCCGCTCTCGTCACGCGGGAAGTGCGCCGGGACCCAGTCGATGATCACGCCGAGCCCTGCCTGGTGGCAGCGGTCCACGAAGTACATCAGGTCCTGCGGCGACCCGAAACGCGCCGTCGGCGCGTAGTAGCCCGTGACCTGGTAGCCCCAGGACTCGTCCAGCGGGTGCTCGGACACGCCCATCAGCTCGATGTGGGTGTGGCCGAGATCCAGCACGTAGGGAACGAGCTCGTCGGCCGCCTCCCGCCAGTTCATGAACGGCGGATGCCGGCCCTCGCGCTTCCGCCACGAGGACAGGTGCAGCTCATAGGCGCTGACCGGGCGGCTCGCCGCGGCGCCGGTCGCGCGCGACTGCAGCCACTCGCCGTCGCCCCATTCGTAGCCGCCCAGGTCCGCGACCATCGAGCAGTTTCCGGGCCGCAGCTGCATGGCAAAACCATAGGGATCCGACTTCAGCAGCGTGCGGCCGTCCCGGGTCCGGATTTCGTACTTGTACGCCGCGCCGGGCCCGACGCCCGGGATGAACAGCTCCCAGACACCGCTGCCGCCGCGGGCCTGCATCGCCTGACGGCGGCCGTCCCAGAGGTTGAACTCCCCGACGACGCTGACGCGCTCCGCGTTCGGTGCCCAGACTGCAAAGCGCGTGCCGTCGAGGTCGTCGACCCGCCCCGGGTGGGCACCCAGCTTGAGGAAGATGCGATGGTGGTTGCCCTCGCCGAACAGGTACAGGTCGAAGTCGGACAGCTGCGGAGAAAAATAGTAAGGGTCATGGCGGCTCAGCTCGTGGCCGTCGGGGTACCTCACGCGCAGCCGGTACGGCGTCAGCGGCCGGCGGTACGGCAGCCGTCCCTCGAACAACCCGCCCGGATGGATCCGCCTGAGCGGACGGCCGTCGTCCGGGTCCTCGTCGTCCCAATGGACCGACACCGCCTCGGCACCGGGCTCGAGCACGCGCACGACGCAGGCCGGCCTGGCGCGGCGCTGCGGGTACTCGTGATAGCCGAGCGCCGACCGCGGCTCGCGATGGCGCGCCTCGACGAGCGCCACGGCCTCCGCCGCGGAAAGGCGGTGCCCGGGCTTCAGCGACAGGGTCCGGATGCGCCGCGTCTTCACAGTACCGGCCTGAGCCTCCAGATCCGCTCGGCGTACTCGCGAACGCTGCGGTCGCTCGAGAACCGCCCCACGGACAGGGCGTTGACCGCCGCGCAACGTGTCCAGGCGTCCGCGTCCGCGAACAGCGCGTCCACCCGGCGCTGCGCGTCCTCGTAGGCGTCGAAGTCGGCGAGCACGAGATACGGCTCGCCGTCGCCGAGCAGCCTGTTCACGACCTGCTTGGCGGCATCGACGTCGTCCGGCGTGAAGTACCCGGCATCCAGCATCTCGAGCGCCTGGGCGAGCTCCCCGCCGGCCACGGCGAATTCCTGCGGCACGTAGCGCCGGCGCAGCGACTTCGCGCCCTCGGCGTCGAGCCCGAAGATGACCATGTTGGCCGGCCCCACGCACTCGCGGATTTCGATGTTCGCGCCGTCGAGCGTGCCGATCGTCACGGCGCCGTTGAGCGCGAGCTTCATGTTGCCGGTACCCGAGGCCTCCATGCCCGCGGTCGAGATCTGCTGCGACAGGTCCGCCGCCGGCATGATCTGCTGGGCGAGCGACACGTCGTAGTCCGGCAGGAAGGCCACGCGCAGGCGTCCCGCGGTCAGCGGGTCGGCGTTGACGACGCGGGCGACCGAGTTGATGAGCCGGATGATCGCCTTGGCCATGGCGTAGCCGGGAGCCGCCTTGCCCGCGAACATCACGGTGCGCGGCACCGGGTCGGGCCGCCCCGCGCGTATCCGGTTGTAGCGGGTGATGACCGACAGCAGGTTGAGCACCTGCCGCTTGTACTCGTGGATGCGCTTCACCTGGACGTCGAACATCGAGTCCGGGTCGATGACGACGCCCGCGCGCTGCGCGACGACCGCCGCCAGCTGGCGCTTGTTGGCCTGCTTGACCTCGCGGAAGCGGCGCCTGAACTCCGGCTCGCCCGGCGCGTCGCGCAGGCGCTCGAGCTCCTCGAGGTCGTTCTCCCAGCCGTGGCCGAGCCGCTCCGTGAGCAGCGCGGAGAGCCCGGGGTTCGACTGCTTGAGCCAGCGGCGCACCGCGATGCCGTTGGTCACGTTGGTGAAGCGCTCGGGCAGCATCTCGGCGAAGTCGGCGAAGATCGTCTCGCGCATCAGGCCCGAGTGCAGCCGCGCCACGCCGTTGACGCGCCGGCTGCCGATCACGGCGAGGTGGGACATCCTGACCTGGCGGCCGGCGCCCTCGTCAATGATGGACATGCGACGCCGACGGTCATGGTCGCCCGGGAACCGCTCGCTCACCGTGTCGAGGAACTCGCGGTTGATGAGGTAGATGATCTGCAGGTGCCGCGGCAGCAGCTTCTCGAACATCGCCACCGGCCAGGTCTCGAGCGCCTCGGGCAGCAGCGTGTGGTTGGTGTAGCCGAACACCTCGGTGGCGATCTCGCGCGCCTGCCCCCAGTCCATGCCGTGTTCGTCCACCAGCAGCCGGATGAGTTCCGGGATCGCCAGCGCCGGGTGGGTGTCGTTCAGCTGGATCGCCACCGAGTCGGGCAGCCGCGCGAGGCCGCGCCCTTCGGCAAGGTGGCCGGCCAGCAGGTCCTGCAGGCTGGCGCTCACGAAAAAGTACTGCTGGCGGAGACGCAACTCGCGGCCCTGGGGCGTCGAGTCGTCGGGATAGAGCACGCGCGAGACGTTCTTGGCGCTGACCTGTTCCTCCACGGCGCCGGCATAGTTGCCGGCATTGAAGCGCTCGACGTGGAACGGCGTGATGCTGCGCCCGGACCAGAGCCGCAGGTGGTTCACGGTCGGGCTGCGGTTGCCCGGCACGAGGTGATCGAAGCCCACCGCCAGCAGGTCCGAAGTGCCGACCCAGCGGTGCCGTGTCCGCCCGTCGGCGCCGCGGTCGGCCTCGCAACGCCCGCCGAACTTCACCGTGTAGGAGGCGTCGCTGCGCGAGATCTCCCACGGGTTGCGCAGGCGCAGCCAGCTGCTCGCGAGCTCGCGCTGCCCGCCGTCCTCGCCGATCGTCTGCGTGAAGATGCCGTAGTCGTAGCGGATGCCGTAGCCGGTGGCCGGGTACTGCAGCGTCGCGAGCGAATCGAGGAAGCAGGCCGCGAGGCGCCCGAGCCCGCCGTTGCCGAGTCCCGGGTCGACCTCCAGCGCGGCGAGGGCGTCGAGGTCGAGACCGTACTCGGACAGCGCCCGCCGGGCCTCGAGCACGAGGTCGCCGTCCAGGCTCGACAAGGCGTTGACGAGCGAACGACCCGGCAGGAACTCGACCGACAGGTAACAGACGCGCTTGGCGTGGCTCGTCGCCACGCGGCGCTGCGTCGCCAGCCATCGGGCGGTCAGTTCCTCGCGGGCGGCCAGGGACAGCGCGTCGTAGAAGTCGCGCGGTGTCGCCGTCTGCGGGTCCTTGCCGAGGCTGCGCGTCAGGCGGTCCAGCAGCGCGCTGCGGAGGTTGCCTGCGGTCAGGGTGTTGCCGCTCCACAGCGGCGCATCGTTCGGGGCACCATGCATGAGACCGATACCTGCCTTAGTCGCCACCGCGAGGCGTGATCGCAAAGACGCTGCGTATCCCCGGCCGCCGCGAGAAATCCCGCGGCAGCGTCGCGGCGCTCCAGTCCTCGACTCCGACCTCACCCAGCCCGGCGGCATCCAGCCTGAAGCTCTGGAGGTTGCTCGAGAAGATCAGCATCCCCCCCGGCCCCAGCCGCGACAGCGCGGCACGGATCAGCCCCACGTGGTCCCGCTGGACGTCGAACTCGCGCTCCATCGACTTCGAATTGGAGAACGTCGGCGGGTCGAGCAGCACGAGGTCGAATCGCTGGCCGTCATCATACGACAGCCACGCGAGGCAATCCGCCCGTACAAGCGCATGCGCCGGACCCGCCAGGCCGTTCAGCGCGAGGTTGCGCTGCGCCCAATCGAGGTAGGTGCGGGACATGTCGACGGTCAGGGTGGCCGCGGCGCCGCCGGCCGCGGCGTAGCAGGTCGCGGTGCCGGTGTAGGCGAACAGGTTGAGGAAGCGCCGGCCGCGCGCCAGCTCACGGATGCGGGCGCGGACCAGCCGGTAGTCCAGGAACAGGCCGGTGTCGAGGTAGTCGGTGAAGTTGACCAGGAAGCGCAGGCCGCCTTCCGCCACCACGTCAAACTCGCCCCGCTCGGAGACCTTCCCGTACTGCGAGGCGCCTCGCTGTGGCCGGCGTGTCCTCATGAAGGTCCGGTCCGGAGCGACGCCGGTGACTTCCGACAGCACCGACAGCGCCTCCTCGCGCCGGGCCCTGGCGCGTGCGCGGTCGACCGTCGCGGGCGCCGCGTACTCCTGCACGTACAGCCAGGCCCCGCCGGAGCCATCGGGATCCGCCTGGTAGAGGTCGATGGCAAACGCGTACTCGGGCATGTCCGCGTCGTACAGCCGGTAGCAGGACACGCCCTCGCGCCTGGCCCAGGCGCGCAGCTCCCGGAGGTTCTTGCGCAGCCGGTTGGCGAACATCTGCGCGCCCGGGCGGGCGCGCGCGGCGGCGGCGTCGAACGGTGGCGGCCGGCCGGGCTCGCGTTTCCTGTCGAAACGCCCCGGCGACACGTCGAGGCGCAGCAGTCGGCACTCGATCGGCCCGTTCATCATGCGGTGCGTGCGCACCGCCTCGATGCCGATGGCACGGCCGAGCGGCGGGTTGCCCGTGAACACCGCGGCCTGCCAGCCCACGTAACCCTCGCGCAGCCGCGTGCCAAGCGACTCGTACAGCGCCCGCAGGTCGTCGGCCTGCCCGAGGCGCTCGCCGTAGGGCGGGTTGGTGGCGAGCAGTCCGGTCGGCGCCGGCGCCGGCGGCAGCGTGTCGAGCGTGGACCGCCTGAACTGGACCACGCCGGCGAGCCCCGCCCGCGCCAGGTTGCCCGTGGCGGCGTGGATCGCGGCCGGGTCCGCGTCGAAGCCGAAGAGGCGCCCGGGGGCGAGCTTGCCCCGGGACCGCCGCGCCTCCGCCTCGACGGCCAGGCGGTGCCAGCATGCCGCGTCGTGGCCGCGCCAGCGCGTGAAGCCGAAGCGGACGCGCAACAGACCAGGCGCGATGTCGCCGGCGATCAGCGCGGCCTCGATCGGCAGCGTGCCCGAACCGCACATGGGATCGACGAAGGCGCCGCCGGCCGCCGCAATGCGCGGCCATCCCGCGCGCAGCAGGATCGCCGCGGCGAGGTTCTCCTTGAGCGGCGCGACGAGCTGCCGCTCGCGATAGCCGCGCCGGTGCAGGCTCTCGCCGGCCAGGTCGACGCTGACCGTCGCCGCCTGCCCGTCGAGTCTCACGTTGATGCGCAGGTCCGGCGCGACGATGTCCACCGAGGGCCGCGAGCCGCAGCGCTCCCGAAACTGGTCAACGATCGCGTCCTTGACCTTCTGGGCGGCATAGCGGCTGTGCGTGAGGGCGCCGCCGTGGGACGAGAAGTCCACCGCAAGCGTGTCGTCCGGGCCGAGATGGGCCGACCAGTCGATGCCCCGCACTCCCTCGTAGAGGCTGTCCGGGTCCGTCGCCGTGAAATGCCCCACCGGCCAGAGCACGTGCAGGCCGACGCGCGACCACAGGCAGGCCTGGTAGGCAGTCTCGAGCGTGCCCGTGCAGGCGACGCCCGCCCGCGACTCGTGCAGCCCGGTCGCGCCGACCGACTCGAGCTCGGCGGCGAGCAGGTCCGCGGTGCCCGCCGCCGCCGTGACGAAGAAGCCCGTCGCAGTCATGGCCGGTCCATCTCGAGCCACTGAACGCGCGCCGGCGGCCGGTCGAGGAGACGGCACAGGATGCGGTAGCAGTCGATGTCGAATGCGGCGGCGTCGGCTTCTGCCAGCGGGTCGCTCTCTTGGCCGGGCAGGACCGTGCCCAGGTAGCGCCAGCGGTCGAAGACGTGCACCTCCTCGTGTCCGCGCCAGTCGCGCTCGCGGATGCCCATGCGCCCGGCGAACGGCCAGTCGCGCAGCTTGTGCCGCGCAAAGGCAAGCCGCACCCGGACCGCGTGGAGGGCCAGCGGCTCGCGGCCGCAGCAGGCACCGCGACAGCGCCCGACCTGGAAGGCGAAGCAGGAACCCTCGCCGTCCTCGAGGCCCAGGACGCGCAGGCACAGGTCGTGCCCGCGCACCAGCTCCTCGAGCGCCTTGCGCGCGTCACCACGGCTGCGGAAAACGCCGTGACAGGCGCCCGCATCGGCCGTGACCGCGTCAAGCGGAACGATCTCCGCGCGAAGGTCCTCTTCCCCGCGGAGGACCAGTGTCCAGCTCTGCGGGCTGGCGCGCAGCCGGCGGTTGTACAGCGGCTCGAGCTCCTTCACGCAGCGCGCCTCCCGGAGCAGCGCGCCGATCTCCCCGGCGGTCTCGGTCCACTCGACCTGCCTGACCTGGCGCGACAGCTTCAGGTCCTTGCCGGACCGGTGTTCGCCGGCGAAGTGCGCGAGGATCCTGGCCCGCAGGTTCTTGCTCTTGCCGACATAGAGCAGCGCGCCACCCTCGCCGTAGAAACGATAGACGCCGGGCCCCTCGGGCAACTCGTCGGCCAGGCCCGCGTCGAGCTGGGGCGGCAGGCTCGTCTCCTGGACCAGCCCGGCAACGACGGCATCCAGCTCACCCGGGTCGCGGCGCTGGCGCAGCTGGGCCAGCAGCGCCGCAAGGACCTGCGCGTCGCCGAGCGCCCGGTGCCGGGCCGAACAGGACAGGCCATGGCGCTCCATCACCGCGTCGAGGTTGTGGCCGTGCGTGCCCGGGTACAGCCGGCGCGACAGCTTGACCGTGCACAGCACCGGCGAGCGGAAGCGGACGTCGAGTCGCCGGAACTCGCTGCGCAGGAACCCGTAGTCGAACCGGGCGTTGTGCGCGACGAACAGCCGGCCCTCGAGCCGCCCGAGCACGTCGCGCCCCAGCGCCGCGAAGTCCGGCGCCCCGGCCACCATGTCGTTGCTGATGCCCGTGAACTCCTCGATGTTGCGCGGGATGCGGCAACCCGGGTTCACCAGTGAGCTCCACTCCTCGACCACCTCGCCCCCCTCCATGAGGACGACGCCGACCTCGATCACCCGGTTGTAGAGCGCGTTGCCCCCCGTCGTCTCGAGGTCGACGCAGGCGATGGGCTGGTCGAGCAGCGTCGGCATCAGGCCCGCGGTTCGCCGAGGGACAGCAGCGGCCCGTAGAGGTCCGGGCGGCGGTCGCGGAACACGCCCCAGGCGTGGCGATAGCGCCGCACCGCATCGAGGTCGAAGGTCGCGGTCAGCACCGACTCCGTGCGGTCGTCCGCCTGCGCGACCACCTCGCCGGTGTGGTCGGCGATGAACGAGTGGCCATAGAAGGTGATCGCACACTTCTCTCCCTGCTCGGTGCCGATGCGGTTCGACGCGACTAGGGGCATGACGTTGGCCGCCGCGTGGCCCTGCATGGTGCGCTGCCAGTGCCAGCGGCTGTCGAGCGAGCTGTCCTGGGGCTCGGAGCCGATCGCCGTGGGATACAGCAGCACTTCCGCCCCCATGACGGCCATCGCGCGCGCGCACTCCGGGAACCACTGGTCCCAGCACACGCCGACGCCGAGGCGGCCGAAGCGCGTCGGCCACACCCTGAAGCCGGTGTCGCCCGGCGAGAAGTAGAACTTCTCGTGGTAGCCGGGGCTCTCCGGAATGTGCGACTTGCGATAGATACCGAGCGTCGCGCCGTCGGCGTCCACCATCACCAGCGTGTTGAAGTAGGCGTTGTGGGTACGCTCGAACACCGACAGCGGCAGCACCACCCCCAGCTCGCGCGCCACCGCCGCGAGGTGCCCCACCGCTGCGTTCTCCTCCACCGGGCTCGCCAGCTCGAAGTGGCTCGCCAGGTGGTCCTTGCAGAAGTACGGCGTCTCGAACAGCTCCTGGATCAGCACGACGTTGGCGCCGCGCCCGGCAGCCTCGCGCACCAGCCGCTCGGCGTTCGCGATGTTCTCGTCCTGATCCCAGCTGCAGGCCATCTGGGTGGCGGCGACCGTGACTCTCATCTGCGCATCCACTCCCTCAGTTCGACAGGTCGATCCACGTCGTCTTCAGCTCGGTGTACTTCTCCATCGCGTGCAGGGACTTGTCTCGGCCGTTGCCCGACTGCTTGAAGCCGCCGAAAGGCACCGTGATGTCGTCCGCGTCGTAGCAGTTGACGTACACCGTGCCGGCGCGGATCGCCTTCGCGACGCGATGGGCCGTCGAGAGGTCGCGGGTCCAGACCGCCGAGACCAGGCCATAGGCCGAGTCGTTGGCGATGCGCACGGCCTCCTCCTCGTCGCGGAAGCTGATGACCGACAGCACCGGGCCGAAGATCTCCTCGCGGGCGATGCGCATGTCCATGCGGACGCCGTCGAACACCGTGGGCTCGACGAAGTAGCCGCCGGTCTCCGCGCGGACGCGCCGTCCGCCGAGCGCCAGCGTCGCACCCTCGCCGCGCCCGGACTCGATGTAGCGGGTGACGGTCTCCAGTTGCAGCTTGTCCACCAGCGCCCCGAGCCGCGTCGCCGGGTCGAGCGGGTCGCCGGGCGCCATCTCGCGGCCGACCGCGATGATCTTCTCCAGCATCTCCTCCCGGACGCTCTCGTGGACCACGAGGCGCGAGGCCGCCGAGCACATCTCGCCCTGGTTGAAGAAGATGCCGGCCGCGGAGGCGGCCGCGGCGCGCCCGACGTCGGCGACGTCGGCAAAGACGATGTTGGGCGACTTGCCGCCGCACTCGAGCCAGACGCGCTTCATGTTCGAGCGGCCCGAGCACTCGAGCAGCCGCATGCCGATCTTCGTGGATCCGGTGAAGACGAGGGAATCCACGTCCATGTGGAGCGCCAGCGCCTCGCCGGCCGTCTGTCCGAAGCCCGGCACCACGTTGAGCACCCCGGGCGGGAGCCCCGCCTCCAGCGCGAGCTCCGCCACCCTGAGCGCCGTCAGCGGCGACTTCTCCGAGGGCTTCAGCACGACGGAATTGCCCGTCGCCAGCGCGGGCCCGAGCTTCCATGCGGCCATCAGCAGCGGGAAGTTCCAGGGCACGATCGCGCCGACCACGCCGACCGGCTCGCGCGTGATCGTCGCCAGGGTCGTGTGCCCGGTTGGCGCGACCTCGTCGTAGACCTTGTCCGCCGCCTCCGCATACCACTCGATGCAGCGCGCGGCGGCGGGGATGTCCACGGACAGGGAATCGGCGATGGGCTTTCCCATGTCCAGGGTCTCGGTCAGCGCCAGCTCGTCGCGGTGCTGCAGGATCAGCTCGGCGAAGCGGCGCAGCACCCGCTTGCGCGCGGCCGGCGCCGTCCTCGACCACGCCCCCGACTCGAACGCGCGGCGCGCCGAGGCGACCGCGAGTTC
>Ga0316600_10000942_pt1 | contig 13357 bp, 9 predicted proteins | sample OWC_soil_day5_CT_FD_207652 | JGI IMG/M metagenome (GOLD analysis project Ga0316600, IMG submission 207652) | Wetland soil microbial communities from Old Woman Creek delta, Ohio, United States - OWC_soil_day5_CT | ecosystem: Environmental > Terrestrial > Soil > Wetlands | place: USA: Ohio... | reverse complement strand
GAAGATAGTGATGGCAGGGAGCGGGCTGCTGATGGTGCTGTTTGTGGTGGGGCACCTATTGGGCAACAGCACGATCTATTGGGGTGCGGGCGGCATCAATGCGTATGCGGAGAAACTGCATGCGCTGTTTCCGGTGGTGTGGGGATACAGGGTAGTGATGGTGGGTGTATTGAGTCTGCACATTTTTTTTGGGATACAGTTGAGCCTGGAAAACAATTCGGCAAAGCCCCAGGGGTATGCAGTGGACAGGAGTCTCAGCGCGACCTTTGGGGGCAGGAGCATGATCTGGACAGGGCTCATCATCGGGGGATTTCTTATCTACCATCTGCTGCACTTCACCTTTCAGGTTACCAACCCTGAGCTGTCAGCGGTAAGGCATCTGGATGCCATGGGGCGTCCTGACGTATTTCGGATGGTGGTACAGAGTTTTCAGAAGACATTCATCTCATTGGTCTATGCAGGAGCCCTCACTGCCCTGGCATTTCATCTCAGCCACGGGATACAGAGCATTTTTCAGAGTCTTGGGCTGAACAATGACAGGACCTTGCCGGTTATAGTGCAGTCAGGGAAGGCAGCGGCAGTAATGCTGTATGCGGGGTATATCGCGATCCCGCTCATAATCCTTATAGGGATACTGAAGGGATAGGGGCATCATGATACTTGACGGAAAAAGTCCATCCGGTCCGCTTGCTGAGAAATGGGAAAAGCACCGGCATGAGATGAAGCTGGTGAACCCGGCCAACAAGCGGAGGTACCGGATCATCGTGGTAGGCACAGGGCTGGCAGGGGCATCGGCGGCAGCGACCCTTGGGGAGCTTGGCTATAACGTGGAGGCTTTTTGTTATCAGGACAGTCCCCGCCGTGGCCACAGTATCGCGGCACAGGGGGGCATCAATGCAGCCAAGAACTATCCCAATGACGGAGACAGCATCTACCGGCTTTTTCATGACACCATCAAAGGGGGGGATTTCAGGGCCAGGGAGGCAAACGTATACCGGCTGGCAGAAGTGAGCAACAGCATCATAGACCAGTGCGTGGCGCAGGGAGTGCCCTTTGCCCGTGACTACGCGGGGTATCTCGGGAACCGCTCCTTTGGGGGAGCCCAGGTTTCCAGGACATTTTATGCGAGGGGGCAGACAGGACAGCAGCTTCTGCTGGGGGCGTATGCGGCCCTTTGCCGGCAGATAAAGGCAGGCAGCGTGAGGCTCCATCCCCGCACCGAGATGCTTGACCTCGTAGTAGTGGAGGGCGAGGCCAAGGGCATCACGGTAAGAGACATGGTGACAGGGCAGATACGCAGCTACGCAGGGGACGCGGTCTGTCTCTGCACCGGGGGGTATTCCAACGTCTTTTATCTCTCCACCAACGCAGCAGGCTCCAACGTCACCGCAACCTACCGGGCGTACAAGAGAGGGGCATTCTTTGCGAACCCCTGCTTTACGCAGATACATCCCACCTGCATTCCTGTAACAGGGGAGCACCAGTCCAAGCTCACCCTCATGTCAGAGTCTTTGAGGAATGACGGCAGGGTCTGGGTGCCCAGGGCAAAGGGGGACAAGAGACCCCCTGGGGAGATACCGGAATCTGAGAGGGACTATTACCTTGAACGGAAGTACCCCAGCTACGGCAATCTCGCTCCCAGAGACATCTCATCCCGTGCAGCCAAGGAAGTGTGTGACGAGGGACGTGGCGTAGGGGCGAGCGGTCGCGGCGTATATCTTGATTTTGGGGATGCCATCGCGCGTCTTGGACAGGACAGGATACAGGAGCGTTACGGCAACCTCTTTGATATGTACGAAAAGATCACTGCTGAGAATGCCTACCGGCAGCCCATGCGTATTTATCCTGCGCCCCATTACGCCATGGGGGGACTGTGGGTGGACTATAACCTGCAGAGCACCCTGCCGGGGCTTTTTGTGCTTGGCGAGGCAAACTTCTCGGACCATGGGGCCAACCGGCTTGGGGCGAGCGCACTGATGCAGGGGCTGGCGGACGGGTACTTCATCATCCCTTACACCATCGCCCACTATCTTGCCCAGACAGTACCGGGGAAAGTTACTACCGACCATGCCGAATTCAGTAAATCCCTGGAAGAGGTGGACGGGCGCACCAAGAAGCTTCTTTCATTGAAGGGCAGAAGGACAGTGAACGAGCTGCACCGGGAACTGGGCAGGGTCATGTGGGAGCATGTGGGCATGGCGCGCAGCGAGGAGAGCCTTGGCAAGGCCCTGAAGCTCATTCCCCAGATGCGTGCGGAATTTTGGGAAGACGTGAGGGTCCCGGGCAGCGGTGCTGAGCTGAACCAGGAACTGGAGAAGGCGGGACGGGTTGCGGACTTTCTGGAGTTTGGGGAACTCATGGCCAGGGACGCCCTTTTTCGCAGGGAGTCCTGCGGCGGGCATTTCCGTGTGGAGTACCAGATGGCTGACGGGGAGGCCCGGAGAGACGATGAGAACTTCTGTTATGTGGCGGCCTGGCAGTATAAGGGAGTTGACCAGGAGCCTGTGCTGCATAAAGAGTCCCTGGTATTCCAACACGTACCGCTTTCCACAAGGAGCTATAAATAATGGACCTCACCCTCTATGTATGGCGACAGAAGGGGCCTGCTGAGCCGGGCAGGCTGCAGCAGTATGAAGCCAGGGACATAAGCCCTGACATGTCGTTTCTGGAGATGCTTGATGTGGTCAATGAAGGGCTGATTAAGGCGGAGCAAGAGCCCATTGCCTTTGACCATGACTGCAGGGAGGGGATCTGCGGCATGTGTTCCCAGGTCATCAACGGGGTGGCCCACGGGCCGGTGGAAAAGACCACGGTGTGCCAGCTGCACATGAGGCACTTCAAGGATGGCGACAGCCTGTATATCGAGCCCTGGCGCGCCAGGGCATTCCCGGTGATAAAGGACCTTATCGTGGACCGGAGCGCCCTGGAGCGCGTAATGCAGGCGGGCGGTTACATCTCGGTGCATACCGGCGGGGTTGCTGACGCCAATGCCATCCTCATAGCCAAGACAGATGCCGAGACCGCCATGGACGCTGCGGAGTGCATCGGGTGCGGAGCGTGTGTGGCTGCATGCCCCAATGGCTCGGCCATGCTCTTTACTGCGGCGAAGGTGGGCCATCTTGCCATGCTTCCCCAGGGCAGGGTTGAGGCGGCGCAGCGGGTCTGTGTCATGACCGAGGCGATGCTGAAGGAGGGCTTCGGCAACTGCAGCAACCACTATGAATGCCAGGCTGTCTGTCCCAAAGGTATTAAGGTGCAGTTCATCGCAAAACTCAACAGGGAATTTATCAAAGCACAAATCACCACAAGGAGAGACGAATGAAAAAGAAGGTCACGGTAGTTGGTGCAGGCAATGTGGGCGCATCCCTTGCGCAGATGATTGTTCAGGACGGCAGTGCTGATGTGGTGCTCTGTGATATCGCGGAAGGAATCCCCCAGGGCAAGGCCCTCGACCTTTCCGAGGCATGTCCCGTCTGGGGGTCATCGTCATCCGTCATCGGCACCAATGACTACTCCCCTACTGCTCATTCGGACATTATCGTGGTAACCGCCGGGTTCCCGAGAAAACCGGGCATGAGCAGGGATGACCTCCTTGCCGCCAATGCAAAGGTGGTGTCTGATGTGGTGGAGAGCACCTCGAGGCTCTCTCCCCGCTCCATAATTATCATCGTGACGAACCCCATGGACGTCATGACCCAGCTCAGTCTTAAGGTATCGGGCTTCGATCCGCGTAGGGTGGTGGGAATGGGAGGCATCCTGGATTCCGCGCGTTTCAGGACCTTTGTCGCGTGGGAGATGGGGATTTCCCCTGAGGATGTTGAGGCCCTTGTGCTTGGAGGGCACGGAGACCTGATGGTTCCCATGCCCAGGTTTACTACGGTCAAGGGGGTACCCCTCCCTGCGCTTCTGAGCCAGGACCGGATAGACGCGCTGGTGGCAAGAACAAGGAACGGCGGCGCTGAAATCGTTTCCCTGCTCAAGACCGGGAGCGCCTATTATGCGCCTGCTGCAGCAACGCACGAGATGGTCAAATCCATCATCTTCAATAAAAAGAGAATGCTGCCCTGTGCCGCGTATCTTAACGGTGAGTACGCCACGCGGGGGGTCTGTACCGGGGTGCCGGTCCTGCTGGGCAGTGAAGGAGTGGAGAAGATCATAGAGCTCGCATTGAATGAACAGGAAAAGAGGGATTTTGAAAAATCCGTGGCAGCCGTAAGGGAACTCGCAGAGAAATTAAAACTATAGCAAGGATCTGGCCATCAGCTCCCCGCGTGAAGCTGGAGAGGCGTAATGGTTATTGCTGATGGCTGATAGCTGGTTTCTCAAGGAGGCACCATGATGAACGCCATGAAGATCGCGATCAAGACAGAGACCGATGCAATCGCCTTTTATAAGGAAGCGGCTCTCAAAACAACACACCCCATCGGGAGAAAGATGTTCTTTTCCATCATGGAGGATGAGAAACACCACCTTGAAGGCCTTAATTGCATCCTGGACGGGCTTCATTTAAGGGTCCGTGATGTGGCGAGCCCCATGAAAAAAATGAAGACCGTCTTTGAAAGGGACGGAGATACCCTCCTTGAAAGAATCAGGCCGACGACGGACGAGATGGAGGCGCTGAAGGTTGCAATGCAGATGGAGAAAGAGAGCGTTGAGTTTTATGAGAAGCTTTCAAAGAGGGAGGGCGCGCCAAAGGAGAAGGCCTTCTTCGAAAGGCTCCTCTCGGAAGAGCAGGAACATTATGCCATTTTTTCCAATACCTATTCTTTCCTTTCTGATTCGGGCAACTGGTTCATGTGGGAAGAACACAGCATTGTGGACGGAGGGACTCCCTGGGCGTAATGCACAAGAATAGACGGGCAAGGCGGGACCTTATCACACTCTAACCCATTCCATTCATAAGCCTTTTCTTATATGAGAGATATCCTTCTCCCGGCAAGACAATAACCCTTATTGACTACACCGGGGTCTACGCATCTAAGAACATTCTGTTCCCGCTTTTTGTCAGGGTCCGCGCTTGCGGACCGTCACATAACCCTTCCGCCTCAGGCGGATTGCCATCGGAGCCGGACATCTTTTCGAATTTATGAATGATCAAGGCTATAGGAACTCCCCCCGAGACCCTGTATAAAACTTAATAATAGCTTAATAATATTACTGGCAATACCGAAACGAATTCAGCTATTCTAATAGGGAAACCTTTTCCGGCCCGCATGCTGCACCCTGTGTTGTGAAAAGCGCAATCAACGAAGTAGAATAGATGGGATGAATGAAGAACCCTGACGTCCCGAAGGCCTTCGGGACAGGGTATCTCAATGCAAGGAATTACTATTTGTGATATTCGCTCGCTGACCCCGCAGTCCGCCTGAGGCGGAGGGAATGCGCTCGCTATCCATTTCAAGGAGGACAATTACGATGAGCAGAAACATGATAACGGTTGACGGCTGCACGGCATGCGCCCATGTGGTGCACGCCACAAACGAGATTATCACAATCTATCCCATAACCCCCTCTTCTCCCATCGCGGAGATATGCGATGCGAAATCCGCGGCGGGCAAGGTGAATATCTGGGGGTCAGTTCCCCTGGTGAGCCAGATGCAGTCTGAAGCGGGTGTGGCGGGTTCAGTCCACGGCTCCCTCACCACCGGGGCGTTGACCACCACCATCTCTGCCTCGCAGGGCCTTCTCCTGATCATGCCCAATATGTTCAAAATTGCGGGTGAGCTTACGTCCACGGTCTTTCACGTGACGGCCCGTTCCCTCGCAGCCCAGGCGCTCTCTATCTTTGGAGACCACTCTGATGTGATGGCCGCACGTGCCACCGGGTTTGCCATGCTCTGTTCCCAGAATGTCCAGGAGTCCATGGACTTTGCGCTCATCGCGCAGGCAGCGACCCTTGAATCGAGAATTCCGTTCCTCCACTTCTTTGACGGCTTCAGGACGTCCCACGAAGTCCAGAAGATCGAGGAACTCTCGTTTGACGATATGCGGGCGATGGTAGACGACGACCTCGTGATTGCCCACCGCATGAGGGCACTCACCCCTGACCGTCCGATGGTGCGCGGTACTGCCCAGAATCCGGATGTCTATTTCCAGGGAAGGGAAACGGTGAACAGGTTCTATAACGCGACCCCTGCCATTGTGCAAAAGGTAATGGACAAGTTCGCCGGATTGGTGGGAAGACACTACAGGCTCTTTGATTATTTCGGCCACCCTGAGGCTGAACGCGTGATCGTGATCATGGGTTCCGGCGGTGAAACCGTCCTCAGCACCCTCAATGCGCTGAATGCGAAGGGGGAGAGGCTGGGGCTCGTTCAGGTGAGGCTCTTCAGGCCTTTTGATATTGACGCCTTTGCGCAGGTCCTTCCTCCCAGCGTGAAATCCATCGCGGTACTGGACCGTACAAAAGAACCCGGTGCAATCGGAGAGCCTCTCTACCTTGATGTCAGGACCGCAATCGGCGAGGCCATGGAAAAAGGCACCGCACGGTTCAACGCTTACCCCAAAGTCGTCGGAGGCCGTTACGGTCTCGGTTCAAAGGAATTTACGCCTGCCATGGCAAAGGCAGTACTGGATAACCTCTCAGAGAAAAAACCGAAGAATCACTTTACGGTCGGTATCCACGACGATATGGCAGGTACGAGCCTCAAGTATGACGAGTCCTTTACTGTCGAGGGAAAGGGTGCGTACCGGGCCATGTTCTACGGCCTGGGCTCAGATGGCACGGTGGGCGCAAACAAGAATACCATAAAGATCATTGGTTCGGAAACCGACAATTATGCTCAGGGGTATTTTGTCTATGATTCCAAGAAGTCCGGCTCCATCACCACTTCCCATCTCCGCTTTGGCAGGGAGAAGATACTCAACCCCTATCTCCTGTCAAAGGCCGATTTCATCGCCTGTCATAACCCGTCGTTCCTCGAAAAATATGACATGCTCTCCCGGGCCGAACATGGTGCAACCTTCCTCCTCACCACCTCACACGCCAGGGATGAGGTATGGGACACCCTGCCTGTTGAAGTGCAGGAGCAGCTCATCGCAAAGAAGATGAAGTTTTACATCATCGACGCCATATCCCTTGCTGAGGAGATCGGTCTCGGGGGCAGGATCAATATGATCATGCAGACCGCGTTCTTTGTCATTTCGGGAATCATCCCCAAGGAGGAAGCGATCAAGGCGATTAAAGCAGAGATTAAGAAGACCTATATGAAGAAGGGTGACAAAGTCCTCGAGATGAACTATGCCTCGGTGGATAAGGCGCTCCAGAACATCGTTGAGGTTACCGTTCCTCACAAGGTCACGAGCTCCACGCGCCTGAAACCACCCGTGCCTGAGGACGCCCCCAAATTCGTCAGGGAGGTAACCGCAACAATAATTGCCGGCAAGGGGGATTCCTTGCCCGTTTCCGCCATGCCTGCTGACGGCTCATGGCCCACAGGGACTACGCAGTATGAGAAGCGCAATATCGGCATCCATATCCCGGTATGGGAGCCTGATATCTGCATCCAGTGCGGTCAGTGCTCCTTTGTCTGTCCCCACGCAACCATAAGGATCAAGGCTTATGATCCTGCACTGCTCAAAAGTGCTCCCACAGGGTTCAAGTCAGCAGATGCGAAGGGAAAGGAATTCGAGGGCCTGAAGTTCACGGTCCAGGTAGCACCCGAGGACTGCACCGGCTGCGGCTCCTGCGTATTCGTCTGCCCGGGCTTTAAGAAAGACTCGGAAGGCAAGAAGATCCCCGGGTTCAAAGCCATCAACATGCAGACCCAGGAACCGTTGAGGGCCAAGGAGGTGGCGAATTACGGGTTCTTCCTCAGCCTTCCCGAAACAGACCCTTCCCGGTACAATGTTGCCACAGTTAAGGGCAGCCAGCTCGTGAGGCCGCTCTTTGAGTACAGCGGCGCATGTGCAGGGTGCGGGGAAACTCCATACCTAAAACTCCTTACCCAGCTCTTCGGTGACCGGCTGCTGATCGCCAATGCCACCGGATGCTCCTCCATTTACGGCGGCAATCTGCCCACTACGCCGTATGCGAAACGGGCGGACGGCAGAGGGCCGGCCTGGTCCAATTCCCTGTTCGAGGACAATGCCGAATTCGGCCTCGGGATGCGGCTGACAGCGGACAAGTTCAAAGCCCAAGCATTGGAACTCATGGAGAAGCTCGCGCAAAAGCCCTCGTACGCTGATTCCCGGGAACTCTTTGCCTCCCTCCGCAATGCGGACCAGACGACACAGGAGAAGATTGAGGAACAGAGGGGGCGGGTGGAGGCACTGAAGAAGAGACTTTCGAAGGACAGTTCCCCTGATGCAAAGAACCTCCTCTCCCTCGCCGATTACCTCGTGAAAAAATCCGTATGGGCAGTGGGCGGAGACGGATGGGCATACGACATCGGATACGGGGGACTCGACCAGGTCCTCGCGTCAGGGAAAAATATTAATATTCTGGTTCTGGATACAGAGGTCTATTCGAACACAGGCGGACAGATGTCCAAGTCCACTCCCCTTGCTGCCACTGCCCAGTTTGCCGCGGGCGGGAAGACGACCCCAAAAAAGAACATCGGACTGATCATGGCAACTTACGGAAACATATACGTCGCCCAGATTGCCTTTGGCGCCAATCCTGCCCAGACAGTAAAGGCATTTGCCGAGGCCGAGGCATACAACGGACCTTCCCTGGTCATCGCGTATTCGACCTGCATCGCGCAAGGCATTGATATGAGCAAGGGAGTTGAAGAGCAGAAAAGGGCGGTGGCCTGCAGCCACTGGCCCCTCTACCGGTACAACCCTGAACTCGAGGCCCAGGGCAAAAACCCGCTGGTGATCGATAGCAAGGAGCCGACCATGTCCTTCGAGGAATACGCCTATAACGAAAACCGCTACAGGGCATTGAAGACAACCAACCCGGAACAGGCAGCCGCACTCATGAAGCAGGCTGAGGCGGATGTGAAAAGGAGATGGAAGTACTTAAAGCACAGGGCTTCCTGGTCTCCTGAAGAGCAGGGGTAACGCGAACACATCGAATCTGCATACATGAAAAAAGAGGAGGTGCATATGGATATATTCGAATTTGCGATGAAAATGGAAAAAGACGGGGAGGGCTATTACCGCGAGCTGGTGAAAAAGTCGGCAACTCCAGGGCTCAGCAACATTTTTACCATGCTTGCAAAGGCTGAAGTGGTCCATTACGAGATATTCAAGAAGATGAAAGAGAATGAGAAGGTAAAGGTTACCGACACAAAGATCTTATCGCAGGTGAAGAATGTCTTCGAAACAATGAGAGAAGAAAAAGATTTGGAAGGCTCTCTTACGCAGACTGAGCTGTATCACAAGGCCCTGGAGGCTGAAAAGAGTTCAAGGGAATTTTATCTCAGCAAGGCAGGTGAGGTGAAAGACCCTGAGCAACAAGAGATCTTTCACAAGATCGCTGACGAAGAGAAGAAGCATTACCTTATATTGCAGGAAATAATCGATTTTGTTTCCCGTCCGCAGACCTGGCTCGAAAATCCCGAGTGGTATCACCTGGAAGAGTATTAGTCCGGACAGGAAAATGTCATGATACCTTCACTTAAGCTTGGAGATTTGGAGCTGTTTTGGCTCAGGGGGGGGAGATTCGCCCTGGACGGCGGTGCCATGTTCGGGGTCGTTCCCAAAGCCCTCTGGACAAAGAAATACCCTTCCGACGAAGAGAACGCGATTCCGATGATCGCCTATCCCCTGCTCCTCAGGACGCCCGAAACCCTTGTGCTGATAGAATCAGGCCTGGGGAACAAGCTGAGCGAGAAACAGAAGAAGATATTCAGGGTAACAGAAGACTGGATGATCCTGGAAGACCTTAAGGATATGGGGATCGCGAGGGAGGATATCGGGCATGTGATCCTGACCCATTTTGATTTTGATCACGCCGGAGGGGTGATCATGCATGACAGTAAGGGCGACAATGAGATCACGTTTCCGCAGGCGCGCCACATTGTCCAGAAGGATGAATGGGAGGATGTCCTGAACCCCAACATCCGCTCCATCAATACGTATTGGCCCGTCAATAACGAACTCCTTAAGGGAAGCCCCCTTCTCCACCTGGTGAAAGGGGAAGAAGAGATCGTGAAAGGGGTAAGGGTCATGCATAAAGGCGGGCATACCAAGGGCTTTCAGATAGTGGTAATGGAATCAAAGGGAGAGACAGCCACCCTCCTCTGTGACCTGATGCCCACCCATGCCCACTTCAATCCCCTCTGGCTCATGGCCTATGACAACTTTCCCCTTGATGCCATCAGGCAGAAAGAAGAATTGGAGAGAACCTATATCGGAAGGGATGCGTGGTTCACCTTCTATCATGACCCCTTTATCCTTGCCTGCAAGTTTGACGAGAAAGGGAACATCACCCAAAAACTGGCACCGTAATATCGCCAAAAAGGGCGGACAGTTCGCTTTTTCTGAGCATCGCTTCCCGTTTTCCCCAATAACTTTCCCAAAACAGCGGATTGAGTATGATCGGTAATCTGGAGTTGGGCGTTGAGAAGTACACCGACACCTCGATACTTTCAAGGAATCGCAACTGGTGAGGGTTTTCAAGAGAACTACTCTCAACGATCAAGTTAGGGACGCGGCAAAAGGCCGCCGCGCCCTTCTTAATAATTATCTCACCTTTTGCCTCCTTAACAAGTGACAGTGGAGGAAGGTCTGTAGGAGAAATCAACCCGCAATGACCGTTGCCAGGATATTTGCCTATTGGATGTTCCCATTAGATGCCATAAGTTTATTAATCAGACTCTGCATATCGCCGACGGTCAGGCCGGACTTGTTCATCTGAGCGTTGACAAACTGCGTCATGGCACTCGCCAGTCCGCTCGTCCCTGCATTAGGCTGCATCATATTGCCACCCATCATGCCGCCTCCCATCTGCACAGAGGAGTTCCCTATCATTCCATTCATATGACCATCAGATGCGTCATTCATCATCGCGGTGACCATGCCTGAAGAAAACTGAATGCCTGTAGTCTTTGCGTATTGCGAGATGGCAGCCATGGCCATGCCGTAATCTCTCATGTTCTGATCTGCCCCGCTTCCTGCACCCTGCATTAAGGGGTTCATCGGCTGAGTGTGCAGAATATCGTTTACCATAAAATAATTGCCCACAGCCCCGTTCGCTGTGGTTATATTTGCAGGTGTCATGCCCCCCGACATTTCCTGTGCCATTGTCTGGGCCATGGAAGTCAGAGGAGTCATCTGGATTCCATTCACTGTGGAACCGGCAGCCATGGAGGGGATCACGCATGTCATCACATCACTCTGCTGTATCGGCATGCTCGTGCCGGTTGCCTCATCCGTATAGGTTCCGCCTGTCATCCGTAACATGACAGGTCCGGCATAGTCACCCACTTGCATGGAGAAGTTGCCTTGTCCGTCCGTCTGTCCGCTGCCGATCTGGCTGCCCATGACACCATTGTTTATAGCAAATGCCGTCACCGTGGCACCGGATACGGGCCCCTTGACAGCGGTTCCGCTGATAGTACCGCTAACAGTCGGAGTAGTCCCGCCTCCGCTTGTGGTACCGCCCCCGCCTCCTCCGCAGCCAATGAGAAACGCCAGAAATAGCGTTGAGGCAATTATAACCAACCCTCTAAACAGACTCTTACGACTTTCCATCTTAGACCTCCTTGAGAAACATGTTAGATATTCTGTCATTAAGAGCGTGAAGAACTTATGAAGATTCGGAATACAGAATATTTCAAATTGCAACGGAATGATGAGCACATCAAATGCTCGTCAAGTTGTTATTGTTGCCAAGACATCTTTCCAGCAAATTATACGAGTATACGATAACAGGTGCGGCCTCTCGAACCGTTTCTTTGGAAGGGAATTAAAGTGGTGGCTTCACCGACTACATCACACCGACACTATTTTCATCCGGGGTCGCTGTCCTTGCGGCAGTTCCTTCCGAATGGGATGAAACGAAGTATCCTAACGATATTTGCCGGAGAGTGGCACGGCCAGCATCCATGGCAATGTCAGCCACTTTGGATCCCTGTAATTCGCTAGCCCGATCTTCATTGCCTCATGCCCTGCTGCGGGCTGAGCACGGTAGGTGCCGAAGAGGCGGTCCCACCAAGGTAAGTTGAAACCGAAATTGCTGTCCGTTTCCCGCGTGATCACAGAGTGGTGCACTCGGTGCATATCAGGCGTAACCAGAAAGGTTCTCAATATTCTGTCAATGTCACGGTTCATCAAGATATTGCTGTGATTAAACATCGATGTGGCATTCAGCAGCACCTCAAAGGCAAGGATAGACCAGGCCGGAGCCCCGAGAATAGCTACCACTGACATTTTAATACCCATCGAAAGCATTATCTCGACAGGATGAAATCTGGCTCCCGTCGTTACATCGATATCAAGGTCGGTATGATGCATCCTGTGGAGACGCCAGAAAAGTGGAATTTTATGGAATAGGAGATGCTGGGTATAGATGGTCAAATCGAGCACCACGAGCGCGATGAGCCCTGCCATCCAAGGGGATAGCGTTACATTGTTAAAAACTCCCCAGCTTGATTTCGCGCTGAGGAGGGCTACTCCGATGGCGGTTATTGGGAAAACTACGCGGATCAGTAAGCCATCGAGAAAGGTTATCGAGAGGTTGCCAAACCAGCGGATGCCCTTAGATTGTGTCAATACCCGCCGCGGGGCTCTGGACTCCCAGAAGGCCATAATGGAAAAAACTCCGAAGAAAGAGCCGAGCCGGATAAAGATCTCGTGGTCGATGATGAACATATTCATTTGTAGCCTCTTCAGATATATTATAAACCCTCGTGGTCGTCGATGAAAGTGATAGGCCATAGTGGTGATCGCAACGGACTGCGCATCGAAGCGGACATTCCTTGTATCAGATGCGCCCTTCTCCTCTGCTTAGAAAGCGACAACAGCTGCGGCTTCTTGAACCTATTTATTTGGAGGCGAAACAGATATCATACGCCACCTTGAAAATGGAGGCTCTCGCTTATTGCAACCCTCTAATGATCCCGGAGACAGTGTTAATTCCATCTGTACTCGACACAATTATATCACGGCTGGTATGTGTGGCGTCCAGAAGCAACAAAGACTTAAGTTTTGCTTGTTTCCAGTGGAACCCATCATCTCCAGGAAAAGGCTCCGAGTGGTTGCAGGCGGATACCTCGGATTCTGTATAATAGAGGGCAGATATGCATAAACTCCTCCTGACCACATTGGGACTTCTCTTTGTCGGACTTGCAGCAATTGGTATTGTTCTGCCAGGATTGCCCGCAACCCCCTTTCTGTTATTGGCTGTTGCGTGTTTTGCCAATTCCTCAGAGAAACTGCACAAATGGATTTTAACAAGCAGTGCGTT
>Ga0316600_10000940_pt1 | contig 13403 bp, 14 predicted proteins | sample OWC_soil_day5_CT_FD_207652 | JGI IMG/M metagenome (GOLD analysis project Ga0316600, IMG submission 207652) | Wetland soil microbial communities from Old Woman Creek delta, Ohio, United States - OWC_soil_day5_CT | ecosystem: Environmental > Terrestrial > Soil > Wetlands | place: USA: Ohio... | reverse complement strand
AACTGATATACGGGCTCGAAGCACCAAGTACGAACCGACCTCTGTGCCGGACGCCGCAGCGCTATTTGACGCCCGTTTCATGCGTCGCGGGTCGCGCGAAGCGCGGTGGAGCAACTGATATGACCAAGACCGTAGAGATGGAAACCAGTGCCGGCACGATGCAGATCGAGCTGGATGACGAGCGCGCACCCGCCAGCGTGCAGAACTTCCTGGAGTACGTGCGCAAGGGTCACTACGACGGCACGGTGTTCCACCGTGTCATCAAGGGCTTCATGCTGCAAGGTGGCGGCTTCGATGCCGACATGAACCAGAAGCCCACTGCGGCAGCGATCCAGAACGAGGCCAACAACGGCCTGAAGAACAAGCGCTACACGCTGGCGATGGCGCGCACCTCGGCACCACACAGCGCGACCTCGCAGTTCTTCATCAACACCGTCGACAACGGCTTCCTCGACTTCACCGCCGAATCGGCGCAGGGCTGGGGCTATGCAGTCTTCGGCCGTGTGGTCAAGGGCACCGAAGTGGTGGACGCCATCGAGAAGGTGCGCACGGGCAACCGCGCCGGCCATGGCGACGTGCCGCTGGAGACGGTGACCATCGTGCGCGCGGTCGAGCTCGCCTGACGCGCCGTCTGCGGACGCGATGTCTGCCGCACCCGGCGTGCTGACGCCGGCCATGGAATGGGTGGCGCCCGACGACTGGCAGGTCATCGACTTCATCTCCGACCTGCACTTGAGCGACGCCCTGCCCCGCACCTTCGAGGCCTGGGCGGCGTACATGCAGGGCACCGTGGCCGATGCAGTGGTCATCCTCGGGGACCTGTTCGAGTTCTGGCCAGGCTCCGATGCGGTTCAACTGGATTTCGAGGCGCGTTGCATTCGGGTGATCCGCACTACCGCGGGCCAGCGTCACGTGGCGCTGATGGTCGGAAACCGCGACTTCCTGTTGACGCCGCAGTTTCTTCGGGACATCGGTGTACAGCCATTGACCGACCCGACTTTGCTTCGCGCCTGGCATCAGCAGGTCTTGCTGCTGACCCACGGCGACGCGCTATGCCTGGACGACGTCGCTTACCAGCAGTTCCGCGCCTGGACGCGCAACCCGGCCACGCAGGCGGACTTCCTGGCCCGGCCGCTGGCCGAACGCGTCAAGCTCGGTGCGGGCATCCGCCATGCCAGCGAGGCCGGCCGCCGCCAAGCGCCACCCGCCGGTGGCTGGGCCGACTTGGACCGGGCTGCCGCCGTGGCCTGCCTGCGGTCAGCGGGCGCCATCCACATGCTGCATGGACACACCCACCGGCCCGGCCATTCCGCGCTGGCCCCCGGCTTTGACCGGCAAGTGCTCAGCGACTGGGACCTGGACGACGTTCCGCCGCGTGCCGAGGTGCTGCGCCTGAGCCGCGACGGCATCGTGCGACTGGCCCCGCAAGCGGCCACCGCGGCCTGATGCGCGCTTTGTGGCAGCGGCTGCGCCAGCGCAGCGAGCAGCGTGCCATCCAGCGTCGCGCCATTCCGGACACGCTGTGGCAGCTGACGCTGGCGCGCTTTCCCTTCCTGGCCTTGCGCAACGCTGCGGATCTGCAGGAACTGCGGCGCCTGAGCAGTCTGTTTCTGGACAGCAAGGAGTTCAGCGGCGCCCACGGCCTGGAGGTCAGCGACGACATGGCGGTCGCCATCGCCGCACAGGCCTGTCTGCCCGTGCTCCGCTTGGGCTTGCGGCCCTATGACGGTTTCGTCGGCATCGTGGTGCACCCGGATGAAGTGCAGGTGAAGCGCGAGTACGTCGACGACGACGGCATCGTGCACGAATACGACGACGTGCTCGCTGGCGAGGCCATGGAGGGCGGCCCGGTGATGCTGTCCTGGCGTGACGTCAGCGAGGCTGGCCAGTCGGCCCAATGGGGCTACAACGTCGTGGTTCACGAGTTCGCGCATGTGCTGGACATGGGCGACGGCCTGGCCGACGGCATCCCGCCGCTGGCCAGCGCGGCGGAACGCCAGCGCTGGCAGGCTGTGCTAATGACGGACTACGAAGCCTTCTGTGAACGTGTCGATGCGGGTGAGGAGACCACGTTCGACCCCTACGGTGCGGAAAGCCCCGAGGAGTATTTCGCCGTTGCGTCGGAGGCCTTCTTCGTCGCGCCGCGGGAGATGCGCGCCGAGCATCCAGCGCTGTACCAGCTGTTGGCCGGCTACTACCGCCAGAACCCGGCCCACGAATCCTGAATCGAAACAGGCCGGTTGAATCGGCCTGTGGTCTTAGGCAGCGGTGATTTCCGGCCGCGCCTTGTCGCTCTTCTTCGGCGGCTGGATGTCGAGCAGGATCTCGCCCTTGTCGTCCACGTCCACCGTCAGGCGGCCACCATCGACCAGCCTGCCAAACAGCAGTTCGTCGGCCAGCGCGCGGCGGATCGTGTCCTGAATCAGGCGCTGCATCGGTCGCGCGCCCATCAGCGGGTCGAAGCCCTTCTTCGCGAGATGCTTGCGCAGCGGGTCGGTGAAGGTGACCTCGACCTTCTTTTCGGCGAGCTGGCTTTCCAGCTGCAGCAGGAACTTGTCGACCACGCGCAGGATAATGTCCTCGTCCAGCGCGCGGAAGGACACGATCGCATCCAGTCGGTTACGGAACTCGGGCGTGAACAGCCGCTTGATATCCGCCATTTCGTCGCCGGCTTCGCGGGCGTTGGTGAAGCCGATGGTCGCCTTGTTCATCGTCTCGGCACCGGCATTGGTGGTCATGACGATGATGACGCTGCGGAAGTCGGCCTTGCGCCCGTTGTTGTCGGTCAGCGTGCCGTGATCCATCACCTGCAACAGCACGTTGAAGACATCCGGATGCGCCTTCTCGATCTCGTCGAGCAGCAGGACTGCATGCGGCTTTTTGCTGATGGCCTCGGTAAGCAGGCCGCCCTGGTCGAAGCCGACATAACCCGGCGGCGCTCCGATCAGCCGGCTGACCGCATGGCGCTCCATGTACTCGGACATGTCGAAGCGGATCAGCTCGATGCCCATGATGTAGGCCAACTGCTTGGCGACCTCGGTCTTGCCCACGCCGGTCGGGCCGCTGAACAGGAAGGAGCCGATCGGACGGTCCGGCTTGCCCAGGCCCGAGCGCGCCATCTTGATGGCCGACGCCAGCGCCTCGATCGCCGGCTCCTGGCCGAAGACCACGCTCTTCAGGTCGCGGTCGAGCGTTTTCAGCTTGCCGCGGTCGTCGGTGGACACGCTGGCCGGCGGGATGCGCGCGATCTTGGCGACGATCTCTTCCACCTCGAGCCGGGTGATGGTCTTCTTTTGCTTGTTCTTGGGCAGGATGCGCTGCGCCGCGCCCGCCTCGTCGATGACGTCGATGGCCTTGTCCGGCAGGTGCCGGTCATTGATGTACTTCGACGACAGCTCGGCCGCGGCCTGCAGCGCGCCGACGGCGTATTTCACGCCATGGTGCTCCTCGAAGCGCGACTTCAGGCCCTTCAGGATCTCGATGGTCTGCTCCACCGAGGGCTCGATCACGTCGACCTTCTGGAAACGCCGCGACAGCGCCGCGTCCTTCTCGAAGATGCCGCGGTATTCGGTGAAGGTGGTGGCACCGATGCACTTCATCGCACCGGTGGACAGCGCCGGCTTGAGCAGGTTGCTGGCATCCAGCGTGCCGCCGCTGGCCGCACCGGCACCGATCAGCGTGTGGATCTCGTCGATGAACAGGATGGCGTGCGGCTGATCCTTCAGTTGCTTGAGCACGCCCTTCAGGCGCTGCTCGAAGTCACCGCGGTACTTGGTGCCGGCCAGCAGCGCGCCCATGTCCAGCGAATAGACGGTGGACGCGGCCAGCACCTCGGGCACGTCGGCCTGGGTAATGCGCCAGGCCAGGCCTTCGGCGATGGCGGTCTTGCCAACGCCGGCCTCGCCGACCAGCAGCGGGTTGTTCTTGCGCCGGCGGCACAGCACTTGGATGACACGCTCGACCTCGTGCTCGCGGCCGATCAGCGGGTCGATCTTGCCGTCGCGGGCCAGCTGGTTCAGGTTCTGCGTGAACTGGTCCAGCGGCGAGCCCTTCGCATCGCCGCCCTCTTCCTTTTCGGACTCGCCGCCGCCGCTTTCGTTGGACTTGCTCGGCTCCGGCGGGTCGCTCTTCTTGATGCCGTGGGCGATGAAGTTAACCACGTCCAGGCGGGTCACGCCCTGCTGGTGAAGGTAGTACACCGCGTGTGAATCCTTCTCGCCGAAGATCGCCACCAGCACGTTGGCGCCGGTCACTTCCTTCTTGCCGCTGCCGGTGCTTTGCACATGCATGATGGCGCGCTGGATCACCCGCTGGAAGCCCAGCGTCGGCTGCGTGTCCACCTCTTCGGTGCCGGAGACGGTGGGCGTGTTTTCCTTGACGAAGGTGACCAGGCTCTTGCGCAGGTCGTCGATGTTGGCGGCGCAGGCACGAAGCACCTCGGCGGCCGAAGGGTTGTCCAGCAGCGCCATCAGCAGGTGCTCGACGGTGATGAATTCATGCCGCTGCTGCCGTGCCTCCACGAAGGCCATGTGCAGGCTGACTTCCAGTTCTTGCGCAATCATGCGGCCTCCATAGTGCACTGCAAAGGGTGCCCGACGCGACGCGCCGCGGCCACCACCAACTCCACCTTCGTGGCGGCGACGTCCTTCGGGTAGACGCCGCACACCGCACGCCCCTCATGGTGAATCTTCAGCATGATGAGTGTGGCGGTTTCCAAGTCCCGCTGGAAGTACTGTTGCAGAACCATCACGACAAATTCCATGGGCGTGTAGTCGTCGTTCAGCATCAGCACCTGGTACATGCGCGGCGGTTTCGTCCGCAGCGCCTTTCGCTCTGCCACCACCGCACCCTGCCCATTATCCGGGCGCGGTGCCACCGGGGCAGGGACAGGAGGCGTCGGCTTTTCCTCAGGCATAAGCCATTCTATCGAGTTGAATCGTTCGTCGTAGGGCCGCCCGGCCTGCCCCTCGCACTGTGGGCATATTGCACCAAAGCGGCCCACTTCAAGTCGGCATGGCGCCAGCCTGGCGCACGGCGGGTATGCTCGAATTCTTCGCGCCGGACCCCTTCAGTCAGGAGATCTCCATGCCCAAAGCCTCGAGCAAGGTCGCATCGCCGCGACGCGCGACGCGTGCCAAGTCGTCGTCGACCGAGCTGGCTCAGCAGCCGACGCTGCAGCAGGCGGGTGGCGCCGCGGTGCGCTCGCTGGCGCGACAACTGCATTCCTGGACCGGCACGCTGCTCGGCGGCGTCGGCACCGCGGCCGACATGTCGCTGGCGCTGGCCGCTGCCTCGGTGCAGCGGCCAGGCCCAAAGGCAGCGGTGGCCAAGGCCGCGGCGCTGGTGCGCGACGCGCGCGAGGCCGCCGGCCTGACGCTGGACGACCTGGGCGCCGCGCTCGACCTGAAGGACCCGACCTTCATGGCGCTGGTGGAAAGCGGCAAGGTCGGCCTGCCCTTCGAGATGATCCTGCGCATGGCCACCATCCTGGGCCGCAACGACCCCATCACCTTCATCCTGCAACTGACGCGCTCGTACAACCCGCGGGTGTGGAAGTCGCTGGAGGCGCTGGGCATCGGCAAGCTGCTGGTGCAGGCCGGCCGCGAGCGCGAGTTTGCCAACATCTACCGCAGTAATACCGCGGCGCGGCAGTTGTCCGACAAGGATTTCGCCGCGGCGCTGGCCTTCTCGGCCGCAGCCTTGGACAGCGCATTGGTCTTCCTGGGCCATGCCAAGAAGCCCGAGGCGGCCAAGGCCGGGACGCCCAAGACCGCCGGTTGAAGCCTGCGCTGGGCGCACCAGTGCAAAGTTGATCTGAGACAAGGCCATACACCGTCCGTGGTGCGACGCTTTGCGCACCTTATTGAGGAGTGTCGATGTCACACGCCGCGCTGCGCGTCATTCACGATGAACATGCCGCCTTGGCGGCCATGCTGCGTTCGATACTGCTGCTGCTCTCGCAGCACCGCCGCGAGGGTACGCTGCCCGACTTCGCCGCGCTGCGGGCGATGCTGTTCTACATGGACGAGTTTCCCGAGCAGCGCCACCACCTCAAGGAATCGCAGTTGCTGTTCCCGAAGCTGCGCCTGCGCACCGCCGAGGCCAACCATGTACTCGACCGCCTCGACCAGGAACATGCCCGCGGCGAACGGGCCATCCGTGACCTGGAACACGCGCTGCTGGGCTTCGAGATGATGGGCGAGCCGCGCCGCGAGGCCTTCGAGCAGGCGGCGCAGCAGTACGCCGACTTCTATTTCCAGCACATGTCGCTGGAGGAGAAGCAGATCATGCCGCTGGCCGAAAAGCTGCTGACCGCCCAGGATTGGGCCGAGCTGGACGAGGCCTTCGCCGCCAATCGCGACCCGCTCACCGGCCACGAGCCGGACGACGACTATCGGGCGCTGTTCAGCCGCATCGTCAATGCACTGCCAGCCCCGCTGGGGCTGGGCGCAGCGCACTGATCCGCGCGCCGCGCCGGTTCACTTCGGTGCGGCGGCATCGGCCGCGCGCACCAGCAGCACCGGCACCGGGCTCTCGCGCAAGACCAGCTCCGCATCGCTGCCCAGTGTCAGGCGGCGCAAGCCGCGCCGGCCATGCGTGCCCATCACGATCAGGCCGACGCCAGCACTGGCCGCTTCCTTCAGGATCAGGTCGCACACGCGCAGCCCCGGGTCGCAGCGCAGCCCGCTGTCGGCCTTGACGCCGCGGCTGCGCGCCAATGCCAACCCGTCGGCCAGCAGCTTCTCGCCCGAGGCGCGCCAATCGTCAAGCAGCTGGTTCGGCGGTGCGAACACCGAGACCTCGGCGATCAGCAGCCGGGCATCGACCACGTTCAGCAAGTGCAGCGTCGAGCCCAGCCTGCTGGCCAACGCGATGGCCTCTTCCAGACCGCGCTGGGCGGTGGCGCCGCCATCGATGGGAACCAGGATGCGCTCGTACACGATCGTCCTCCAGTACTCGCCGCCCAGTGCGGCTCGCGGCAAGTTTGCACCATGGCGGTGCCCGCCGGGTTGCTCCGGGTCAACGCAGAGACAAAGCTGCTACGCTCCCCGGCCTGTCCTGCTTGCCGACAATTCCACAGTGAGTGCCTTGACCCATATTGCCGTGCTCGACGACGAAGTCGACATCACCCGGCTGCTGGCCGGCTACCTGCAGGGCCACGGCTTCAGGGTGACGCAGCTGCACAGCGGCGCGGCGCTGATGGACACACTGCGTGACGACCTGCCGGCGCTGGTCCTGCTCGACCTGGGCCTGCCCGGCGAGGACGGCTTCACCATCGCCCGGCAGCTGCGCGAGCATTGGCACTGTGGCCTGGTCATCGTCACGGGTCGCGGCGACGCAGTCGACAAGGTGGTCGGTCTGGAGGTCGGCGCCGACGACTACGTCACCAAACCCTTCGACCTGCGCGAGCTGCTGGCTCGCATCAAGGCGGTGCTGCGGCGCGTGGCGCCGCCTGCCCCCGCGGCGACCGGGGCGATGCCGGCCACCGATCGCAGCCGGCTGCGATTTGCCGGCTGGCTGCTCGACGTCGGCGCACGCCGGCTGAGCAACGCCTCAGGCCAGGACGTGGTGCTGACCAGCGGCGAATTCGACCTACTGTGCACATTTGCCCAGCACCCGGGTCGGGTGCTGTCGCGCGACTTCCTGCTCGAATCCACGCGAGGCCGTGAGGCCGCGCCTTTCGACCGCACGATCGACGTGCAGGTGGGCCGGTTGCGCAGGAAGCTGGAGCCCGACGCGGTGGAGCCGCAGATCATCAAGTCGGTGCGCGGCGCCGGCTACATCCTGGTGCCGGCGGTGGACGTGGAATGAGCCCCGGCGGCAAGTCCAAACCCGGCTCCGCATCTGTGCCCGTGGCGCGCCGCTCCGAGGAAGCGCTGCTGCGTGGGCTGTTCCACGCCTACCCCGATGCGCTGCTGCTGGTCGATGCCGACGGGCAGATCGTGCGCGCCAACCCCGCCGCCGCGCGCTTGCTCGGCTATGGCGAGGACGAACTGACCGGCTTGAGCGTCGATGCGCTGGTGCCCCAGGCCTTCCGCTCACGCCATGCCGAGTTCCGCCGCGGTTATGCCCGAGCGCCGCGCTCGCGGCCGATGGGCCTGCAGACGGAACTGGTGGCCTTGCGCAAGGACGGCAGCGAGGTCATGGTCGAGATCGCGTTGAGCCCGCTGCAGGACCAGGGCCAGTCCTTCGTCGTCGCGGCCATCCGCGACATCGCAGCCTATCCGCGGGTGCAGCAGGCGCTGCGGCGCGCACGCTACAGCGAGCACCTGGCGCAGCTCGGCCGGCTGGCGGTGGACGAGCGCGATCCGCAGGTGGTGCTGGTGCACGGCCCGGCGGTCGCTGCCGAGGCCCTGCAGGCTGACTCCGCCATGGTCTTCCTGCTCGACGGCAACGGTGTCGAGTTCAGCCTGGTCAGCGGCGTTGGCCTGCTCGACGGCGAGTATGTCGGCATGCGCCTACCCAACCTGCCCGACACCCTGCCCGGCTACGTGCTGCGTCAGGGCCGTCCAGTGGCCGTGCCCGAACTGGACCACGACAGCGGCTTCTCCCTGCCAGCACACTGCGTGGCCGCCGGCGTGCAGGCGATGCTGGCGGTGCCATTGTCCGATCGCGGCCGCACGATCGGCGCGGTGGCGGTGTGTTCGCGCCTGGCGCAGCGCTTCGGCGCTGACGAGCAGCGCTTTTTGGAGTCGTTATCCAACCTGCTGGCCACCTGCCTGCAGCGCGCCCAGTCCGAGGATGCGCTGAAGCATGCGCAGCGCCTGGAAAGCGTCGGCCAACTCACTGGAGGCATCGCCCACGACTTCAACAACCTGCTCACCGTCATCCAGGGCAACCTGCAGGTGCTGGAAGAACTGCCAGCACTGGCCGACGATGGCTACGGGCAGCAGCTGGTCGCAGCCGCCACCCGCGCCTCGCGGCGCGGCGCGGAGCTGACCGGCAAGCTGCTTGCCTTCTCGCGCCGGCAGGTGCTGCAGCCCAACTCGTTGAACGTCGGCCAGTTGCTTCATTCGCTGGCCGACATGCTGCGCCGCACGCTCGACCAGCGCATCCACATCGAGGTCGAGGTGGCCCCGGCCTGCCCGCCGGTGCTGGCCGACCCCGGCCAGTTGGAGTCGGCGTTGCTCAACATTGCCATCAACGCCCGCGACGCCATGCGCGAAGGCGGCACGCTGCGTTTCGCGGCCCAACCCTGCGGCGCGTTGCCAGCCGAGGTGCGCAACAACCTGGACGACCCCAGCGCGTCGGAGGACGGCTTCGTTGCCATCGCAATCTCCGACACCGGCAGCGGCATGACCGAGGCAGTCAAGCAGCGCGCCTTCGAGCCCTTCTTCACCACCAAGGAAGCCGGCCGCGGCACCGGCCTGGGCCTGAGCACCGTGTACGGTTTCGTGCGCCAGTCCAAGGGCGCGTTGTGGCTGGACAGTGCGCCCGACGCCGGCACCACGCTGACGCTGTACCTGCCGCGGCCCTGGGACACCATCACCGGGTTCGAGGAACCGAGCGAGCCCGGCCAGGCGCTGCCGGCCGGCCTGAAGGTGCTACTGGTCGAGGACGATGCCGAGGTGCGCGAGGTGGTGCGCAATTTCCTGGACAGCCTGCACTGCCAGGTGACGCTGGCCGCCAGCGGCGAGCAGGCCCTGCTGGCCCTGGGGCCGGAGGCGGATTTCGACCTCCTGCTCAGCGACATCGCCCTCGGACCGGGCATGCGCGGCACGCGCCTGGCCGCGCTGGCGCAAGCACGGCTGCCGCGCATGGCGGTGCTGCTGATGTCCGGATACTCGGCCGAACTGCTCGACGCCGACCGCGACGCGCCGCTCAGCTGGGAACTGCTGCGCAAGCCCTACACGCGGGCGGAACTGGCACTGGCGATGGCGCGGCTGATGGCCACGCGCGACCCGGCGGCCTGACTACTGCAGCACCACGTCGGCCGGCGCCAGGCTGCGCTGCACATACTCGGCCAGCGCCTCGACCTGTGGGATCTGGATGTCGCGGCGGCCCTTCTCGGCAAAGTGGATCAGCTGGCAGCGGGCCAGCCGCGACAACGCGCGGCTCACCGTCTCCAGCGTCATGCCCAGGTAGTTACCGATCTCGGCACGGGTCATGCGCAGCGTGATCTGGTCGGTGCGCATGCCGCGCCGCGCCAGCGATTCGGCCCAGTAGCGCAGGAAATCAGCCACCCGCGCGTCGGCACTCAGCGTGCATACCGACATCAGCGAATCACGATCATGGGCGATCTCGCGGCTCATTGCCTCATGCAGCAGCTTCAGCAACTCGGGCTGACGCGCGCAGGCGGCGAGCATGCGGTCATAGCGCAGCACCCAGACCTCGCCGGTGTCCATGGCCACCGCGTCGCAGCTGTAACGGCCACCGGCGATACCGTCGAAGCCGAGCCAGTCGCCACGGAACTTCAGCCCGACCACCAGTTCGCGCCCGTCGGGTGCCAGGTTGACGATCTTGAAGAAGCCGGAATTCAACACGTACAGGTTGCCGAAGCGCTCGCCGCTCTGGTAGATCAGGTCGCCAGCATGCACGATGCGCCGCTGCGGCGCGAACACCTCGTTCAGCAGCGCCAGCGTATCGGCGATCGACTGGCTGGCACGGCGGTTGGCCTCGTCGCGGAGCGTCGAGGCTGGCGTGGCCGCCAGCGGCCGCACGAAGGAGGTGGTTTCGCTCGTCGAGGGGGTGCTGAGCATCTGGTTCTCCTGAAGGCCCGAGGCCGTTTGATTGGATGAGGGCGATGCTAGGCAGCACCTGCCAACACCGTGTCAACGACGCGGGTCGCTCGGTAACGGTGTGTGAATGCAGGGTGACGGAACGGTGTCACAGCAGGTACTGAGCGACGGCTTGATGCCGGTCAAGCTGCGCGAAAGGCGCTTGGTTAGGCTTCGCCAACTCTCCATGCTCACGCACACGCATCCCCGGCTGTTCATGGGTTCTGCCCGCACGCCACGCCACGCTCCGGCCCCCGCCTCGCTGCCGCCGGGCGACGAAAGGGCCTTGCTCGAACAAGCTCGAAGCTTGCAGCGTGCGTCCGCGGCAGGCCGCGTGCAACCGCTGTTGCGCGGCAAGAACCTGGGGTTGCTGTGTGCGGACGACACCCAGGCTCAGGCGCTGCTGTTCCGTCAGGCGGCCAGCGAACTGGGCGCGCACGTGGCTCATATCGGCATGAGCCTGTCCGAGTGCAGCGCCGCACAGGAGGTGACACACACCGCGCGCATGCTCGGCCGGCTGTACGACGCGGTCGAGTGCCAGGGTCTGCCGACGGCCATGGTGCAGCAGATGGCCGAGGTCTCGGGCATCGCCGTGTACGACGGCCTGGCCAGCAACGAGCGGCTGATTTCGCGCCTGGCCGCGCAACTGGGCGACGAAGCCTCGGCAGGCGAGAACAGGCGTTTCGTGTTGCAAGCCCTGCTTCTGCACACCATCGTTTAGCACTGTTGCGCTCGATCAAGACGCGGCGTGTCGCGAGCTTGAAGAATGGGCGCAACGACGCGGGACTCGACTGAATACGCGGCGTGGGAGCTGAGGCAATGCAATTGCGCTTTCTGGGTGGAGCGGGCAGCGTCACCGGGTCGAAAGTGATGGTCGAACACGAAGGCCGTCGCCTGTTGCTCGATTGCGGCCTGTTCCAGGGGCTCAAGCAGTTGCGGCTGCACAACCGTTCGGCGCTGGCGGTGCCCAGCCGCTCGATCGACGGGGTGGTGCTGACCCAGGCGCATCTGGCGCACAGTGGCTTCCTGCCAAGGCTGGTGGAGTTGGGCTTCGAAGGTCCTGTGCATGCGACGCCGGCGACCGTGGAGCTGTGCCAGCTGCTGCTGCCCGAAGCCGGCCGGCTGCTCGAAGAGGAAGCGCGCCAAGCCAACCAGGTGGGCTATACCAAGCATGCACCGGCCCAGGCGCTCTACACCGAAGCCATGGCCATGCGGACCTTGCAGCGGCTGCAGCCGCACCGTCATGACGAGTTGTTCGAACCGGTGCCCGGTTTCATCGCCCGCCTGCGGCCGTCCGGCCAGGTGCTGGGCGCGGCCAGCGTGCACCTGCGCTGCGGCAGTCATTCGATGCTCTATGCCGGCGCACTGGGCCGCGCCGACGATCCGTTGCTGAATGCCCCGGCGCCGCCCGAAGGCGCCGATCAGCTGCTGGTCGAGGCCACCTACGGCAACCGCCAGCACCGCCTGCCCGACGCAATGGCGCGCCTGTCCAAATTGATCGGCCGCACGGCCGCGCGCGGCGGCGTGGTGCTGCTGCCGGCCCATGCGGCCGGACCGGCGCAGCTGTTGCTGCATGCCATCCGCCAGCTCAAGGCCAGTGGGCGCATTCCGGACCTGCCGGTCTACCTGGACAGCCGCATTGCCGCCGATGTGGTTTCGGTGTACCAGCGCTACCCGGAGGAACTTCGCCTGGACGCGCCGTCCTGCCAGGCCCTGCTGCAGGACGTAAAGGTCGCGCAAAGCACCGAGGAGGCACTGGCGCTGAGCCGGCTGAAGGTGCCGGGCATCCTGATTGCCATCGAGGGCGTGGCCTACGGCCGCGCATTGGCGCAGCACCTCAAGCTGCTGGCGCCGGACCCACGCAATGCCATCGCCTTCACCAGCTTTCAGCCGGCGGGCACGCGGGGCGCGGCGCTCCTGGCCGGCAAGCCGCAGATCAAGGTCCAGGGCGACTGGATTTCGGTCCGCGCCGAGGTGCTGGCCCTGGATGGCCTGTCCGGCCATGCCGACCGTCATGGCCTGCTCGACTGGATCTTGGCACTGCCGCATGCGCCGAAGCATGTGTACCTGATGCAAGGCGAGCCCGAGGCGGCCGACAGCCTGCGCCAAGCCATCGCCGAGCGGCAGCCGTGGCCCTGCTCGGTGCCGGAGTACCTGGAGCTGGCCAACATCCGCGAGGACGAAGCCCTGGAACACCAGGGCATGCCGGGTTGAAGCTCAGCCCGCCTTGGGCTGGGCGAATTCGTCGAAGGCCGCCACCGCGCTGGCGGCATACATCAGCGACGGCCCGCCGCCCATGTAGGTGGCCACGGCCAGCGTCTCGTCCAGTTCCTGGCGCGTGGCCCCGAGCCGGACCAGCGACTTGGTGTGGAAACCGATGCACGGATCACAGCGCACGGCCACGCTCAGCGCCAGCGCGATCAGCTCCTTGGTCTTGGCATCCAGCGCTCCCGCCGCGGTGGCGGCACGGCCGAGTTCGTTGAAGGCCTTCATCACTTCCGGGGTGCTGCTGCGCAGCTCGCCCAGCCGCGTCGAAACGGCCTGCGTCAGTTCGCGGTATTTCGCGGTGGTTCCCGACATGCTTGACTCCTTTTATCTTCCGTATTGAAGGGAATGAACGTGGTGGTGGGAGGCTGTGGGCATGTGGGCGAAGGCGGCTGCTGTGGGCAACTCGATAGAGTTGTC
>Ga0316600_10000939_pt1 | contig 13406 bp, 15 predicted proteins | sample OWC_soil_day5_CT_FD_207652 | JGI IMG/M metagenome (GOLD analysis project Ga0316600, IMG submission 207652) | Wetland soil microbial communities from Old Woman Creek delta, Ohio, United States - OWC_soil_day5_CT | ecosystem: Environmental > Terrestrial > Soil > Wetlands | place: USA: Ohio... | reverse complement strand
CCTCTTCCTCCTTTCGGGACGCTGGGTGCAGTGATTCGCATGGAAAGCACGGTCTCTTCTCGGAAGGCCCTTTTCGACACTGGCGTAGCAGGACCTCTCACCAGTTTTATCCTCAGCATCCCTGCAATTATAGTCGGATTGAAGCTTTCCAATGTGGTTCCTGTCTCACACATAAAGGAAGGAGGGCTCCGACTGGCAGACCCTCTCCTCTTCTCCTTCATCCAGCGCTTCGTCCTGGGAGAGGTTTCAGAGAATTACGAGATTCTTCTCCATCCCATTGGATTTGCGGGATGGGTTGGTCTCTTCGTCACATCACTCAATCTCCTTCCCATCGGACAGTTAGATGGAGGCCACATTGTTTATGGCATCTTTGGAAGAAAAAGCCGGGACATCTTCCTCATTGCTACTGCTGCGGTGGCTTTTATCACTGTATTTTACAATCCAGGATGGATCCTTCTATATCTCCTCCTCATCCTTTTCGGCTTCCGGCATCCATCCCCGATGGATGATCAAACCCCCCTTGATTGGAAAAGAAAATTACTCGGAGGGCTTATTTTTCTCGTATTCTTCCTCTCCTTCGCACCTGTTCCATTTCCCGAAGAGGTTGAGAAGATTAAGCAGCTCTTTCTCTAGCATCATGCCTCCCTCTGCCGAGATTTCCGTCCATGAAAAAAACGAATGCAGCAAGATATCTGGATAATCTGAAGATTGATTACAAACTGGTGGAATACGAAGTCGATGAGTCGGACCTCAGTGCCGAAAGTGTTGCAAGAAAGGTGAACCTCCCTTTGGAGCAGGTATTTAAAACACTGGTGGCCAGGGGAGACAAAACAGGAGTGTTCATGGCCTGCATCCCGGGAAATACGGAGCTCGATTTGAAGGCGATGGCTGCTGCGAGCGGAAATAAAAGCGCGGAGATGGTTCATGTAGGAGAGATTCAGCAGCTCACAGGCTATATCCGGGGGGGTGTCTCGCCGATTGGGACAAAAAAATACTATCCCATTTTTTTGGATGAGAGTGCCATGGGATTTCCATTGATTTCGATCAGTGCCGGGCTACGGGGCTCTCAAATTTTTATTTCACCGGGGGATTTAATCAAGGCGCTGGATATAAAGGTTTGCAAGATCGCCAGACCGAGATAAACAAGTTTGGCATTCAGGGGATATCGTGGGTTATGATAGAGTTGATCGGTTTCCGATAGAAGAAATAAATGACGGGGAAGGAGCTTGAATGAAATTAAGAGTGATCATGGCCTTAGGGATTCTGTTTTTCGTGAGTCAGGTGAATGCACAGGAGAAGTTGGTCCTGAAAAATCAAAAGGAGAAAATTAGTTATAGCATCGGCTTGAATATTGGGAGAAATTTAGGGAGTGACCTAAAAAAACAGTCGATCGATATCGACCCGAATCTTGTTGCCAAAGGGATTCAGGACGCCCTTTCCGGGGCGAATCCCTTATTGAGCAACGAAGAAATTCAGGAAACCATGGTCGCTTTTCAGAAGGAAATGTCGGAAAAACAGAAACAACGGGGAGAAGCTTTCCTCGCCGAGAATAAGAAGAAGGAAGGTGTCAAAACCCTGCCAAGCGGCTTGCAGTATAAGGTGGTCAAAGCAGGAAGCGGTAAGAAGCCGAAGTTGGATGATACCGTAACGGTCCAATATCGAGGTACTCTGATTGACGGCACGGAATTTGATAGCTCCTTTCGCCGTGGGCAACCTGCCACCTTCCCGGTCTCGGGCGTGATTCCTGGCTGGACCGAAGCACTACCGCTCATGGAAGAGGGTGCGAAATGGCAGCTCTTTATTCCTCCGAAACTTGCCTATGGTGAGCGTGGAGCGGGCGGCCTCATCGGACCCAACGCGACCCTGATTTTCGAGGTCGAACTGGTCTCCATTCAGGAGAATAAGCAAGGGAAAAAACAAGAAAACAAGAAGTAGAAAAGCTAGGGCTGTGTCAGGCGTTTGTAAAATAAGGAACTTGCGCTTCCTTAGGTTCTAAAAGATTGGAATAAAAAGACCTTCGAGCGTTGGCCCGAAGGTCTTTATTTGCCTAGGCCAGGAGGTTCATCTCCGCTTTGTTAAGCAGCCGGAGGGTCAAATCCTCTCCTTGGCGTGCTCCATCCCAGCCACTGGTTCCCTGTCAAACCTCTCCTTGTGGTACAGTTCAAAGAAAACAGTTCCGACACCGAGGATGACGACAATGGCTCCGAAGATCATGTTATTGGTAGCAAAAGCGGTATCTCCATAACCCAACACAAAGGGTGAGATGAACATCCAGATGCCTACTAACAATTGGAATACCGTCCACGAGTAGAATAGACTTTTCATCTGTGATTCGCCTCCTTAAATAACGAAAGCGCTCTGGCAACCCCAAAGCGCTTTGCACATACGCTGTCTTTTAACTTAACATCCCCCCAAAAGGGTTGTCAGTAAGTTAAATTCCGTTTCTCTAAATACATTGTTAATCAAGAATACTATCCTTGTCAAGATTGTGAACTTCTTGAGAAACTTCAACTCTAAATTATTAACCCCCTAATTTTCTTGAAAAAAAAGGGGACTCGTGTTAGTTTTGTTTGAATTATGAATGAAGCCATCATTGAGATGGATCACGTTTCTAAGATTTATCCAAGTCGAATCTCTGCTCTGTCCGATGTTACTTTGGAGATTCTACCAGGAGAATTCACGTTCATCGCGGGTCCCAGCGGTTCCGGGAAAAGCACTCTCCTTCGCGTCCTATGCCGCGCGGAAAGGCCAACCAGCGGTGAGGTGGTCGTTTATGGAATGCATATCACCGACCCCGGTTTCAAGAAGATCTATCAATTGAGAAGAGCGATGGGAATCGTTTCTCAAGATTTCAAACTGTTACGGGATCGGACGGTCAACGAAAATGTCGCTTTCGCGCTGGAAGTCACCGGTCATTCGCGGAAAGAGGCAAAACATAGGGCCTCGGATATGTTGAGCCGAGTCGGGCTTGAAGAGAGAGAGCAAGACTCGATTCTCGCCCTCTCCGCCGGTGAACAGCAGCGCGTGGCGATTGCAAGGGCGCTGGTCAATTCACCGCCCCTCATCCTGGCCGATGAGCCCACCGGGAATTTGGACGCCAAGATGACCCTTGATGTCATGGGGACCTTCACCGATCTGCACCAAAAAGGAACCACGATCGTGTTTGCGACTCAATTCACGGGGCTCGTGAAACGTTATTCTTATCGTGTCATTCGGATTTCAAACGGGCAAATCTTGAACGAAAGAAAAGGTGACATCACTCAGGCTCCGGGGGGGAAACCAGGGGAATGATGTTTTTTCTCCAGTATGTGATCAGACGGACTTTTCAAAACATGATGGGAAACTTATTCCCAAATTTCATCACCATCAGCATCATTGTCATCTCCATGCTCATTTTTTCGACCTTTACTTTGATCGCCTTCAATCTGACCAACCTCCTCAAGATCTGGGAGGACAAAATCGAGATCATTGCCTACCTGAGGCAAGGGACCTCTTCCAGGGAGGTGGAACCTCTGTTGAACAAAACTCGCCTCCTGGAAGGGGTGGAGCTCGTCAGATATGTTTCCCCCTATGATGCCATGGATTTTATGGCAACGAAGTTAGGGAGGCAAAAAAGTCTTCTTCAAGGGATTCAACCCGCGCTCCTTCCGCCTTCTTTCGAAATTCAATTGAAGAAGGATTATCGGAATTCTACAATGATCAAAGAGGTGGTCACTCAATTGGAAAAGATTCCTCAATTCGAGGAAATTCAATATGGCCAAGAGTGGGTAGAGACATTTTCCGTGCTCGTCCATATCCTTCGCCTCACCCAATGGATACTGGGAGGGCTTCTTCTCATCGGCATCGTATTCATCACTTCCAACACCCTCCAACTCACCATCTCCTCCCGTCGGGAAGAAATTGAGGTCATGCACTGGGTGGGGGCAAGCCCTGGCTTTATCCGAGTCCCCGTTTACGTGGAAGGACTCCTTCAAGGCCTATTCGGAGGGGGATTAGCGATTCTCTTTCTCTTTTTATTGCATCAGGGGCTTTTTCTCTACATCCCCCCATCGATTCAAGCGTGGATGGAAAAAATTCCTGTCCTTTTCTTACCCCCCGAGACGATTTCCTGGATATTATTGGGGGGAATGGTTCTTGGTTTTTTCGGTAGTTTCGTCGCTTCGATGAGGGTTCTGAGATATAAATGAGAGGGCCATTGAGTCAACGATGGATGTGGGTTGGATGTTTCCTGACGGGATGGATGTTTCTCTTCGGGCCCGCTGACTCCCGGGCCGTCCGAACCGATCAGATTGATAAGGACATCAGTCAAAAAAAGAAAGACCTCAAGGACATCAAGAAAGAAATTAACTTGACCAGGAAGAAGGAAAAAGAGGTTCAGGGAAAAGAATCCTCCATCCTTGGGAATCTCCATTTCCTGGAGGCTGAGCTCTACCAGAAGGAGAAAGAATTAATACAGATGGAGACACCCTTGTCCGAAACGCGAGAGAGGCTTCGTCAGACAAAGCACCAGATCGTCCTCCTCAGCAAAGGAATAGAACAAACCCAAGAGGAGCTTTTTTCCAGGCTGATCGCCCTTTATAAGATGGGAAGGGTTCGGAAGGAAGGCCTCCTTCTCACGTCACAGTCTTACCCTGATTTGTTGAGGCTGGATAAATATTTAAGGGTGATTATTGATTACGATGCCCGCCTGGTTGAGACCTATCGTTATCAAGTGGTTTTGAAAGAGCGATATCAGGAGGAGTTGATTCAGGATCAGCTTCAGTGGCAACGAAGTATTTCTGAGATAGAGAAGAAGAAGAAGGAGATCACAAAGGTCAGCGGAGAGAAACGGGCACTGCTCAAGTCCATTCAGAATCAGAAGGTGGTCTACCGGAAGGTTATCTTGGAACTAGAAGAGAGAGCGAAAGAGCTTCAAACGTTCGTTGATAAACTCGAACGGGAGAAAAGCCTTCTGGCTTACGGGAAACCGAAACACAACACCCTCAAGGGAAAGCTGACTTCGCCCGTCCAGGGGAGGGTGATCAGTTTGTTTAAAGAGAAAGGACAAAATGGGGTTGAAATCAAGGCCTCGATGGGAGCGGAAGTTCGAGCGGTCCTCCCTGGAAAAGTCCTCTATGCGGATTGGTTCAAGGGGTTTGGAAATATCGTGATTATCGACCACGGGGATCACACCTTCACCGTCTCTGGTTACTGTTCCGAGTTATTGAAGAAATCGGGAGACGCCGTTTCCCAGGGGGAAGTGATTGCCTTGGTGGGAAGCTCGGGATCATTGAAGGGTCCCTGTCTCTACTTCGAGATTCGCCGTCATGGCAAACCTCAAGATCCCGTGGAATGGCTGTCCAACTTAGATCGAGTCGTCTCCCTTCCGGAGGAGAACAAGAAAGGGAAGAAAGGACACTAAAGGAGGATGATATGTCTCAGTGGAAAAGAATCGGAAATCTTAAAATCGCTTCGGTGATCTTTGCGGTCTTCCTCATCGGAGTCCTCATCGGGTCGGGCCAATCTCAAAAGGTTTCAGCCCTTTCTAATAATATGTATGAAGACCTGAAGGTTTTTACGGATGTCATCGGTCTCATTCAGAAGGATTATGTGGAAGAGACGAAATCAAAGGACCTGGTTCAAGGGGCGATCAAGGGGATGCTGGAAACCTTAGACCCTCATTCCGCCTACATGCCACCGAACATGTTTAAGGAGATGCAGGAGGAGACAAAGGGTCGATTCGAGGGTTTGGGAATCGAGATCACCCTTAAGGACGGGATCCTCAGCGTGGTCTCTCCTATCGAAGGGACGCCCGCCTTCAAGGCCGGGGTCCTGGCCGGGGACCAGATCATTAAGATCGATGGAGAATCGACCAAAAACTTCACCCTTGTGGATAGCGTGAAACGACTGCGAGGTCCACGGGGAACCAAAGTCACGATCACCATCATGCGTGAGGGCCTTCCGAAACCTAAAGATTTCACGTTGGTTCGGGATGTCATTCCCGTCCGAAGTGTCCGGTATGAATTACTGGAAAAAAATTATGGCTATGTCCGCATCTCCCAATTTCAAGAAAAGACGGACGGTGACTTTGAGAAAGCCATGAAGGCACTGGAGGAAGAGAGTAAGGGAGCCCTGAAGGGCTTAGTCCTCGATCTTCGAAACAACCCCGGAGGTCTTTTGGATCAAGCCGTGAAGATTTCAGATCGTTTTATCGACTCCGGCATCATCGTTTCCATTGATGGGAGAAGAGAAGAAGCGAAGCAAAAATGGCCTGCCCATCCTGACGGGTCGAAGACACAATATCCTTTAATCGTTCTCGTCAACGGCGGCAGTGCTAGCGGGGCAGAGATCGTGGCAGGCGCCATTCAGGACCATGGCCGTGGCATCCTGGTCGGAACTCAGACCTTTGGAAAAGGATCGGTTCAAACGATTATTCCGTTGAAGGATGGATCGGGTCTGAGGCTGACCACTGCAAGATACTATACCCCCAGTGGTCGTTCCATCCAGGCCAAAGGGATTGTGCCTGATATCATCGTTAAACCTTCACGGCCCGAGGAAGAGAAGGAAAGCGTCGCTCCAAAATTCCCCGCAGAAAAAGATCTGGAAAGACATCTGATGGATGCAGAGCAAGAAAAGCCCAAGGAGAAGGAAAAGCCCAAGGAGAAAGAAAAGCCAAAAAAAGAAGAAGTCAAAGAGAAAAAACCAGTCGATCATCAGCTGGAACGAGCGGTTGAGCTCCTCAAGAGTTGGGACATTTTCAGGAATATAAGCAAAGGGAATAAATAGTCAGCCCGCAGGGAACGGTTTTCCCGCTGCGCCAGCGCATGCGCGGCGAGAATCCGTTCCCTGCAAGATATCATGAAAGGGTTTTACGGGATTGAATGGCGAAACGACCAAACAGGCGAGGAAGATTGAAGAAGTGGATGCGTTATTTCTTCCCTTTCTTTCTCGGTGTCCTTCTGATATTTGGCGGATACATCTATCTGACACGAAAAAAACCTCTCTCTCAGGAGGATTTTTCAAAAAAAGTTTTTCTGGTCGATCAAATCGTCCAAAGCCAACTTTACGAGATGGGGATCCAGAAGAAGAATATCCTCTTCCAGCAGTCCTCATCCAGGGAAGCGGGAGGGCTGACCTGGAAACAATCTTCCTTGAAAGTCCAGGTTCTCCGCCCCCGTTCTTCTTCTTCGATCGAAGGAGATTTCAGACGGGGCCTCTCCCCTCTCGGTAAAACTGTTTCGATTCAGTCCTCCGAAACCGCAGAATCCTTACGACTGGAAATCCAGGTTCTGAATCGGGTGACCCATCAGCTTACCTTTATCCCCTCTACCCCCTCGACTCTGAAAGCCGCTTTCCGCCCGAAGATTGCGATTGTGATTGATGACCTCGGTAGCAAAGACAAAATCTCTCAAGAACTTCTTCGTTGGGATCTGCCCATCACGTTTGCCATTCTTCCCTTCACTCCCTTTTCCAAGAGGCTTGCCGGAGAGGCACACCGAAAGGGGAAGGAGGTCATTCTTCATCTTCCCATGGAGCCTCAGGGCTATCCGCAGATCCGGCCGGGGGAAGGGGTTCTCCTTCGGGAGATGGATGAAGCGAGATTGCTCCGCCAACTCTCGAAAGATATTGAAGCCGTCCCTTACATCACAGGGGTGAGCAGTCATATGGGGTCTCGATTGATGGAAGATCCTGAGAAAATAAGAATCATTTTTTCGGAATTGAAAAGGAGAGGGCTTTTCTTTTTAGACAGTCGGACCACTGCCCAGACCGTTGGTCTCCAGGTTGCCCGGTCCGTAGGCTTGAAGGCCATGGAACGGAACATTTTCATCGACAATTCGTCGACTGAGGAAGATGTCAAAGAACAACTGGAGCAACTGATTCGACTCTCCCTCTCCAGTGGGAAGGCGATCGGGATTGGCCACCCTCATCCCTCCACGATCAAATTCATCAAAGAGATGATTCCGAAGATGAAGGAGAAAGGAATTGAGATCGTCCCCCTCTCTGCAGTGATGGAATAGAAGGGCTTTGGCAAAAAATGGCTATTTTTCTCTGGGGTAAAAAAAAGAGGTTATCCCGTATGGGGTTCATCCCTTGAGGTTCTGGGTAGGGCAGAACGAATTCGAGCCAATGAGTCGATCTCTTGATCGAGCTTTTTTCAACCTGCCTTTGAACGAACATTCTGGGTAAAATGATCATTCGAAGGAGCGAAACAACGGAGCCATCTTATAGAATGGCTCGGCTCGAACTATTTTGTTATTTTCCCTTGTCCGTGCCATTTCGATTTGCAATCTGAAATTCGGAATTTACAATCAACCATAGATCTTTAGAATTTCATCCTGAGGCAGAGGTTTGAGTTCTTTACGGCTCTTTTGGTCTATCCTCAAAACCCTCACGGGTCCTCTCTTCACCTTGCCGATGACTTGGAAGGGGATAGAATTTCTTTTGAAGGCTTTTTCGATTGGCGAAAGGTCTGACGGAGATATTGCCAAAAGCAATGCTCCGGAAGCGATGGTACCCAGAGGGTCCACTCCAAACTCCTGGCAGAGGATGCGTGATTCTCTGTAGACGAAGACTTTTTCTAAATCGACCTCGATCTCTTTCTCAGAAGCCCATGCCATTTCGATCAACCCGTTGATCAAACCTCCCTCCGTCGGGTCATGCATGGAATGGACTGAAGAAACCCCGCAAGCAATCCGGGCGGGTCGAAGGACATCGATCCCGGGGTTATAAATAAATTTCTTTGCCTTCCGAATAAAAGATGAGGAAAAGCCCCTTTTCAAAAGTTCGGCCTCCTTTTCCCTTGCCATGATGGAAGTCCCCTCAATACAGACTCCCTTGACCAGGAGAAGGAGGTCTCCAGACCTCGCACCGCTCGTGGTTACCAACCGATCCTTTTCAACCTCTCCAATCATATGACCTGAGAGGATCACTTTGTTAATCCCGGGCGTGATCTCCGTATGCCCGCCAATAAAAGAGACGTTAAATTGTTGACAGGCGTCGTGGATCTGTCGGAAGATTCTTTCAATAACTTTTAAATCCGACTTTTCCGGGAAGAGGAGGGTGGCCAAAAACCATTTAGGGATAGCCCCCATCGCCGCAATGTCGTTCAGATTGACCACGACTCCATAATATCCAATCTCATCCGCCGTAAAGGTAATTGGATCTGAAGTGACCACACCATAGCGATGGGCCCCTTCCCCGAGATTAATGACGGCAGCGTCTTCGCCGATCTTCGAGCCGATCACCACCCGTGGATCAAGAATCACGTTTTTTCCTAAGAGTCTCTTCAGAATATGAATGTCCAATTTCCCGGTATTCAGGACTCTTCGTTTTCGTTTCAAAAGCTTGCCTCCAAGGGTATGGAATCAAATTCCATGAAGAGGTAGTAGCCTTGTCTCGGGAGAAATGGGTCACCCATCAACTGATTTTGCAAGGGTTTTGCCGAGGAGGTCAGGGCTTAATGATCACTTCGATCTGGGAAGCATTTTTATCAATTTTTGTGCCTACCGAGGAGGAACAATAAGCGCAGAGATACTCATATTCTTCCCCTTCGGGCAAGACCAGAAGCAACCTTTTTCGAACGGGCACTGCCCCTTTACACTTGGAACAATAAAGGGAGGTTGCTTCGAACTGTTCGAAACTGGGTTTCTGCATGCCATCATTATAAAAAAGGATGAACGAGTAAACAACCATTTTTTTTCTTCCTTTTGGCCAATCCTTGAAGACACCGGATAGAGAGGCACCCTCCTCGCATCTGAGAACTTCATCCTGCGTTCCTAAGAGATTTATGATCGTCGGGATTCCTCTCGTGGGAGTTCTTCTCTTTACTGAGACCAGAAGTCGTAAGTAAAAAGACCACGGCTATCACATTTGCGGAACGTCGTTAAGAAGGTCTTGGGGAAAAGAGGATAAAAATCCATTGAAACATGATTTTGGAAGATGATATAAAGAATAAGCAATGGGGGGAAAAACCATTCTTCGTTGTCTTTGTGTGATTCTGATCCTCCTTGCCAATCTCTCTATCTTGGCGGAAGGAGGAGAAGATGAATTCTATTCAAAAATGAAAATCAACCCGATCAAAGGCAACAAAAAAGCTCCGGATTTTTCTTTGAAAGACCTGAATGGCAAAGAGGTTGAAATAAGACAATTCAAAGGGAAGGTGGTTTTCCTCAATTTTTGGGCCACCTGGTGTGGCCCATGTAAGGAAGAGATGCCTGGCATGGAAGCCTTGCATCAACAGCTAAAAGAAAAAAACTTTGTTATGCTGACCATTTCTGTCGACTACGAAGGGATAAAACCAGTCCAAGAGTTCATTAATAAGCATCGATACACCTTTCCTGTCTTACTCGATCCGAAAGGCGAAACCCTCGACCTTTTTGAAGTCAAAGGGATCCCAACTACTTTTCTGATCGACAAGAAAGGGAAAATGGCGGGGAAAGCAATAGGTCCGAGGGATTGGAAAAGCATAGAAGTTGAATCTCTACTAAATCTCCTGATCGAAAAAAAATGAAAAGATTTTCTTGACAACTTTTATAAACAATATTATAAGATATACAACTTTCATTACAGCGCAATTATGAGATTATCCACACAGAGCCGATATGGGGTAAGGGCAATTTTTGATATTGCCTATCATTCCGAAGGATTAGAGACACAGGTAAAGGATATTTCCCGGAGACAGGGAATATCTCAACGTTATTTGGAGCAGATCTTCCAGAAACTAAAAAGAGCTGGAATTGTCGGAAGCAAAAGGGGTCCCTTGGGTGGTTATTTCTTGGGAAAGAAACCCGAAGATATTAGGTTGGGTGAGGTTATCCGGGTCACCGAAGGCGGTATTAACCCGGTCCGCTGTGTTAACGCAGAAGACTCAGAGCAACCCTGTGAAAGATCAGGTGAATGTGTCACCCGGATCGTTTGGAATGAAGCAGGGAAAAGACTAGGAGATTATTTTGACTCTGTAACCATTAGAGACCTTTGTAACTTCGCTAAAGAAATGGGAATTAAAAAGGACTTTAATAAAAGATTCATGTATTATATTTAACTTTTTTTATATCGTTGTTATATTTCGAATACTTATAGTCATGATAATGCAAATATGGAATTGGGAAATGTGGTTTTTTCCCATTTTTTATTCAGATATTTCTTGATTAATTTAATAAAGTACATTTTAATGAACTTTACATAGGCAAGTGAAACAATATGAATTACAAATGTGGCCTTAGGTGTATTGAGTGTGAACGGGAATATTCAATCAACCACATTAATGTTTGTGAATTCTGCTTTGGACCCTTAGAGCTCATTTATGATTCTAACAAGAAGAAGAAAAAGCGCATGTGCTTTTGAAAAATTGACGAAAGACCAAATCTATGGAGGAGGAAAAAATGGAAGTTGATGTTCGAATCCCTGCCCCGTTGAAGAAACTGGCCGGGGAAAAGGATGTGATTAAGTCGCAAGGGAAGACAGTTGGAGAAGTGCTTCGATCGCTGACGGACGCTTACCCTGGGCTTGAAGAGAGACTCCGCGATGAAAAGGGCGAGGTGAGGCGATTCATAAGCATCTATGTCAACGATGAAGATATTCGGTTTATCCAGAACCTGGAAACCCCTTTGAAAGAAGGGGATCAGATTTCTATTATTCCTGCCATTGCCGGGGGGGCCTCACTAAGGAGAAGGGTAACTCAAGGGCCTTCAATTATTTAAGCGAGATTAGGGTGATCGTGGAACCGGTAGAAAGAAACGTTATTGAGTAGTACGGGAAGCTAGAAGGAACGAGAGGGATTATCAAATGAAAATAGGAACGTTGAAGACAATCAGGGCCTTTAAAGAATGGTTTATCATCAAGGCCAAGAGACAAGGCTCCGAGGTCTCTGTGGAGGAGACCCATCAACTGCTTGAAAAAATGGAGCCTCTTGTTCTCCTCGATATCCGGGAAAAGGAAGAGATAGCAATGGGATATATTAAGGGAGCCACTTTCCTTCCGCAAGGTCTTTTGAGCGAAAAGGTGGAGAGCCTTCTCCCTGATAAGAATGTCTCCGTGGTGGTTTACTGCGCAGGAGGTATTCGTTCCCTCGCTGCTGCAAAGTTGATGAAAGAAAAAGGGTACGCCCATGTCTTCTCTATGGCCAAAGGAATTGATGGTTGGAAGGCGGCTGGCTATGAAGTGCTCAGTGATTCCGAATTTACACCCGCTCAACTCAGCCGGTATAGCCGGCACCTTCTGCTCAAAGATGTCGGGATGGAAGGACAGATTCGACTGTTAAAAGCAAAAGTCCTTCTGGTTGGTGCAGGAGGGCTGGGATGTCCAGCCGCTCTTTACCTGGCTGCTGCGGGAGTAGGGACCCTGGGTATTATTGATTCAGACAAAGTGGATTTGACCAACCTCCAGCGGCAGATATTGCACGGCTTGTCTGATGTGGGAAGGCCAAAGACTGAATCCGCCAAAGAGGCCATTCATCGAATTAATCCCGATGTGAAGGTCGAGACCTATCAAGAGCGATTGACTCCACAGAATGCTATCGAAATTTTTAAGGAGTACGATATCGTCATCGATGGATCTGACAACTTTCCCACGAAGTATCTGGTGAATGACGCTTCTTTCTTCACAGGGAAGCCTTACATTTATGGAGGGGTCTTCCAATTTGAAGGCCAGGCCAGTGTCTTTTTCCCAAAAGAGGGGGGACCCTGCTTGCGTTGTCTCTTTCCTGAGCCTCCCCCGCCGGGTCTGGTTCCCAGCTGAGACGAAGCAGGTGTCCTGGGAGTTGTACCCGGGCAAGTGGGATTGATTCAGGCGACAGAAGCGATCAAGTTGATTTTGAAGAAAGGAAAACCCCTGATCGGCCAATTCTTGATTTACCAATCCCTGGAAATGGAATTCAAGACGTTCCAGATCAGAAAAAATCCCTCATGCCCCCTTTGTAATGGGGAGCCGAAAATTAAGGGATTGGTCGATTATCATGAACCATGCAGCTTGGAAACAGTAAGTCAAGCGACCGTTTGACGTTAAGAGGATGGGGTCGGATTTCAATGATTGGCGAAAAACCTAAGAAGCCTACAAAACGGACCAAGCCATTCGTGTTGGTGCTAACCTTGGGTCTGTTTCTTATGGCCATGAGTCAGACCACCCAAGCCGTGCCCAATGGAGAATATGCTCACCCGGAAATTATTATTCAACCCGGGGAACTTAAAGCCCTTGTTGAGAAAAATGACCCCAATATTCGAATCATCGACGTACGCGAGAAACTTCAGTATCTCGGCGGCCATATTCCTGGAGCCGTCCAGGTGTGGCGTCCGGATATGGAAGATAAAAATCATCCCATCCCGGGGATGATGGCTCCCCAACCGCAGATAGGAGCGCTTTTAAGAAACCTGGGGATCCGTGAGAAGAATACCCTGATCATCTATTCGGATCTGTATGACCACGCGAGGCTT
>Ga0316600_10000938_pt1 | contig 13424 bp, 8 predicted proteins | sample OWC_soil_day5_CT_FD_207652 | JGI IMG/M metagenome (GOLD analysis project Ga0316600, IMG submission 207652) | Wetland soil microbial communities from Old Woman Creek delta, Ohio, United States - OWC_soil_day5_CT | ecosystem: Environmental > Terrestrial > Soil > Wetlands | place: USA: Ohio... | reverse complement strand
TACTATTACTATTGTTTTTGTACCATCGGAATGATTGCTCTTTTGGCTGGTTATTTTTTTACAGCCCAAATTAAAGATACGGTATATTGGATAAAGAATTTTACTTTTCGTTCCTTTATTCGTAAATGTACGTTGCTGGATTTATTTGTTTTTCTATATTGGCTAATTGCTATAATATCTACATTTACATCAGACTATCTATATGAGGCGTTCTGGGGGAACGAAGGAAGGTATACGGGGCTTTTTTTAATAACATGGTATGTCTTGTCGTATTATTGCATAAGCAGGTTCTGGAGATATAAAGATTGGTATATTGACGTTATTCTCATTGTGGGAGCTATGGTATGTTTGTTTGGCATTACAGATTATTTTAAAATGGATATTTTTGTCTTTAAGGCACCTATGCTTCCAGAGCAAAGGGATATTTTCACTTCTACACTCGGAAATATAAACACTTATACCGCTTATGTAGGAATTATTACTGCAATATCGACAGTACTTTTTACAACTGTAAAAAATAGTATAAAAATGATATGGTATTTTATATGTATGGTGATCAGCTTTTTTGCTATTATTATGGGAGTTAGTGACAATGCTTATCTTTCACTCATAGCTTTGTTTGGGTTATTGCCTCTTTATCTTTTTAAAAATAAAATTGGTGTTCAAAGATATCTGGTTACAATAGCTGCATTTTTTACTGTTACACAATGTATCGACTGGATTAATACGTTTATGAAAGATAAAGTACTTGGAATTGATAGTGCTTTTAATATAGTAATACGTTTTGCTTGGTTACATTATTTGGTATTTACATTATGGATGATTATATTAATATGGTATTTGTATGACTGGAAAACTAAAACAAAAGTAAAAGATTATGGAAATAAGTATGTCTATACTTGGCTGATGATAATTATTGTGCTATTATTGAGTGTAGTATATGTATTTTATGATTGTAATATAGCAGGCAATGCGGATAAATATAGTTCTTTGAGTAATTATATACTATTCAATGATGACTGGGGTACGCATAGAGGATACATCTGGCGTAAGGCTATGGAATGCTTTTTGAATCTACCTTTTTGGAAGAAGATTATTGGATATGGACCAGAAACATTTGGTATTCTACTATTAAGTAAAACGATGAATAATCCTTATAATGAGATATTTGACAACGCTCATAATGAATACTTGCATACTTTAATAACCGTTGGAATATCAGGTTTGACTTTTTATATTTCTTTTATTTTAGTATTTATAAGAAATTGTTTTAAAGAAAAAAGTAAAAATATTTATATTGTAGCAGTAGCATTTGGAGTGATTTGTTATAGTACTCAGGCATTTGTTAATCTGAACCTACCGATAGTTACGCCTATGCTTTGGTTGCTTATGGGAATAGGATCTGCAAAATACAATAATGAAATATTGCAATAAATATGTTATAAAGCACTAAAATCTTATGAATTCTGGAAAAATTCGTAAGGTTTTGGTGTTTTTTTATAATAAGGTAAAATATTCATAAAATCTTAAATAATAACATTGTTTTTTACCTTGTAGAAAGTTGTACTATGTAGGCGAAATATGTTATACTAGTATAGCTTTAATGGGTTATATGAAAAATAATTATAAAGGTGTATATAAATGAAGGTTGATCAAAAATACAAACGGCTAATTAAATTGATTTTTACTTTTGGAATCACATCAATGCTGATTGCATTATATGGATGGACATGGATCAGTCATTATAATAAAATTATAGAGTTTCCTTTTTTTCGAAGAGGAAACTGGATGATGATTTTTCTTTATGGAGTATTACTCATCCTTTTAATGAATACTTATGGAGGATATAAAGTGGGTTATTTGAAGAAAGGTAACCTGCTATATTCCCAAATTTTGGCTGTTATTTTTACGAATATTTTTACATATTTGCAAATTTCAGTATTAGATAAACATTTTCTCAATCCGATGCAGCTGATAAAAATGACTGGTTTTGACTTCCTTGTTATTGTAATCTGGACATTAGCTTATCAGTGGATCTATACAAAGATATTTCCTCCTAGGAAGATGCTGTTGATATCAGGAAGGCGTTCTGACTATCATCTTGTTGAAAAAATAAATTCTCGGGAAGATAAATACGAAATATGTTCGATTGTTAACATACAAAAAGGAATTTTGTTTCTGGAAAAAGAGATGTTGAGATATGATGGCGTAATTATTGGAGATATTGAAGCACATGAACGCAATCTTATATTGAAATATTGTTTTGCCAATTCAATACGTACTTATAATGTACCGAAAATTTCAGATATTCTGCTGAAGAGCTCTGTGGAACTAAATTTATTTGATTCACCGCTATTATTGTCAAGAAATGAGGGAATGACTATAGAACAGGAGTTTCTAAAACGATTGGTTGATATTGCAGGTTCTTTAATTGGTATAGTACTAACAAGCCCTCTCTTTCTCTTAATTGCTCTTTGCATAAAGCTGACGGATAAGGGACCTGTATTATTTAAACAGTCCAGATTGACAAAAGACAATAAATTATTTGATATTTATAAGTTCCGTACCATGATACAGGAAGCGGAAAAGGATGGAGTGGCCCGCTTAGCAGCCGAAGGTGATTCGCGGATATTGCCTATCGGACATTTGCTTCGAAGAACCAGACTTGATGAATTACCTCAGCTATTTAATATTTTAGCGGGAGATATGTCCTTTGTAGGGCCGAGGCCGGAAAGACCGGAACTGGCAGAATTAATACTCAATGATATTCCAGAATTTGCCTATCGAACCAAGGTGAAAGCAGGTTTGACAGGATATGCACAAATTTATGGAAAATATAATACCACTTCCTATGACAAACTAAAATTAGATTTAACATATATTCGTAATTATTCCTTCCTTCTGGATTTAAAGCTGATTATTATGACTCCTAAAATCATGTTTATGAAAGAAGCGACAGAGGGAGTGATGCCGGATACAGGAAAACAAAAGGATGAAATAATATGAAAACATTAACGATTGTTGTTCCAACCTATAATGTGGAAAAATATCTGAATCAATGCCTGGAGTCTTTTGTGATTCCTGAAATTATGGAAGAATTAGAGGTATTAATTATTAACGATGGTTCAACGGATACCAGTCCCCAAATCGGAGACAGATACGTGAGTGAATACCCTCAGACCTTTCGCATGATAACCAAGGAAAATGGGGGGCATGGCTCAACAATTAATATGGGAATAGCAAATGCCGAAGGAAAATATTTTAAGGTCGTTGATGGTGATGATTGGGTAATCGAGGAAGGTGTCAAGAAGCTGATACTGTATTTGAAAACTGTAGAAGCTGATATGGTCCTCAGCAATTATTATTGGGTAAATGATTTGACTGGGAAAATCAGCAAAGAGATCCAGAGTGTATGCCCGGATTCCTTATATGGCAAAAGCGTTCCATTTAATAGTATTTCTAGTAAAATATTTTTTAAAATGCATGCAATTACATATCGTACAGCAATTCTTAGAAAAATACCGGATAAAATAGATGAGAATTGTTATTATGTGGATATGGAATATATGACATTTCCGTTACCTTATATAAAATCTGTTACTGCTGTACCTGATTATGTTTATATGTATAGAATCGGTCAGCCAACACAGAGTGTTAATATTGAAAATATGAGAAAAAGATGTGTACAGCATGAACGGGTAGTAAACAGGTTATTGGAGTATTATGAGAAAAACAATGATATGTCAACAGAAATAAAGAATTGTATGGAGATAATAATTGCCAGAAGCATTACTAGCCAGTATAAGATTTATATGAGTTTTAAAGAAAGCAATCTGGAGAAAATTATTTGTTACGAGAAAGAATTAAAAAAGAAATATTTTAGTATCTTTCAGAAATTGACAAATCCGGCAATATTAGTATTGAGATGGTCCAATTACAAATTCTACTATCTAGTATCACTGATGGTTCGGCATTCGATTAAGTAAAGATAATATAAAAATTTACTGAAATTATTATATAAACGGAGCTAAGAATGAAAAATATAAAAATATTTATAACGCATACTCCCAATAAAGAAAACCGCCTAATTCAGTTGCCTATCATACAAAATGTAATAGCAGGTGCAGATTATCAAACTGAGCCAACTCCTGAAGGAATGGTTCTTGATAATACTGGAGAACACATCTCTTCTCTAAATAAAAGTTATTGTGAATTAACAACTCAGTATTGGGCATGGAAAAATCGGAATTTTGATTATTTTGGTTTTTGCCATTATCGTCGAATTTTTTCTTTTAACGAAGAACAATTGAAAGAGGATGGTTGGGGAACAGTACCTTTTTCTTATTTGAATAATGAAAGTCTTCATAGGCTGAAGTTTGATGAGGAACATATTAGAAGTGTGGTAGAAACACATGATTTTATCATAGCGAAAGGAATTAATGTTAAGCTATTAAAAGCGAAAACTGTAGCAGATCACTATAAAAAAGCTGATGAATTGAATTATAAAGATTTTGAGGAAATGATGGATATTATAAAAGAAAAGTATCCGTTTTTATATGATTATGCAAAAGCATACGCCCAAGGTGATACGTTTTATCCATGCAATATGTTTATTATGAAAAAGGAATTGTTCAACCAATACTCGGAGGTTCTATTTGGCATACTCGGAGAATTTGAAAAAAGGTGGGATATGTCGGGCTATTCAATCCAGGCAATGCGTACCATTGGACATTTAGGAGAAAGGATTGCTGGAATATATTACACTTACATTCAATCGTTAAATAGATATAAAACAAAAGAATTACAAATTGCATTATTAAAAAACACACAAAAATGTATTACTGTGACGGCGGATAAGGACAATCCAGCAATCCCTGTTGTTTTAGCAGCAAATGATTTTTATGTTCCGTATATGAGTGTATGCATTCAGTCGATTATTGAATCAACCAAGAAGCAATTATGTAAAATATTTGTGTTTCACACAGACATTAGCGCTGATAACCAAAGGTTGATTTGCCTTCAGGCGAAAAAAAACTCTAATGTAATAGTGAATTTTGTTCAAATCGGAGAATACGTTGATAATTACAAGTTGAAAGCTAAGGATCATATAACGGTTGAAACATTTTATCGCTTTCTGATATTGGATATTATGAAGGAATATGAAAAAGTAATTTATTTGGATTGCGATTTGATAGTATCCCGGGATTTAGCTGAATTGTATGAGACGGATTTGAAAAATAATTATATTGGTGCTGTTCATGATGTGGATTTTGCTGGTCAGCTAAACAGTCCATGGCTGCGTATAAAAGAGTATGAACGTAAAACTTTACAACTAAAAGAGCCTTATAACTATTTTCAGGCAGGTGTCCTTGTAATGAATATCAGTGAGTTGAGAAAGAAGATAACAACTGAACAACTATTAGAAATGGCGGCTACTGGGATTTACAAGTATTCTGACCAGGATATATTGAATGTCGTTTGTGAAAATCGTATTACTTATTTGGATATGTCTTGGAATATGATTACGGATTGCAATGGAAAAAGAATTTCAGGGGTTGCTTGCAGAGCACCGGCTGATCTGTTTGAGCAGTATATGGTAGCGCGAAAATCCCCGTCGATTATTCATTATGCAGGAATACAAAAACCATGGAATAAAGCTTCGGAAGATTATGGTTGGACCTTTTGGGAGACGGCTAGGCATACGCCGTATTATGAACAGATTTTGGAGCGCCTATGTGCAAGCAGTGATTCACAAAAGAAAAGAAAACTATCCAATTCAGCCAATGCCGGTTTTGCTAAACGCATGGGGTATTCTTTGTTTCCCATAGGGACAAAACGGCGGGAGTTAATTAAAAAGATATATTATTCGATAGTTGACTAAAAATGAATAATATAGAAAATGAGGAGAATTATGAATTCGTTAGTAAGTCGAATTATAAATTGTTATCGCTATAAGGATTTAATTTTTCAGCTTGTTCAGAAGGATGTGAAGTTAAAATATAGAAGGAGCTTCCTTGGGTATGTTTGGAGTATTTTAAATCCGTTACTGATCATGCTTGTTATGGTTATTGTATTTACCAACATGTTTCGATTTGAAATACCATTTTATCCAGTTTATCTCTTGATTGGGCAGACTTGTTTTAATTTTCTTTCTGAGTCGACAAATCAAGCTATGTTTTCTATTATTGGAAATGCTTCTCTTTTAAAAAAGACTTATGTGCCTAAATACATCTTTACAATTTCGAAAATTAGTAGTTCTCTTGTAAATATGCTTTTTGCAATGGGCGCACTTGTATTGGTTTGTTTTATCTGTAATGTTAAGTTGAGCTGGTCTATGCTGTTTATTCCCGTTGTGGTTCTAGAGATATACACCTTTTGCATGGGGGTAGGGCTTTTTCTGGCACAGGCAACAGTTTATTTTAGGGATGTACAGCATATTTACGGAGCATTTTTAACAGCTTGGATGTATTTGACTCCTATTTTTTATCCCGCAGAATCATTACCAAAAATTTTATTACGTTTAATAAAATATTTAAATCCTATGTATAGTTATGTTACACAATTTAGAACAATTGTTTTGAATGGATGCTTGCCGGAACCTAAATTGATTGTATATGGTATTTCGGTCGCAATTGGTGTATTGCTCTTTGGAACTTGGAGCTTTTATAAAAACCAGGATAATTTTATTTTGTACATTTGATTGCGGTAAAGAAAGAGGATAAGATGATAGATAATAATGAATATGCCATTAACGTGCAGGAGGCGACTGTACGCTTTAATATGGCATCTGAACGTATTGACAATTTAAAAGAATATTTTGTGAAGCTATTGCAACGTAAGTTAATGTTTCAGGAATTTCTCGCATTGAAAAATGTTTCCTTTCAAGTAAAAAAAGGAGAAGCGTGGGGATTAATTGGAACTAACGGTTCAGGAAAGTCCACATTACTCAAATTAGTATGTGGAATTATGAAACCATATAAAGGGAAAGTGACGGTCAATGGAACAATCGCTCCGTTAATTGAACTTGGAGCAGGATTTGATGGTGAACTTACTGCCAGAGAGAATATTTACTTAAATGGTGCGGTTTTGGGACATTCAAAAAAATATATGCAAAATCATTTTGATCAGATCGTAGATTTTGCTGAGTTGTGGGATTTTCTAGATATGCCAATTAAAAATTATTCATCTGGAATGGCTGCCAGATTAGGCTTTTCCATTGCAACTGTGGTAAAACCGGATATATTGATTGTTGATGAAGTTCTTTCAGTTGGGGATTGGGCTTTTCAGCAAAAATGCCAGGCTAGAATGAAAGAATTGCTTGAAGATGGAGTTACTCTTTTATATGTGTCTCATGATATTGATTCAGTACGAGGCCTTTGTAATAAAGCTATGTGGTTAGATAAGGGAGTTCAGAAAATGTCAGGTGATGTAAATGAAGTTTGTGAAGCATATATGCAATTACAAAGAGTAGAAAGGTAACTAATGGAGGAAAATTATGTTGGACAGTAAAATTAAAGTTTATATTTCATGTCATAAGGATTGTTACTTACCAAAGAGTTCTTTTTTTTATCCCATTCAAGTAGGAGCTAAAAAGGCCTCGGTTAGGTTTACAGATATGTTACATGATGATATCGAAGATAATATATCCGAAAAAAACCCTATGTATTGTGAATTGACAGCCCAGTACTGGGCGTGGAAGAATGATGATGCCGATTATTATGGTTTTTTTCATTATAGAAGATACATGAATTTCAGCGATAAAATTCTGGAACATAATCCATTTGAAGATGCGGAAATAAATTATCTGGATGACTCTGCTTTGGAGTTTTTAAATTTAGATGATGAAAATGTTCATCGTAAAGTAGAACAATATGATATTATAGCTACAACACAGGTTGATTTACACAAGCTAGTTCCACCTGTAAAATCTAATTATGAACAGTATGCAATCACTCCTTATCAGTACGAAGAAGATTTGATAGTCATGTTAGATATAATTAAGGAACGTTATCCTGAATATTATGAAACTGCAACAAGTTATTTTAAGTCTAACTTAGGATATTTTTGCAATATGTTTATTATGAAACGTGAACTATTTCATGACTATAGTGAATGGTTATTTGATATTTTATTTGAGCATGAAAGAAGAAGAGATTATTCGAATTATGATATTGCAGGATATAGAGTAAGTGGTTATCTGGGTGAACGTTTATTTGGCATTTGGTACACATATCATAAAACAAAAGGGACTTATCGATGTACAGAATTTCAGAGAACATTATTTAAAAGTGTGGATACTCCTGCAAGAGTATTGCCTGCTTTTAATGAGAATAATATTCCGATTGCCTTAGCTGCAAATGATAATTTTGTTCCTTATACTGCTACACTAATTCAATCTATAGTTGACAATTCAAATGAACTATATAATTATGATATAATAATTTTGACCCAAGATATAACTGCTGAGAGTAAAAAAAGAATTGGTTGGATAATAGAAAATTCAAATAATTTTAAAGTGCGTTATATTGACCCTACTAAACTTATCGAAGGTTATAATTTTTTTGTACGAGGGCACTTTGGTTTACAAACTTATTATCGTTTAGTTTTGCCGGAATTAATTCCTGATTATGATAAAATTGTTTATTTAGACTCAGATATGATAGTAAACGATGATGTAGCAAAACTTTTTGGAACAGACATAGAGGGTTACCTTGTTGCAGCGTGTTATGATCCTGATACAGCAGGTCTTTACAATGGGTATGAAAAAGATAAAAAATCTTTTATGGATAATGTTATGAAGATGGAAAATCCATATGATTATTTTCAGGCAGGAACATTAGTTATAAATTTACAAGAATTTAGAAGCACTTATAGTATGGACTATGTGTTAAAGTTTGCAGTTTCGGAAAAGTGGCAGTTGCTTGATCAGGATATTTTAAACTGTTTGTGTAAGGGTAGAGTAAAATATATAGATATGTCATGGAATGTAATGGTAGACTATGGACACATACGTATAAAAGAGATAATCAGTATTGCACCTCAATGGTTGAATAAAATGTATATGGAGGCCAGAAAGAATCCTAAAATTATTCATTATGCAGGACCAGAGAAGCCGTGGACTTCACCAGAGGAAGATATGGCTGAATATTTTTGGAAGTATGCTAAGAAAACATCATATTATGAAGCAATGTTGTATCGCATGGCCCATAGTGTAGCGAATCAATATTATCACAAAAATAGGGGAATTAAAAATAAGGTATTTAGAATTAAAGATATAATTCTGCCATATGGGACACGGCGCCATAAGGCTGTGAAAAAATTATATCTGAAAATATTGGGTAAGTAGAGATTTGAGGGATAAAGATGGTACTGTTAATTACTGCTATGGTAATATACTATTCGTTAATGTTTTGGGCAATTAAAGAGGGTGATATCTATAGATGTCTGCAAAAACTAACAAAAAGAGAGATAGTAATCAATCTCATAATGGCTTTTGTGGCAATACTTATGGCTTATTCTCTTAACATAAGAGAAAATTACATATATTATTGGGATCATTCTACATATTGGATTAAGTCATTAGAAGCATTTGATATTTGCAATAAATCTCTATTCACGGCTATTAAAGGAGTAATTAGTTCAATCTATTTTGATGATTATAATTTGTTACAAGGCATGTTAATGGCATTGCCCCTAAAAGTGTTAGGAAATCAATATTTAAGCTACATATTAGTCATTTATATACAATTTTTAATACCTACTTCTTTTGTTGTAACGATAATTATCATGAATCTGTTGAAGAAGTATTCAAGTGAAGGAATTAAAAGTTATTATATATTTGGCTGTAATTTATTTTTTGTTTGGTTTTGGCAGCCTGCTTTGAATGGATATGCAGATATGGCTGCAGTTTCCCTAGTGGCATTGTGTGTTCTTATAAGTTTTTCAATGGATTTTTGTTCTTTTGATCCGATTAAATCTATACTGATTTCCGTAATGTTATTAGGAAGCATGTTGTTGAGACGATATTTTGCCTATTGGGTAGTTGGATATTCGTGTAGTATTTTTATAATTGCGCTATTACAAATGAAACACTTTGGTTGGAGTAAAATAAAACTAAGTATCATTAGCATTATAAAGAATTTTATTGTTATTTATGGAAGTATGATAGTAATATTAGTTACTTTATTTAAACCATTTTTAGTAAGATCTTTATTTAATAGCTATTCTATTGCTTATCAGGCGTATAATACATCAGATTTTTTTAGTAAGATATTGGAACTGGTAAAATATATGGGAGTTATTTATGCGATAGCTGTTTTATGTATGACATGCTATTCTATGAGGAAAAAGAAATATTTAGATGAAGTGATTTTTTTACTTATAAGTTCCTGTATATCGGTCTTTGTCTTTTACAGAACTCAAAATATGGGGATACAACATTACTATATAATTTCAGTTCAAATGTTAATCTTGATAGCTCTAGGAATTTTTATTTTAGCTGATAATGCTGGGAGGTTTTCGAAAGTAGTTTTATTAGCAAGTGTTTCTATGTATATGTTGAATTTTGCTCATGGAATTTCTTTGCTACCAGGGGCATTGCAGAGCAATATAATTTGGTCAAATAATACATATAAACCAAAACAGAGAGGAGATATGGAGGAAATTCTTCTTTTGAAAAAGTATATAAAGGATATGACCCCGGAGCGAGAAGGAGTATATGTTATAGGCAGTTCAGTGATTATGACGTCAGATATATTAAGTTGTTCTTATCTTCCCAATTTAACTCCGGATATCAATATTCTTAGTGCTTCACAAGTGGATCTGCGTGATGGGTTTAATACGTCTTTTTTCGAAGCAAAAGTTATCGTATGCGCGACACCGGCACAATATCACCTTTCACCGGAAACACAAAGAGTTACTGGGATCTTGACAGATGAATTTGAGAATGAAAATTCTCCGATTAGGAAAAAATATATTCTAGGTAATTCGTTTGTAATTGAAAATGGTGTGAAAGTAAATGTTTTTATTAGAACTGAGGACTTCACACAGACAGAGGTTGGATATTTAGCTAATAAATTTGATGAATATTATTCAGATTATCCGGAACTTTTTAGTGTAAGGTTTAGTAATTATGTAAAATCACTGGAAGATTAATTTGAGTTTACATATGCATCAATTATTATAAAAATAATCATATTGGAGACTGATATGTATTTTAGTATACTAAACAAAAAAACAAAGGATAGACTAATAGAATGTTTTGAATATACTCTAGTTCTTTTATTAGTGATAGAATGTAATACTGTGTATAGGCATACGCTTGGAAGACCAATAGTACCTCAAATCTGGAATTACTTAATTCTTATAGAATGCGTTTTAATATTTTTGAAAAAGAAAACTTTGATAAAGCAGTATAGCTACAAGATAATATTTTCTATGTTATATTGTTCATTATTAATGGCATTAATTCAAATACCTCAGTCGGAGATTGTTATTTATGTCAGATTATTTCTACTGTTTTTTCCTCTTTCTATTATTCTATGTCTTCAAAATTTAGAAGAAGGAAGAACATTTAATATATTATATAAGTTTGAAAATGTCGTGCTTGTCCTAGCGATTGCATCATTAATTTTTTGGTTGACAGGAAGTGTGTTAGCTATTATCGTTCCTAATATGGAGTTACCCGTGACGTGGAATAATGGAGATGTATATAGTGGATTTTATGGTTTATGCTTTCAATATAAAACACAATTTTCTACGATACCAGTTTTGAATGTAAAGATATTTAGGAATATTGGTATCTTTACAGAAAGTCCTATGTATAATATTGTTTTAATAATTGCATTGTTTACGGAGCTGTTTTTAAGGGGTAAATTTAATAAAATAAAAACATTTATATTGTCAATAACGATATTATCTACTTTTGGTACATTGGGAATCATGCTCATGCTAGCTGCATTTGTATTAAAAATTATATTTAATAGTAATCACAAAAGACGCTATGGATTTTATATGTTAACAATGTTCTTGTTCGCTTCCATGATTGCGATCTTATTTTTTAATAAAATAGCAAATAGCTATGGGTCATTTTTCGTACATCTAGATGATTATAAGGCCGGCCTAAAAGCATGGCAGACATCTCCATTTATTGGAACAGGATTTAATAATTACGAAGTTATACACCAATTTATGAACCCTTTAAGAGATGGTAATCTAGGTACCAGTAATTCGCTTACGGATATTTTAGGGCAAGGTGGTTTAGCATTACTTATTGTATATTTGGCTCCTTTTATAATGTTACTGCTTACTTATAAAGAAAATAAAAAAATATTTTATTGGGGTTTTGCTCCTTTTGCATTATTTATTGTAACAATTTACCAATATACTTTTTTACTGTTTTTTATTTTGGCTTTTTGCTTTGCAAACAGTTGCTGGATAAAAAAGGTCTCTGAATAATAGTCTGCTATTTTGAACAGATAAGTTATAAGAATAGAATTAAGTAATACAAGAAAGAGGTGTGTGACATACTTATGGAATATAGTTATATGTATAGGGATAAGAAGGACCAAATAGCTGATAAGATGATTTTGATAGTACCCTGTTACAATGAAGAATCTGTTTTACCGATAACTGCTTCATTATTCTTAAATAAAGTTTTGTCATTAATTGACCGTGGGATTATTAACCGGACCAGTTGTATCATGTTTGTAAATGATGGAAGCACAGATGAGACATGGAATATAATTAAAAGGTTTAGTGAAGAAAATGAACACTATATTGGTATTTCACAAAGTAGAAATCGTGGACATCAAAATGCTGTACTGGCTGGCTTAATGGAAGCAAAAGATATTTGTGATTTTACTATTTCAATTGATTGTGACGGACAAGATGATATAAATGCAATTGACGAAATGATCTCCCAATATAAGAATGGGGCTGAAATCGTATATGGGGTGAGGAATAACAGGGAATCAGATTCTGCATTTAAAAGATTCACTGCTGAAAGTTTTTATAAAGTATTAAATTGGCTGGGTGCGGAATGTATATATAATCATGCAGATTATCGATTGACAAGTTCTAGGTCACTACAGGAGTTTGCAAAATTTGGAGAGGTAAATTTATTTTTAAGGGGTATGTTTCCGCTAGTAGGATTTAAAAGTTCAACCGTTTATTACAGAAGAGAAGAAAGATTGGCTGGAAATAGTCATTACCCTATAAGAAAAATGCTGGGTCTGGCTTTTGATGGAATAACAAGCTTATCTGTTAGACCTATAAGATTGATTACTGGTTTTGGAGGAATGGTTTCTACTGTTAGCTTTTTAGGAGTAGTATATGCTCTAATATCAGTATTGACAGGTAAAACAGTTGAAGGCTGGGCATCCATGACTTGTATAATCTGTTTCATTGGCGGTATTCAACTTTTA
>Ga0316600_10000937_pt1 | contig 13430 bp, 9 predicted proteins | sample OWC_soil_day5_CT_FD_207652 | JGI IMG/M metagenome (GOLD analysis project Ga0316600, IMG submission 207652) | Wetland soil microbial communities from Old Woman Creek delta, Ohio, United States - OWC_soil_day5_CT | ecosystem: Environmental > Terrestrial > Soil > Wetlands | place: USA: Ohio... | reverse complement strand
CCGGACAGCTCCACATTACCTTCTGGGCCTTGCCTAACATGACATTGGACGGCAAGGTACGAGAAATCGCGCCCATGGCTGACCCGACGACTCGTACCTTCAAAGTGCGCGTCAGCCTGCTCAATCCACCGCCATCTGTCAAACTGGGTATGACGGCCACCGTTTCCTTAGCCGGCGGCGCTGCCCATACTGCATTTTCCATTCCACTGTCTGCACTCTATCAGACTGGCGATACGCCTGCCGTCTGGGTTGTGAACGACAATATTCTGACACTGCGCCCCATCCAAACCGGGCCCTTCGGTAATGGCACTATCCAGGTACTGGCTGGACTGCAGCCAGGCGACCTGATTGTCAGCGCCGGCGTTCATAAATTGAAAGAAGGACAGAGGGTAAAAACAACCGGTGATGCCCTATGAGCCATTTTAACCTTACCGCCTGGTCATTAAACCACAAACAATTCATTTATTTCTTTATCATCCTCTTTTTTGTGGCCGGCCTCTTCTCCTATCAGAATGTGGGACGCATGGAAGACCCGGATTTTGCCATTAAACAAATGATTGTCAGCGTTGCCTGGTCAGGAGCCACCGCCAGCCAGATGGAAGAGCAGGTTACGGATAAAATTGAAAAGAAACTGCAGGACCTGCCTGGGCTTGACTATCTGAAAAGCTACTCTACACCGGGATATACGGTGATTTACGTCAATCTCAAAGATCAGGTGCCCGCCAAGGAGCTTCGGGCCAGATGGCTGGAAGCCCGCAATATGGTGAATGATATCAAGGGAACCTTCCCGGAAGGCGTTTCACAACCCAGCTTCAATGATCGGTTCGATGAAGTATATGGCGTGATCTATACGCTGACCGGCGATGGGTATACCTACGAGGAAATGCGGGAAAGAGCCGAAAAAATCCGCCGCGTTCTCTTAAGTGTTCCCAGCGTGAGCAAAGTCCAGCTCCTGGGGGTGCAAACCGAAAAAATCTATATTGAAATCGAAAATAGCAAACTGGCCCGTTTAGGTCTTGATCCGTCCGTAATTACAGCCGCCTTAAAGGAGCAAAATGCCATGGCCGCCGCCGGCATGCTGGAAACGGTATCGGACAATGCTTACTTACGAATTACCGGGATGTTTGAAAATCTGGAAGACATCCGCACTACGCCCATTCAGGCTGGTGGCCGCACCTTTCGTCTGGGAGACATAGCCAAGGTGACTCGCGCCTATGCTGAACCATCCAACCCGAAAATGTTCTATAACGGTCAGCCGGCCGTCGGCATTTCGCTGGCGATGGAACCCGGCGGCAACATTCTGACACTGGGTAAAAATCTTGATAGTACTCTCTCCCAAATAAAACAAGAATTGCCGGCCGGGCTGGAAATCAATCAAACTGTCAATCAGCCGAAAGTTGTGGAATCCTCCATCGGCGAATTTGTTGAATCCCTGGTCGAAGCGATCGTCATCGTCTTAATCGTAAGCTTTGCCAGTCTGGGTATGCGGTCCGGCGTGGTCGTGGCCCTAACCATTCCTTTGGTCATTGCCATTACCTTTACCTTAATGTACCTGACAGGCATCGCCCTGCAGAGCATATCGCTGGGGGCTCTCATCATTGCGCTAGGCTTGTTGGTCGATGATGCCATCATCGCCACTGAAATGATGATCGTCAAGCTGGAGCAAGGCTGGAGCCGCTTTGACGCTGCTTGTTTTTCCTATACCTCTACCGCCTATCCCCGTTTGACCGGCGCGTTAATAACCTGCGCGGGCTTTATTCCTATCGGTTTTTCCAAAGGGCTTGCCGCTGACTTTTGCGTCACTCTCTTTTGGGTTATATTCTTCGCCCTCATTGCTTCCTGGCTGGTTGCCGGAGCAGTCACGCCTTTACTCGGGTACCTGTTTATTAAAATAAAACCGGCCCAGCAAACAACCGGTGAAAGCAATGCGCACCATGACCTTTATGACACACCGTTTTATCGGCGATTTAAACGCTTGTTACTATGGTGCATGCGTCACCGCAAAACCGTACTAACAGCTACTGCCGCCGCATTTATCGGCTCTATCTTTCTCTTGGGATTGGTCAAACAGGAATTTTTTCCTGCTTCCAGCCGTCCGGAGCTCGTCATCCAGCTCAAATTACAGGAAGGAGCTTCCCTGACCAACACCGAGGAAGTGGCCCGCCAGTTTGCTAAAGAATTGGACGGCGACCCGAATATTTCCTATTACACCTATCATGTAGGTGAAGGAGCTCCCCGCTTTGTGCTCAGTTTTGAACCAACCTTCAATAAATCGAATTTCGCTGAATTCATTGTAGTGGCCAAGGATGTTCAAGCCCGTAATACGCTGGCCCAAAAAGCCGAGCAATTATTAAACACCGAATTTACAGGCGTTCGGGGGCATATAAAGTTATTATTCACCGGAACGGGACCCGATTATCCGGTGATGCTGCGGATAAAAGGCCCTGACCATGAAAAAGTTCGTGAAATCGCTGAACAAGTCCGCACCGTCATGGCTGCCCATCCGGCTACACAAAATGTAAACCTCAACTGGAATGAGAAAAGCAAAGTGCTCCACTTGGAGATTGACCAGGCAAAAGCAAAAGCCCTCGGACTCAGTTCCCATGAATTGGCCGCATCGCTCCAAACCCAGTTGTCTGGAGCACCTATTGCCGAATTTCGTGAGCATGATAAAACCGTCAGCATGGTTCTCCGGTTTGCGGAAGAGGACCGTAATAACCCGGAACGGATAAAAGACCTCAACATCCATATCGTCAACGGCAAATATGTCCCGCTTGACCAAATCGCCACCATCCGTTATGACGCCGAAGAAGGCTTAATTTACCGGCGCGACCTGCTACCCATGATTATGGTACAGGCGGAACTGAATCCCACGTCTAAACTTACCGGCTCGGACGTGACCAAGCAAGTTTACGGCAGCCTCCAGGAACTCAGAAGCAGTCTGCCAGCCGGCTATTTCATTGAATTTGACGGTGCAACGGAACGCAGTATTAAAAGCAGCAAGTTCCTGGCGGAACCCATCCCAGCCATGATGATTGTAATTATGATTCTGCTCATGACGCAGCTGCAAAGTATACCGAAAATGCTGTTAACCCTCTTAACAGCGCCGCTTGGTATTATCGGTGTATCCATCAGTCTCCTCCTCACCGGAAGTCCTATGGGATTTGTGGTCCAATTGGGAATTCTGGCCTTGTTCGGTATTATTATGCGCAATGCCGTTATATTGATGGACCAGATTGAACAATATCTGGTGGCCGGCGACTCGCTATGGGACGCTATTGTGGAAGCGACAATCAGCCGCTTTCGCCCTATTTTGCTAACAGCCGCAGCCGCTATCCTAGGCATGATTCCGCTGATATCCAGTACTTTGTGGGGCTCCATGGCGATTGCCATCGGCGGCGGTTTACTGGGAGCAACCATCTTGACTTTGCTGGTGCTGCCGGTTATGTATGCTACCTGGTATAAGGCACAACCAGATGCCGGTACAAAAAATAATTCCTTAAATGATGAAGGAAAGTCAATGTCTCAGTAATATGGAGCAAATTGCGCTGGAAGCCAGCGAATTCCTCTAGTTTGTTAGGTCACCGATACATTTAATAAGGAGTTGCTTATCATGGAGGTTTTGTATAAAAAAATTTTAGTCCCCGTAGACGGTTCTGTCCATTCACGCAAGGCATTGTCTCATGCAGTAGCGTTAGCCCGTTCCTTTGCTGCCGAAATTGGGATTCTTTACGTATCAGTTTTATCGCAGCAAGTCCCTTTATATGACCAAGTCAAGGGATCCAAAATCCCGCCAAACGCATCTACAGATCCAGTAAACTTTGCTAAAGCAATTCTGTCAGAAGCGATCAAACAAGTTCCAGAAGACATACTCGTTCAAACACACAACGAAGTTGGCGAACCACGCATTATGATTACCGACTTTGCCGCACAAAATGGCTATGATGTCATCGTCATTGGCAGCCGGGGATTAGGAACGATTTCTGGATTGCTCCTGGGGAGTGTCAGCACGTACGTCGTCCATCATTCCTCATGTCCTGTTTTGATTATCAAATAATCTTTATCTCAACTAAAACCGCGGCAGTCTTTTCCCTATATATTTATGATCAGCTGACAGCGGCGAATGCAACGTAATGACAGACATTTTCTTAGCTTACTGCATTCCCCTGTCACTCTGCTGCTTTGTATAAAATATCTTTGGCATAGCAATATAAACTTAAAATAATCCAATCGAAAGGAGACAACTATGAAATCATCATATTTTTATATAAAAACGCTCTTCGTACCAATTCTTGCGTCCGCTCTATTTTGTCAAACTGCCCTGGCAGCGCCGTTAGAACTCTCGCTTGATGCCAGTATTGCTCTGACTTATAAGAATAATCCGGCATTGCAGATTGTAGAAGCGCGCACAGACCAGACCGTCTGGGCGCTGAGAGAGGCTCAGACCAATAAAGCTGTATCCATTGATTATACCCATACGGATATGCGTTCCAATTCTCCACCCACCTGGTCACCCTCTTCGGCAGCCGTCTCCCCCTATAACTATTTCAGCAACCAGATCATCGCCAGCCTCCCGCTCTACACTGGCGGCAAAGCGGAAAACGCAATTGAACAAGCGAAACTCAGTCACAGGGTGTCTCAGCTTGAAATCGCAGCCACCAAACAGCATCTCAAGTTAGAGGCCAGTACAGGTTATTATAATATGCTGCAAAACCAGACCCTATTAGAAATTGCCAAACAAACGGTGAATGATTTTAGCGCTCATCTTAATCGTGTCCGGCAAATGTACGATACCGGCGTGGCACCCTGGCATGACGTACTGCAAACCAAGGTCCGGCTGGCAAATGCGGAAAATGATTTAGTAAAAACGCAAAACGATTATGATTTAGCCGTCTACAACTTAAATAAAACCATGGGCTTACCCCTGCGCAGCGAAATTACGCTGACAGAACCGCTAATCTATCAAGAATATGCTTTGGCTCTTGACGACGTTACCTCCTATGGATTGGCGCATCGTCCGGAGATGACTCAACAGCAGGCGAATATTAAAATAGAAGAAGCACAAATCAAAATTGCCCAAAGCGGACAACATCCCAAGGTTATGCTCACCGGGACCATGGCCTGGGATAATGATGACTTTGCAGGCACGGCGAACAGAGATTGGACCGCTATGTTGGTAACCCAATTTAACCTCTTTGACTCCGGCAATACCAAAGCCAAAATCAGGCAGGCACAATCAGGCGAGTTAGCCGCACGGAAACAAGCGCAACAAACACAGGATAACATTTCCTTGGAAATCAGCGATGCTTATTTGAGTATGAAGGAAGCAGAAAAACGAATAAGTACCAACAAGGTAGCTGTTGAAGAAGCCAGTCTGAATTTTGATATTGCGCAAAGAGCTTATAGTGCCGGTGTCGGTACCAATTTAGATGTTATGGATGCCGAACTGGCACTAAACCAGGCAAAAACCAACTATACTAACTCATTATTTGACTATAACATCAGCAAAGCCCAACTCGACAAGGCGATAGGCAGCGAATAAACCACTAAGGAGATATGCTGCCAGTGCATGAACAATGTGATAAAAAACATGTATGGATGGTCTGTGCTAGTAGAGCCACAAGTATAACTGTTCCCATCAGTCGGACGATGGTGACGTAAAGGCTATAATTCAATCATGATTTGTAATCCATTAAGAATATTGAGAACTGAAAGGACACTGTACACCCATGCTAAAACACAAGAATGTATTACTTGTTTTAGGAATTATCTTTATTGCTTCTAATTTAAGAACTCCGCTGACAGCAGTAGGACCGCTCGTTAGCGATATACGTTCTGATCTTGGTATTTCAAACGGTATGACTGGCTTCCTTACGACACTGCCATTGCTTACCTTTGCCGGACTTTCGCTGCTTTCTTCTAAATTAGGCCCCAAAATAGGCAATGAACTTGCCATATTTCTTGGCCTTATTGTATTAATTGCCGGCATACTACTGCGCTCTGCAGGAGGAAGTGCCGCCTTGTTCGCCGGAACATTTCTGATTGGTATGGGAATTGTGGTCGGCAATGTTCTAATCCCCAGTATTATAAAACAAAAATTCCCCGAAAAAGTGGGGTTAATGACCAGTATTTTTTCAATTGCCATGTCTCTCTCGGCGGGAATTTCATCTGGCATGAGCGTGCCGCTTGCCAACGATCTCCACTGGGGGTGGCGTCAGTCCCTGCTGGTGTGGATCTTGGCTGCTGTAGCAGCCATCATCTTTTGGCTGCCTCAACTTTATCATCGCGAAAGAGCAGTGAAAGTCGCAAAACCAGCTTCCACTGCTAACTCTGTTTGGCATTCTTCTCTGGCTTGGCAAGTGGCCTTCTTTATGGGGCTGCAGTCATTTCTTTTTTATTGCTTCATTGCCTGGTTTCCTGCAGTTCTCCAAAGCCATGGCTTAAGTATGGCAACTGCCGGCTGGCTACTGTCTTTTTACCAAATCATTGCCATTCCTGCCTCTTTTATCGTACCAATATTAGCTGATCGCTTCAACGACCAACGTGCTATTACGGCAATTTCCTGCCTGATCTATTTTTGGGGACTGCTTGGACTTCTGCTGAGTAAAAATATGATACTGCTCACTACATCAGTTGCCTTGATGGGAGTTGGCGGAGGTGCCTGCGTCAGCTTAGCATTTACTTTTATCGGGCTACGCAGCAGCAATGGCGCCCAAGCTGCAGAGTTATCGGGAATGGCTCAGTCTGTGGGCTATTTGTTAGCGTCCGCAGGTCCGCTTATAATTGGTTATCTATTTGATTACACGCAAACATGGGCTTCTTCCATTGTCGTATGGCTAATTATCACGTTACTTCTTCTATATGCCGGTCTTGGTGCCGGGCGAAACCGATACATTTTCCCAATGGACGAGCCCAAACAAAGCCCTAATTAAGACAAGCAGAGGTTAGATGCGCAATTACCTGCCAATGGCAAGCGGTCATCAAGAAATGACTGCATTGGAAAAATTGTTAGTCTTTCGACAACTCCACCATAGTAAAAAGAGAGGTGAAACCATGTTAAAAAAAGCTGCACTGCATATCCTGTTTCATAACTGGAAACAAGGAAGTTTCTCCGTCCTGTTCTGGGATGGCGACCGAAAAAATTTTGAAAAAGAACCATCGGCAATGACACCATGAATTATTCCTGCGGCTATTTCAAAACACCGCAGGATACCCTGCACCAGGATTCGAACCTGCGACCTCTTGATTCGTAGTTAAACGCTCTATCCAGCTGGGCTACGGAGCCAATTACTATATAATTTATTTAACGTCCGATACATATCGGATCATCCATTAATTATTATGTCAACTATTTTCGAGGATTTTTTAGCATCAACTGATAATCTTCTAAAATTGTGGAATCAGAATGTAGCAGTTCACGCAAAGCCAAGGCACAAGAGCCAATTACTCCAGAATGTACGCCAAGATCTGAGATTTTGATCTGCACTGACTTGGCAACCTCAGGAAAAGAATGATTGTTTACCATATCTTTAATAGGATTAATGAAAGTTTCTGCCACTACCCCTAATTTACCACCAATAAAAATTGCTTCTGGATTATACATATTAACGACATTGGCAATGGCCAAACCTACGTATTTCCCTACTTGCTGCAAGAGTTCCCATGAGTAAGACCCTTCACTCTTTGCTGATTTCAAAATATCTTCAATGCCAATTTTTCCAGTCTGTTCCCAAACTATTTTTAGAGGATCTTGAGGGTTTATCATTGCTATTTCATCATTTGCTTTGCGTAGTAATGCTGGAATGCCGCAGATGGCTTCTAAGCAACCTCGATTCCCACAATTACATAAAGGACCATTTTCCATCATGAAACTATGTCCAATCTCTCCAGCATGCCCTTGAGCACCTTGTATCACTCGATCAGCACTAATAACACCAGCACTAATCCCTTCGCCTAGATTGACGTAGACTAGGTTTCTAAAGCTGATACCACCACCAAACCACCATTCCGCCAAGGCCGAAGATTTGGCGTTGCTTTCAATAAATACGGGCAATTTCATTTCATTTTTCAATGTTTCTTTCAAAGGAAACTGACGCCACTTAGGTCCTAAGTTGACAGAACGCTTCACGATCCCTTCTCTAGCACTTAAGAGTCCAGGGAAAGCAATCCCGATGCCCAAAAAATTCTTGTTTCGGTTTTCTTCACTATAAAGGACTTGCCCCAGGGCCTCTATCAATTGAGGAATGCCAATATCCGGTTCCGTCATATTAAGATCCAGGGTTAGACTATGAATGGGATCATTTTCCAAATCAGCGATCACAAGCACCGTTTCATGACTTGTGATCTCAACTCCAATGACATAACCAGCTTTAGCATTAAATTTAAGCTTCATGGGCTTACGTCCACCTTGGGAGGTTCCAAGCCCCACTTCCATTACAAATCCCATATCTAGTAATTCTCGAATAATACCCGTTATGGCGGGTGGAGTTAGGCCTGTTAATTGAGCTAATTGCTGGCGAGATACCAATTCATTTTCTTTGATGATATTAAGAACAGTCATTCTATTTAAATTTTTAACATATTTACTATTACCAGGTTTTTTTACCATTTTATCACCTTACTTCCATTTAAGGAAAAAACTTTATTATGTTAATTAACTATCCGTTTGTTAACATTCTCTATAAAAAGCGGAATTCCTGCAGATTTTTTTTGCTTCTAATTTTTCCTTGGAAGTGAACTGAATGAAAATGGCATCTCTTCTGATTTACCAGCAGAGATGCCATTTTTCTTAATTTGGTGTCTATTTTTTTCTATTATTCTAAGGGAAAACCAAAATATGTTTTTGCATTGTTAAAGGAAATGTCTTTCACAATTTCGCCAACCATGTCAAAATCAGCAGCTACTTCTCCATTTTCAATCCATGTCCCCAATAAATTACAGAGAATTCTTCTAAAATATTCATGACGTGTATAGGATAAGAAACTTCTAGAATCCGTAACCATGCCAACAAAACGACTTAATAGGCCTAGATTGCTTAGAGAAATCATCTGTTCACTCATACCTGTTTTATTGTCAATAAACCACCAAGCTGTACCAAATTGCATTTTCCCTGGGATACCACCAGCTTGGAAATTACCAAGCATAGTTCCTAAAACCCCATTATCTTTTGGATTGAGGGTATATAAAATAACTCTTGGCAGGCACCCTTCTATTTCCAAAGAATCTAATAATCTTGACAAACAAAAGGCTACTTGATGATCATGAATAGAGTCAAATCCAGTATCTGGACCCATTTTTTTGAACATCTTCGTATTATTATTCCGTAGTGCCCCAATGTGAAGTTGCATCGCCCAACCTAAGTTTGCATACTTTCTTCCACAAAATTGTAATACAGCTGTCTTATAACGTTCTAGATCAGCATCGGCAATCACTTTCCCCTGCAAGGCGTCAGCAAAGATTGCTTCTAAAACCTCTTGTGAACTTTCTAGATAAGGAACTTTTTCTAAAGCATGATCAGCCGCGCGGCAGCCCATTTCATGGAAAAATTCAATCCGCTTAGCAAGAGCTTGTAAAAATTCATTGTAATTAGTAATTGTTATTCCTGCCGCCAAACCAACTCTCTCAATCCATTGGGTAAAGCCAGAAGCATTTAATTCCATACCTTTATCTGGACGGAAAGTAGGAAATACCTTAACTTTGATGCTAGCATCTTCGCGAATTTTTTGATGATATTCTAAAGAATCTCCTGGATCATCCGTTGTACAAACACACTTTACATTGGACTTTTCAATCATTCCCTGGGCACTATATTCATCAAGAGCTAATAGGGTATTGGCTTTTCTCCATATATCATCAGCAGTCTTGACTGTTAAAGGCTCATAAATTCCAAAATAGCGTTGAAGTTCTAAATGCGTCCAGTGATAAAGAGGATTGCCAATACATTTTTCTAAGGTTTTCGCCCATGCCAAGAATTTCTCATAATCTGTTGCACTGCCTGTAATGCTTTCTTCATCCGTACCGTCACTGCGCATAGCGCGCCATTTGTAATGATCGCCATACAACCAAACTTCAGTAATGTTTTTAAAGCGTTTATTCTCAAAAATATCTTTTGCATCTAAATGACAATGATAATCGATAATTGGCATCCCTTTTGCATATTCGTGATAAAGTTTGACTGCTGAATCATTTTCTAACAGAAAGTTTTCTCCCATAAATGGTTTCATAATAAAGGCTCCCTTCTTACTTTTTTATAATTATAGTTGTTTATCTTGATTAACCATGCCCTACCTTATGGTACCTTCTAGGACTTGGCACAAGCTAAGTGTTCTAATAAACGGACAAGGAATTTTTCCTTACCATTGGTACGTGCTAGATAGAGTCCATTAAACACTAGGATCATACCGAGCCATTGAAGCCAAGTTAATACTTCTCCCAACAGTATCCATGCTCCAATAATTGCAAAAAGGGGAACAAGGTTTTGAAAGAGAGAGGCTCTTGTACTCCCAAGCTTGCCAACACACCAAATCCAAGCAACATTGGCCAATAAGAGGGCGAACAAACCAGAAAAGAAGATGCTAATCCATGCCATAATAGGAACATCTCCCCATGATACAAGGCTTACTTCCGGTATGGCCACCATGCTAAATACAATCGCTGAGAGCGTCATGACATAGGCAATAATTTGGTGGGCAGAATACCGTTCCAACAAATCTCTGGAGAAAATAGTATAATAACCCACACCAAATTGGGATAATAAAATCAATGCCGCCCCCATTACATGATTACTGTCCAAGCTGATATTTTTATCTGATCCTAATACAACACAGGTAATGCCAACTAAAGACACGAGCATACCAACGATCACAAAAAAAGAAATAGCTTCCTTTTTAAATATACGATTCATTAGTATCACAGTAAGTGGCAATAGAGCATTCATAATGGATGCATTCCCTGCTGTAGTATGGGGTAAACCGATCATGAGCAGTAACTGACTGCAACAAAATCCAAGTAGCCCTACAGCAAGAATCGAGGGAATATCGCATCCCTTGATTGGTTTATTAGTACCTGAATAGAATAATATCACCCAAGCAAATATGGATGCCAATAGTAGCCTAAGAGCATTGTATAAAAGAGGTGATAGATAACCTAAGCCTATTTTCATAAGAGGAGTGTTCACTCCCCAAATGAAAACCGTTAGTAAAAGAACTCCTTCTGTAATTCTCTGCTGCCTCATCATAACATCTCCATACTACTGTAACTGGCGTGTATGCTTATAGCGTAACGCCATTTTTAAAGATCGCAATATCACGGAATCCCATTTTTTCAGACTTTGTTAAAGATCCAGAAGCTACGTCAATCACCTGCTGCAATAATTTTTCCGCAGTATCTTCCATGGATTGCCCCTCTAGTAATACACCAGCATCAAAATCCATCCAATTGGATTTGCGCGTAAAGATTTCACTATTGGTTGCAATTTTCATAGTTGGCACAGCAGTGCCAAGGGGCGTTCCCCTGCCAGTGGTAAATAAGATAATCTGACAACCAGAAGCTGCCAATGCGGTTGCAGCTACGATATCATTGCCCGGAGCACTAAGCAGAGTAAGACCTTTATTTTTTACCACATCACCGTATCCTAAAACATCAACAACTTGACTCCGACCGCCTTTTTGCGTACAACCTAGGGATTTTTCTTCCAGAGTGGTAATTCCGCCTTTTTTATTCCCTGGGGATGGATTTTCGTAAATAGGTTGGTTATGATCTTCATAGTATTTTTTAAAATCATTCACCAGATGAACAATTTTGCCAAAAACCTCTTCGTTGATGGCGCGATCCATCAAAATGGTTTCTGCACCAAACATTTCTGGAACTTCCGTTAAGACGCTTGTACCGCCGCTTGCCCCTAGTTTATCCGAGAATTCGCCAACGAGGGGATTGCCAGTAATACCAGAAAAACCATCGGAACCGCCACATTTTAAACCCACTACTAGCTCTGAAATGGGACAATCCACTCGTTGATCCTTTGCAGTCTGCTCAATCAATTCATAAATGGCTTTGATACCACTCTCCACTTCATCTTCTACATCCTGGGCAACTAAAAACTTCACTCGGTTAGCATCATAAGGTCCTAACACTTTTTTAAATTCTTCGATATAATTATTTTCACAGCCAAGCCCTAGGACCAATACGCCAGCGGCATTGGGATGATTCACTAGATCAGCCAGAATTCGTTGGGTGCTGGTATGATCTTCTCCTAATTGAGAACAGCCGTAAGGGTGAGTAAATTCATAAATGCCATCAATATGTTTTGCGGCTTGGAATTTTTCACTGGCACCACACGCAATGAGCTGGGCTGTGCGATTCACACAGCCAACGGTAGGAACAACCCATATTTCATTACGCACCCCAACCTTACCATTGGCTCTAGGATAGCCTTTAAAGGTTTTGGGCAGAGACTCACTTTTACTTTCTTCGCCTACTGGACGATATTGGTACTCTAAAATATCTCCTAAATTGGTTTTCACATTATGAGAGTGAATCCAATCCCCCATCTTTACTTCTTGGATGGCGTGCCCAATAGGAAAACCATATTTAATAATATTTGCCCCTACTGGAATATTTTCTAAGGCAATCTTATGACCTTTGGGAATGGTAACGGCTGCAGTGACCGCTATACTGCCGACCAGATAGGTTTCACCCGCAGTAAGTTCTTCTATTGCAACGGCAACATTGTCATGAGTATTAATTCGATTTAATAACAAAATAACCCCTCCATATCAGAGCTTACCGCTCCCTTACTTCACTAGCTCAGCAACTGTTTTTTGCATACCAAGGTTGGTAATTTTAAATAAATATTTGCCAAGACACTCAATAAAACCATCGATTTCAGATAAATCTTTATCCCATAATTTTGTATTCTGCAGCACTTGTTTAGCGACTTGCTCGGCCGATTGTTGACTGCCATCAAAACTGGACCATGCTGCTGCAAAAAATTCTAAAGCCCATACATCATCTTTCATAATAAATTCATCTTTTTCTCTACGTGCTTGCATGCCATTGCCATCTACTTTTCCATCTTTATACACGGCAATCAAAGCTGCTAAGGAAAAAACTAATTTTTCTGGCAAGCTGCCATTGATTGTATGATATTCAAGAATGGATGGTAAAACCCGGGCTTTAAATTTAGAAGCAGAATTTAACAATATGCTGAGTAAATAATGTTTGATATAAGGGTTCTGGAATCGTTCCACTACGGCACTAGCAAATTCCTCTAGCATACTTTTATCCAGATTAATGGAAGGTATAATTTCATCTTGGATAATTTGTCGTACGTACTTACCCATCACTTCATGATCCATCATTTCACCAACTGTATCTAAACCATACAAAAATGCTGCTGGTACAGATGCAGTATGAGCGCCATTTAAAATCCT
>Ga0316600_10000935_pt1 | contig 13435 bp, 17 predicted proteins | sample OWC_soil_day5_CT_FD_207652 | JGI IMG/M metagenome (GOLD analysis project Ga0316600, IMG submission 207652) | Wetland soil microbial communities from Old Woman Creek delta, Ohio, United States - OWC_soil_day5_CT | ecosystem: Environmental > Terrestrial > Soil > Wetlands | place: USA: Ohio... | reverse complement strand
ATGCCAGGGTTTCGGGTGTGGCAGGAGCCGTGCACGCAGGATGGAGGGGAACCGCGGCGGAAATACTCAAAAAGACTATACACGCAATGATAGACCGTTATCATTCATCGCCAATAGAACTTCTGGTTGCCATAGGACCGAGTATACGATCGTGCTGTTATGATGTGGGGTATGAGGTTATCGAGGCAATAAAAGGGACTGCAGGGAAGGGTGAGGATGTGATGAACAGGGGCGGAAAATATTTTCTCGACATTCCCACCGCGAATAAGTACCAGGCTTTGTCTATGGGCGTCCCTTCGGAGAACATATGGATGTCTGATGAATGCACCTTCTGTTTGCCTGAGAAATATTATTCCTACAGGTTCGCCAAAGGTCCCACAGGGAGACAGGGCGGATTCATCAGGATTGTTCCGTAGAATTTTGAACGAGAGGTACTTTTCTCACCTGCCCTTGAACGCGGGCTTTGCCTTTTCCAAAAAGGCCTTAGTCCCTTCCCTGAAATCCTCTGAAGAGGCGATGATCCCGAAATAGTCTGCGCCCAGGAGCGTGGCCTCTTCCAGCGTCAGGTTGAGCCCACGCTGAATGGCTTCCCATGTGAACTTGGTGGAAAGGGGGGCCTGGGACAGGATTTCACGAAGAAGGCCTTCGGATTCCGTGAGGAGAGTCTCGCCTTCCACGACCCTGTTCACAAGACCGATTCGAAGGGCCTCCTCAGCCGGTACCAATCTTCCGGTAAGAAGGATCTCTGTGGCATGTCCCCTGCCGACGATGCGGGGAAGCCTTGCAACCCCTCCCCAGCCTGCGATGGCCCCTATCTTTACTTCAGGGTGTCCAAAGAGGGCATGTCGGGCAGAGACCCTCAATGTGCATGCCTCTGCAAGCTCAAGACCTCCGCCAAGGGCGTAACCGTTGAGCGCGGCGATCACTATCTTGCCTGATGTCTCGATCTGGTGGTATACCGAAACTGCGAGAAGGGCCAGTTCCCGCACCTCCAGGGACGAGGCCTGATTCAGGAACCTGATGTCAGCACCTGCGGAAAACGCGTTCTCACCAGCCCCGGTGATGATGACACCTTTCACCTCAGGGTTCGTTTTTATTGAGTTGAAAAGGGATGAGAGGCTCTGCAACATCTCCCGGTTCAGGGCATTATGAAACTCGGGTCTGTTTAAGGTAATCCTGGCGATTCCGCCTTTTTCCTCATAAAGCACCACATCGGTATCTGGCATTGGATCCCTCCTGCAGGCAGGTTGTTTCCCCGGCGTTCCTGGTTTTTAAAGGGTAGTTTTTTTCACCCTCAATCCTATCAGTGGCCCTTCATGGTGTCAAGCAATGTCTATAATTAAGCGAATGAAGGCGTAATGAAGATTCTCTGGGGCATCTTTGTTGTTGTATGATTTGTCACGGTTTTCTATAATGAGAGGAACGGAGAACAACTACTCTCGCTGTGGAGGGCGCACTATGCTGAAAGCAAAAGATATCATGACAAAGGACGTAATTACCCTCTCTCCTGATACCACGGTGGAAAAAGCGGGGAGGCTCTTTATCGAGAGGGGGATAAGCGGGGCCCCGGTGGTTGACGCCGGAGGAACAGTCTACGGCATTGTCACGGAAAATGATCTCATCAGCAAGAACAGGAAGCTCCATATCCCCACAGTGTTAAGGCTCTTTGACGCATTCATACCTCTGGGCGCCAGCAAGCTGGAGGAAGAGATCAAGAGGATGGCCGCATCCACTGTGGGTGAGATATGCTCAAAGGATGTGGTGACCGTGGACGAAGAGGCGTCCATAGAGGATATCGCCACCATAATGACCGAGAAGAATGTCCATCTTCTGCCTGTTATGGGGAAGGGAAAATTGATGGGGATCATCGGCAAGAAAAACCTGATCAGGGGCATTGCTGGTGAGACTTCTCAGTAACGGGCCCGGGGAAACCTTCCAGTACGGCCTCAGGCTCGGAAGACTTCTCCATGCCGGAGACATTGTCTGCCTTTTTGGAGATTTAGGTTCCGGCAAAACGACCCTTGTCAAGGGGATCGCGTCTGCACTCGCGATTCCTGAAAGGGACATCACGAGCGCAAGTTTCACAATCATCGCAGCATATGAGGGCACATTGCGCCACAGTTCAGTCCCCTTCTATCATATCGACCTTTACAGGATAAAGGATGCGGGAGACCTTGATTCAACCGGGATAGAAGAGTATATTGGAGGGGACGGGATCGCGGTAGTAGAATGGGCAGAGAGAATGGGGAAAATGGAAGATTCCATCATGGTGAGACTGAACATCTTGGATGGGGAAAAGCGGGAGATTGCAATCGAGGGGATAGATGAAAAAGATTGGAATAATCTGTAAGCCGGGAATGACCGAATCCGCAGAGATTCTGGGAGATCTCCTGCCCTGGCTCAAGGGGAGGGGTGTGCAGGTCTTTCTTGATGCTGAGGTGGCCCAGCCCCTTGGCATCGAAGGGTATCCCCGCTCCGAGATTCCTGACCTCACCGAGGGCGTGGTCGTGTTCGGAGGTGACGGTTCGATGCTCTCTGTGGCTCGGCTGGTGTGCGAAAAAGGGATTCCCATATTGGGCGTAAATCTTGGCGGCCTCGGGTTCATTACCGAAGTGCATGCGGCGGGCATCTATGAGGCCATGGAGCATGTTATTTCGGACAGATTCACGGTGGAAGAGCGGCTTATGCTCACCGCTTCCGTATACAGGAAGAAGGAGAAGGTCGCGAACTATACGGTGCTCAATGATGTGGTCATTAACAAGGGTGCCCTTGCGAGGATCATCGATCTCGAGACCTGTGTGGACAAGGCATATGTCACCACGTTCAAGGCTGACGGGCTGATAGTATCAACACCTACGGGCTCCACTGCGTATAGTCTTTCGGCAGGAGGCCCGATACTTTATCCCACCACAGGCTGCATTGTACTCACCCCCATCTGTCCCCACACACTCACGAACAGGCCGATCGTGCTGCCTGACAAGGCCGTGGTGGAGATTTCCCTTAAATCAGTTGCAGAGGATGTGTTCCTCACCATGGACGGCCAGGTGGGGTTTTCTTTGAAACAGCGCGACAGGGTAGTGGTCGAAAAGTCGCCCTTTAAGACGAGACTCTTGATCCCTGACGAAAGCGATTATTTCAAAGTCCTGAGGACAAAACTGGGATGGGGAGAGAGAGGCAGAAAGGCATAATCGCGGTACGGTCAAAGATCGAATGGATATAGGACAGGACATAAAAACCATTCTTAATTTCTTTCAATCCCTCGGAATTGAAAGGCTGCCCATTCAAATGCCAACGAGTAACAAGTTGCGGGTTGCGGGTAAAGACAAAGCCCCAGAACCCAGAACTCTGAACTCAGAACTTAGTTCGTCACGTGATAAGCAGGCTGGCCTCGAACAGCTGCGTGAAGAGATCGGGGAATGTCAACGATGCAAGCTTTCCAGGGAAAGGAAGCACATCGTGTTCGGCGAAGGCAACCCTGATGCGGCGTTGATGTTCATCGGCGAGGCTCCGGGAAAAGAGGAAGACATTCAGGCAAGACCCTTTGTGGGAGATGCGGGCAAGCTCCTCACACGGATGATCGAGAAAATGGGTCTTGCACGGGAAGATGTCTACATAGGAAATATCGTGAAATGCAGGCCTCCCCTCAACCGCGATCCCGAGGAAGACGAGATGAAGACATGTTCTCCGTTCATCGACAGGCAGATAGAGATCATTTCTCCCAAGGTCATTATATCGCTGGGCCGCGTCTCTGCCCAGACGCTTATTGCGACAAAGATCCCCATATCCAAACTGAGAGGAAAGTTTTACGAATACAAAGGAATACCGCTCATGCCCACATTCCATCCCGCATACCTCCTCAGAAACCCCAAGGATAAATGGCTGGTGTGGGAGGATATGCAAAAAGTACTCGAATTACTCAAGATGAAAGGGGGACTCAGGGAAGAGGCATCTTCCCTCTAGCGTACTATGATCCAGCCAATCTGGGCGCCCTGGAGAATGCAGTATATCCTCTCGAAAAAGGGCCCTGAATGCATATTCTGCGAAAAGCCGAAAGAGGATAAAGACCGGGGAAACCTTATTCTTTTTAGGAGTACCCATGGGTTTATCATCATGAACCTCTACCCTTACAATAACGGGCACCTTATGGTTGTCCCCTATCGTCATGTGTATTCCATCACTGAGCTGTCTGATGACGAACTCCTTGATCTTATGAAGATGGTGCAACAGGCGGTGGATTGCCTGAAGGAGGCATTCCTTCCCGAGGGTTTCAACATCGGGCTGAATATAGGGAAGGTTGCGGGCGCGGGGATCGAGGAGCATCTCCACTTTCATGTAATTCCCCGCTGGGTTGGGGACACTCACTTCATGGCGGTCCTGGGAGAGGTGAGGGTTATCCCTGAACATGTCCTGAGCACCTATGACAAGCTCTTTCCCCTTTTCAACAGACAGAAGTAAGTTATTTATATCAATTTTAATATGCAAATGGGATTGACTTCCAGTAAATTTGAAATGTTCGCTTTATAACTTGTTAGACACTGAAACCGATATGCCGTGGCCGAATAAGGACCAAAGAGAAGAACGGGAGATAAAAGGTTTCATCCGGAGCTATCAAACAATCTACAAGAACGTTGAGCTTGAGATAATTTGTAAAGGTGAGAGACCCGATTACGTAGTAAAAGACAAAAAGTCCGGTGAGCAATTCGGGGTTGAGCTTACGTCGGTATATTTGAATGATCGGTCGGTTCCCGATGAACATATTCCGCCAATACCTGAAACACTAACAACGGTTGGAATCCCGCACGATGCAGGTGAAGTCGAGGAATACAGGAAAAGACTGATTGAAGCAATAAAAGCAAAAGTCGAGAAAGCCAAAAACAGCTATGATTTGAGTCGAAAGTTGCTTCTATCGATTCACGTAAATGAATATCGTGCAATCTTCATCGATACCAAGGAAGAGTGGCAGAAACTGGTGGGAGATAACGAAGCCGTTTTCGACGCTATGCATCCCTTTGCTGAAATAGTCTTTTGGAACCTCACTAACGGAAGTGTGTTCTACATAAAGCCGGGGAAAGGTATCTAACTGTGTGTTCGAGACGGACGCAGTGATCCAACGGCGGCCTTCAGGTTCTGTTCATGCCCCGCGCCGCTCAACTCGTCATTATGAACATCGATAGAAATATAGCCGCGTTTGCTTCTCATGTATGAGAGATAGTGGTTCCATCTATTACAAACTGCTCTTGTCAAACTTTGAAAAATGTGAGAGGTTCCCATGCAATTAACGGAAGATACAGAATTCTCTGCCGTAATCATTGGGGGCGGTCTCGGCGGGCTCACCGCAGGCGCCATGCTTGCTCGTGCGGGCAAGAAGGTCTTGCTGGTTGAAAGAAATCCGACCGTCGGCGGCTGCGCCCGGGTTGTTCCGGGAAAAGGCTTTTCCTACGAATTTAGCCTGCACCAGCTTTTCGGCATGGAGCAGGGAAACCTTCTCCGGGATGTTTTCAATGAATTCGGTCTTTTTGAAAGGGTTGAGTTCATACACCTCCCCAATTTCTACCGCGCAGCAATGGCTGGGGCGGATGTGACCCTTCCCTATGGCCTGGATCAGGCCGCTGCTGTCCTCAAGCGGAACTTCCCGAGAGAAGAGAAGGGGATCCGTACCTTTTTTAGATTGCTGGCTGCGATCAACAGGGAAGTAAACCGATGGGTGCGGAGTGGGTGTGACTCCAAGCTGCTCCTCCCCCTGTACCCGATGCTCTATCCAAACATGGTGAGATATGCCAATAAGACCCAGGGTGAGTATCTTGATGCTGTCTTTCAGGATGATCAACTCAAGCTCGTCTTATCGGCATTGCTGCCCTGGTATCATGACGATCCCTACGCTACGAGCCTTCTCAATTTTGCGTATGGGCACTCCTGTTGTTTCATCGGAGGTGGCTATTATATAAAAGGGGGGTCACAGAAACTTTCTGATGAGCTCGGGAGAATCATCGTTGATCATGGTGGCACTCTCTTGGTGAGCCATTCGGTGAAGGAAATCATCATCCGCAATGAACGGGCGTGTGGGGTCGTGTGTCAATCAAATCATGAAGACAGCGGAGAAGCGAGGAAGTTTTTTGCAGATTGTGTTATCGCTAATGCTGCTGTGCCGCATGTAGCAAAGGACTTGCTTCCTGCACCGATCAACCAGAAGCTCCTTGCGCAGGTCCGCACTAAAATTGCCTCCATATCATTTTTGTCGGTCGATCTGAAGTTCAGGAGGTCCCTTGCGGAACTCGGCAACCGAGTTTATACCACCGTCGTTGGACATCCCCGGCATACACGTCTAGCGCATTTTGTTGATGCAACGAGAACCAGTGATTATGCGATAAAGGGCTTTGCCTTTACTGATTACAGCATTATAGACAACGGGCTGGCGGGAGGAGGGCGGTATGCAGGGGTAATAACCTTGCCCGATTCCATTGCTCAATGGGAGGGGCTGTCGCAGGATGCATATAGTGCGAAGAAGGAAATGGCAGCCACAATACTCATTAACAGGCTCAACGAGCTTGTACCCGGCATTAAGGAGGAAATCGAAGCGCACGAGGTCGTAACGCCACGCACCATTTACGATCAGACAAATAACCCCGGCGGGACACCCTATGGTTTTGCGATGATTCCGCAACAGGGGGGAATCCGAATGCTGAGGTACGAGGCGCCTATTCCAGGGCTCTATTTCGCCTCCGCATGGGTACGTCCTGGTGCAGGATTTATTGGAGCTATCTGTGGCGGCTACAACTGTGCCTGGCAGGTATTAAAAAGGCTGCGGTAAGACGAGAAAATGGGATTAGGCGCAGAACGCATTCATAACAATTGCATCGACCAGGCGCAGATTCATTATGGAACTTATTTCATTCCTGTGTTGTAGGCCTCGCTGGTCATGCATGGAGTTGTGGAAATTGTCATCCTTTAAAGGAGCAAATAAGGGGGTCAGGTCTTCTTGAAATATAAGAATAGTTATACTAGCATGAGATACTCAGAGACCCGGAAGACAAAAATAGACTGCGAAGAAACAAGAGAATCCATACGGCTCACATACGCCACGGATACACCCTAAAAGAGATTGCAGACTTTTTGGGTGTACATTATACTACGATTAGCAAGGCGGTCAGAGCTCGTGAAGAGGGATACTGATATGTCAAGACCTGACCCCATGAGACTAATAAGCTCTGACTTGGTTTCCAAAGAACGGTGTTCCCGAAAGCATTCGGGACACCAAACCCGTTAGAAACAGTGCATTGAGAAAAGTTTCTGAACGGGGCAAACACTTATCGAGGCTCAATCCCGACGTATGCCGGGACAGCAGAGTGACCAAGCGGTCTTGTTCTCCGTTTGTGCCGACGGAGACTTATTCTACAGACTCGTTAGATCCTTAAGATTGTCCTACCATTAAGACGCTACTGGTGTATAATATAGTCTATCTATACACACAGGAGGCAGAAATGAGAACAAATGTCGTTATTAATGATTCCTTGATGGAGTCCGCTCTTAAATCATCTGGGCTGAAAACAAAAAAGGATGCTATAGAAGCGGGTTTAAAACTATTAGTGAAGTTCAAGCGTCAAGCAAAGGTCAAAAAATATCGAGGCAAACTCAAGTGGGTTGGCAATCTCAATGAGATGCGGACAGACAAATGATATTGGTAGATTCATCAGTCTGGGTTGATTATTTCAATGGGAAGATAACCGATAAAACCGATTGGCTGGATTCTGCGTTAGGGGATAAGGAGCTTATTGTAGGGGATCTTATCCTGACAGAAGTTCTGCAAGGATTTCAAGACGACAATGACTTCAGAGCGGCACAAAAAATATTATTGGAATTCCCATTCATGGAGATGGTAGGGCAAGACCTTGCGATAAAGAGTGCCTTGAATTATCGGTTTCTCAGAAAAAATGGGGTCACTGTACGAAAGACCATAGATGTTATGATTGGAACTTTTTGTATCTATTATCACTTCTCTTTGCTGCATGATGATAGGGACTTTGAGCCTATGGAGAAGTATTTAAAACTGAAAACTGTAAGAATCTAACAAGTCGTTGGAGATTTATGAAAGTGAAAGCGCGTGATTTTGACAAGAAATTCGATGAAGATGCAGATATATCAAAGCACCTTGATGTGAAAAAGGCGAGGAGGCCCGAGCAGGAGCAGAAAAGAGTGAACGTTGACTTCCCTTTGTGGATGGTCCAATTATTGGACAAAGAGGCAAAACGCCTGGGAGTTCCTCGCCAGTCGATCATCAAAGTATGGGTGGCGGAGCAACTTGAAAAGACGTCGTAAATATATCTGATGCTAACAAGTCACTCCATGGGATCGGCGGGAAACTGCCCCGCCTCCCCATCAGTTCAATCGTTATATGTCATTACAGAATACTTAAGGGAGCGTTATGAATCTACAATCACGAAGCATCATTGCGGTGAAGAGTATGAAGCAAACAACAGCACAAGGGGGAAGACGATGAAACGCAACTCAACCTTCGCTGTGACGTGTGCTGTCACCCTGTTGGCATCACTCTGCGTATTCGCCAGCGGCTGCGCCCACTGGCCCGCCACACCGCGGCTGGAGCAGGCCGGCGGGCCCGGCTACCGCCTGGCCGAGGTGACCCGCCCCGGGCAGTCAGACGACCTGCTGCTGGTCCTCGCCATCTCCGGCGGCGGCACGCGTGCCGCGGCGCTGGGCTACGGCGTCCTGGAAGAGCTGCGCCGCACCGAGGTGATGGTGAACGGCGTGAAACGCCGCCTCCTCGACGAGGTGGACGTGATCTCAGTGGTGTCGGGAGGCACGCTGCCCGCCACCTATTACAGCCTGCGCGGTGAGAAGACATTTGAGGAGTTCGAGGCGAAGGTGCTGTCGCGCAACTTCGAGCGTGAGCTTGCGCTGCGCATCGTGACTCCGACCAACTGGTTCCGGCTTCCCTCCGGGACCTTCGGAAAATCGGACCTCTTCGCCGAGCTCTACGACGAGACGGTGTTCGACCATGCCACCTTCGGCGACCTGCAGCGGGCCAACGGGCCCTTCGTGATCATAAACGGCACCGATATCACCACCGGCGCGCGGTTCAGCTTTACGCAGGACCAGTTCGACGCTATCTGCGGTGATCTTTCGCAGGTGACGCTAGGAAGGGCCATTGCCACCTCGACGGCGCTGCCGCCGCTGCTCACGCCCATCACCCTGGAGAACCGCGGCGGGACCTGCGGCAGGAAGGCGCCAGCCTGGCAGAACGCTGCCGAGGCCGCTATCGGCGAGTCCGAGACGCCGGGTCGCGCACTGCTCCGCGCCCGCGCGCTGCAGTCCTACGAGGACTCGGCCCGCCCTTACATTCACCTCTTTGATGGCGGTCTCTCCGAAAATCTTGGCCTGACCGAGGTGCTCAGGGCCTTCGAGTTCCTGAAGGTCGACTCGGACGAGGCGGTGCTACCGGCGCTCCGCCGGGCCCGCAAGGTGGTGGTCATCATCGTGAACGCCCTGCGCTTCCCCGAGGTGGACTGGGACCGCTCCCCCGCGCCACCGGACACCGACACGCTGGAGGACCAGATGTGGTCGATCCCGGTCGACCGGATCTCTCTCGACGTGGTGGAGCAGGTGCGCGAGAAGCTGGCCTCCTGGCAGGCTGACGCTTCGGCCGGCGGACCGGAACGGCGCGGGTACTTGGCGCAGGTCACCTTCGACACACTTAAGGATCCGGCCGAGCGCCTCTATTTCAAGCGGGTGAAGACCAGCTTGACGCTGCCTAAGGAGCAGGTAGATCGGCTGCGCGAGGTTGGCGGCCGCCTCCTGCGCGAGGCGCCCGCCTTCCGGAGGCTGCTCGTTGACCTAAAATAGGAACGCTGGGATCTGTTTTTAAAATGGGGTGTGGCCGCGCAAGGGGCATTGCCCAAGTGAGACTAAGAAATAATATGATAGATCGCCCTAAAAGGGACAACATGGCCCATTGCCTGCGCCTGCTTGCGGCAGGGCAGATTACGAACGATGAATTTGAAGATTCTCTAGACCTTCGTTCCGAAGATGCGGCGATTTGGCGTATTTACAAAGATGGAGCTTGGTCACTATACAGCGATTTGAAGGAGTACAAACTTGTTGGCCGAGATAAATTGCCGAAGGAAGTAAAAAGAGATGTTGCTCGTGTCGTTCTCTTCTTAAAATCAGACCGTGAGTTTGAGTGGCGAGAGCCTGCGTGGTATATAAAGACATTAATGGCGGTGTTAGGAATTCTCACGATTGGATTTATCCCAAGGTGGTTTTATAGGCATGCCTGGGCGAAGCAAGGTGACATAAATGTGTGGCCATACTTGAGGGCCGCAGATTTTGCTGCAGATCTGGAAAAACAACCGTATTTGAGCGGAAAGAGCTAGCCTGCAGGTACCGACGCGCAATGCAACGTAGCAGATTGGAATAGGAAAATAGAAACACAATAGGAGGAGAAAGGCCATGACCAAGAAAAATATCGCTGTTATTGTAGGAAGCCTTCGTAAGGAATCATTTAACCGTAAAATGGCGAAGGCGCTGATCAAGCTTTCGCCTGATTCTCTCAATCTCGAAATTATCGAGATCGGAACACTTCCGCTTTACAATCAGGACCTCGATGACAGTCCTCCGGCTGCGTGGACCGAGTTTCGTGAACGGTTAAAGAAGTTTGACGGAGTTTTGTTTGTCACCCCTGAGTATAATCGTTCCGTTCCCGGAGTACTGAAAAATGCTATCGATGTGGGTTCCCGTCCCTATGGAAAAAGCGCATGGGCTGGAAAACCAAGCGCTGTAGTGAGCGTCTCGCCGGGTGCTATCGGTGGCTTTGGTGCGAACCACCATCTCAGACAATCTATGGTGTTCCTTGGTATGCCGGCCATGCAACAGCCTGAGGCCTATATCGGCCACGCCGCTGATCTCTTCGATGAGAACGGCAATCTCGCGAATGATTCAACCCGGGAATTCGCGACGAAATTTATGAAAGCCTTTGCAGCATGGGTTGAAACTAACACATCCAACAGGAGATAATGACCATGGCAGCTGCAAGCCGCCAGTTTTGACTGTACCAAGTTCATATAATCATATTCTGAGGGAGGAATAAGATGGAAACAATTAAGATAATGCCGTGCCTTGATATGAAAGACGGCCGCGTGGTAAAAGGTATAAATTTTATAAATTTGAAAGATGCCGGCGATCCGGTGGAGAACGCGAAGTTTTATCAAAGAGAGGGCGCTGATGAACTGGCCATGCTCGATATTGCCGCAACGCTTGAAAACAGAAAAACCCGCCTGGAATGGGTGAAGAACGTTGCAGCGGTTATTTCTATTCCGTTGACGGTCGGCGGCGGCATTGCAAGTCTTGAAGATATACAGCTGACTCTTTCAGCCGGCGCTTCAAAGGTATCGATGAACAGCGCCGCTGTGAAAGACCCCTCTCTTATAAAAAATGCTGCACGGAAGTTCGGCTCTGAGCGAATAACCGTGGCCGTCGATGCGCGCAGAAACAAGGCAATGTCATCGGGGTTTGAACTGGTGATTTCCGGCGGAACTAAACCTGTCGGCAGGGATGCCATTGCCTGGGCGCGTGAGTGCCAGGATCTGGGCGCGGGCATTATTCTGCCGACCAGTATGGATGGCGACGGCACTCTGGCAGGCTATGACCTTGAGTTCACAAAGGCCATCGCAGATGCAGTCACCGTACCGGTAGTCGCATCCGGTGGCGCCGGAAAACTCGATCATTTTTACGACGGGGTGGTAAAAGGCGGTGCGCAGGTCCTGCTGGCAGCATCGGTATTTCATTTCAGGACTTTTCGAATCAGGGAAGTGAAAGAGTATCTTCGCAGCCGGGGGCTGCAGGTCAATCTCTAGCAATGAATCGGCAGAGGTACGAGGCGATGACCATAAACAACTAACGTTTGGTCAAGGCCGGAGGGACGACTGGTTATGATGAAACGTGTGGCATTAGTGCTGGGTTGGGTCATTCTGGCGATGGCTGCCGGACTTATTATGCTCGGCATCCTGAGTTTGCCTCCTGGGGAGCTGATGTTCGCCTTGCCATTCGTCTTCCTAATCCCTGGCTTCGTTCTCGGTCTCATCGGGGTAGTGCTCCTGTGGCTTGGACGTCACTCGTCGGTACGATTGCCCTCTGAAGGTGAAGAGCAGTAATCTCAAGATGCGTTTTCTTTCAATAGATCGCTCAACGAGCGCTTCGAGGTGACGCGCCCGTGTCTGACGCATATTAATAATGACGGAAGCAATTGGAGGGGAGACTTCAAATGACTGATCTGATGCCTGCTATTTTTTTCGGACATGGCAATCCGATGAATGCATTATCAAGGAATGCCTACACAGAAGGCTGGGCTTCTATCGGGAAGTCGATCCCGCGTCCCAAGGGGGTGCTTGCGGTGTCAGCCCATTGGTATTTACCGGCCACTGCGGTAACAACCAGTCTTACCCCACGAACAATTCATGATTTCGGCGGCTTTCCGCGGGAACTGTACCAGGTCGAATATCCCGCGCCTGGCAGTCCTGAACTTGCCCGGCATGTTAAGGATTTGCTTGCGCCTGTTCCGGTGGGTTTTGATGAAAACTGGGGACTAGACCACGGAACCTGGGCAGTGCTGTGCCACGTTTTCCCGAACGCGGATGTCCCGGTCGTGCAACTCAGTATTGATGAAACGCAGCCGCCGCAATTTCACTACGAAATCGGAAAAAAGATTGCGCAGCTGCGGGAAGAAGATATTCTGGTCATGGGAAGCGGCAATATCGTCCATAATCTGCACACCTATGCTTGGGGCAGGCACGGGGTTAAGCCCTTTGATTGGGCTGTGCGGTTTGAGAAGCATGCGCGGGAGTTGCTGCTCAAAGGCGACGATGACCTGCTTATCCCTTATGAGAGGTTAGGGCAAGACGCGATGCTGTCGATTCCCACCCCGGATCATTTTTTGCCGTTACTTTATGTGCTTGGCGCTCGCAGAGAAGGCGAACGGCTCAGTTTTCCGGTTGAAGGGGTTGACGGTGGCTCAGTCTCTATGCTCGCAGTCCAAATCGGCTGACTGCATGACCCAACACAGCACTACACCTAAAGTCTTTTTTGTGGTAACAACCAACCTATTCTGAAAATTATTCCCCTGGTGGTATACAAAAGTCTCCTGTAACTTGATAGAATTAAAAAAGTAGCATAGTAATCTTAATTTCAGCTGACGAAGTATACATCAGCGGAAATAGACAAAAGGGGGTGCAACAAATGAATAAGATCTTTGCAAAGGTATCGGCGGTCCTGGTTAGTCTGATGGTCATGAGTGGCGCGGCAGTTGCCATTGCCGGAGACGAAAAACAGCAGTTCGAAAAGCCGTCTTTTTCACCAGGCGACTACTGGGTGTATTCAACTCCAAAAGGCCAGATGAGAAAGGAGTATGTGGGAGAGGAGGATGGCTATC
>Ga0316600_10000932_pt1 | contig 13443 bp, 15 predicted proteins | sample OWC_soil_day5_CT_FD_207652 | JGI IMG/M metagenome (GOLD analysis project Ga0316600, IMG submission 207652) | Wetland soil microbial communities from Old Woman Creek delta, Ohio, United States - OWC_soil_day5_CT | ecosystem: Environmental > Terrestrial > Soil > Wetlands | place: USA: Ohio... | reverse complement strand
TGAGACGGTTCGTATCGTTTATCGTTGACCAGCATGGACAAGCGCACCACCGCTGCGGCCGTCGTCGCCGAGCTGCGCGACGGCATGACGCTCGGCATCGGCGGCTGGGGGTCGCGGCGCAAGCCGATGGCGCTGGTGCGCGAGATCCTGCGCTCGCCGGTGAAGGATCTCACCGTCGTCTCGTACGGCGGTCCCGACGTCGGCTTGCTCTGCGCCGCTGGCAAGGTCCGCAAGCTGGTCTACGGCTTCGTCTCGCTCGACTCGATCCCGCTCGAGCCGCATTTCCGGAACGCACGGCAGGCGGGTGCATTCGAAGCGGCCGAGTGGGACGAGGGAATGTTGCAGTGGGGGCTCTACGCCGCCGCGTTGCGGCTGCCGTTCCTGCCCACGCGCGCGGGACTCGGCTCCGACGTGATGACGATCAACCCGGCGCTGCGCACGGTGCATTCGCCGTATGGCGACGGCGAGGAACTCGTCGCGGTGCCGGCGCTGTCGCTCGACGTCGCTCTCATCCACATGAATCGCGCTGATGCGCGTGGCAATGGCCAGTTCCTCGGCCCCGACCCGTATTTCGACGACCTGTTCTGCATGGCCGCGAAGCGCCGCTTCATGAGCTGCGAGCAACTCGTCGAGACGTGCGACTTCACAAAGTTTGGCTCGGTACACACGTTGAAGATCAACCGCACGATGGTGGACGGCGTCGTCGAGACGCCGATGGGCGCGCACTTCACCGAATGCCCGCCGGACTATGGTCGCGACGAAGCCTTCCAGCGCGAGTACGCCGCGACCGCGAAGAGTCCCGAAGCGTGGGACGCGTTCCACAAGCGCTTCCTCGACGTCGAGAGCGAAGCCGCATACCAGGAAGCCGTGCGCGTCTGGCAGGGGGCAGCGAAGTGAGCGGCGCCGGCTCGATCGATCAGAGGGCTTCGCGGGCCGAGGTCTGCGCCGCCGCGATGGCCGACGCGTTCCGCGGCGACGGCGAGATCCTGGTGTCGTGCTTCGGCACGATCCCGGCGATCGCCGCTCGGCTCGCAAAGCTCTCTTTCGCGCCCGATCTGCTGCTTACCGACGGCATTGCGCACTTGCTCGAGACGGTGCAGCCGGTCTCGGGGCCGGTGAAGACGGATCCCGTCATCGAAGGCTGGCTGCCGTTCCGCAGCGTCTTCGATCTGCTCTGGAACGGCCGCCGCCACGTGGTGATGATCGCGAGCCAGATCGACCGCTTCGGGAATCACAACTTCGCCTGCATCGGTCCGCACGCGAAGCCGAAGGCGCAGCTGCTCGGCATGCGCGGCGCGCCGGGCAACACCATCAACCACACCACCAGCTACTGGGTGCCGAGTCATTCGGCGCGGGTCTTCGTCGACAAGGTCGACGTGGTGTCGGGCGTCGGCTACGACCGCGCTGCGAAACTGGGCGCGGCGGCGAAGTTCCACGACGTGCGCCGCGTGGTCTCGAATCTCGGCGTCTTCGACTTCGCGACGCGCGATCACACGATGCGGCTCGTCACGGTCCACCCGGGTGTCGCCGTCGCGGACGTCGTCGCGGCGACCGCGTTCCCGCTCGAGTTGGGCGCCGACGTGCCCGAGACGCGCACGCCGAGCGCCGAAGAGCTGCGCGTGATCCGTGAGGTGCTCGACCCCGCCGGCACGCGCGACCGCGAAGTTCCCTCCTAGGAGCGCGTTTGTCGTCCTCCCTCCATACGCCGCTCTGCGATCTGCTGGGTTGCCGCTACCCGATCCTCCAGACGGGGATGGGCTGGGTGGCGACGCCGGAGCTGGTCGCGGCGGTGTGCAACGCGGGCGCCTTCGGCTTCCTCGCGGCGGCGACGATCCGTCCCGAGGAAGTGTCGCGCGAGATCGAGAAGGTGAAGGCGCTCACCGACAAGCCCTTCGGCGTGAACTTCCTGATGGACGCGCCGGGCGCCGATGTGATCATCGACGCGATCATCCAACACAGGGTACGCGCCGCCGGCTACAACCGCGCGCCGAGCGCCGCGATGATCCAGCGCCTGAAGCAGGCGGGCGTCCTCTGTATGCCCACCTGCGGCGCTGCGAAGCACGCGCGGAAGGCCGAGAAACTCGGCGCCGACGTGATCCTCGTGCAGGGCGCGGAGGGCGGCGGTCACACCGGCACGGTACCGACGACGCTGCTCGTCTCGCAATGCGTGGACCTCGTACGTGTGCCGATCGTCGCGGCCGGCGGCTTCCGCGACGGCCGCGGTCTGGTCGCCGCACTCGCGTTCGGCGCGGCGGGCGTCGCGATGGGAACGCGCTTCCTGCTGACGGCCGAGAGCCCGGTGCCGAAGCTCACGACCGATCGCTACCTCGCCGCCGCGATCGACGACGTGCTGGTGACGAAGCAGATCGACGGCCTGCCGCAGCGCGTGGTGCGCAACGAGCTGGTCGATCGGCTCGAGTCGGCGCACGGCGTCGCGTCGCTGCTGCTGGCGTTCCGCAGCGCGCTCGCGTTCCGCAAGGTCTCCGGCGCGTCGCTGCGCGATCTGTTCGCCTCGGGCCTCGCGATGCGCAAGAGCGAACGCCTCACGCGCGCGCAGATGCTGATGGCCGCCAACGCGCCGATCCTCGCCAAGACGGCGATGCAGGACGGCGATCCGGTGCACGGCTATCTGCCGAGCGGCACGGTCGCCGGCGTCATCGACGATCGCCCGAGCTGCGCCGAGCTGATCGAGCGCATCGTCGCCGAAGCCGAGGCCACCTTGTCGCGGCTCGCCGGCCCGCACTGACCCAACCAAGAGACCAGAGAGGCCGCATGTCGATCGACGTCCGCACGCAAGACGGCATCACCGAAGTGCTGCTGAATCACCCGCCGGTGAACGCGCTCGATTCGCACGGCTGGTTCGAACTCGCCGACAAGCTGCGCGCGATCGGCCGCGATCCCGCATCGCGCGTCGTGCTGCTCGCCGCCGAAGGCCGCGGCTTCTGCGCGGGCGTCGACATCAAAGAACTGGCGCGCGACGGCAAGTTGATCACGCAGGTGAATCGCGGCTGCTACGAGGCGTTCGCGGCGATCTACGACTGCGAGGTGCCCGTCATCAGCGCCGTCCACGGCTTCTGCCTCGGCGGCGGCATCGGCATGGCCGGCGCGTCCGACATCGTACTCGCGTCCGACGACGCCACCTTCGGCCTGCCGGAGATCGACCGCGGCGCGCTCGGCGCCGCGACGCACCTCTACCGGATGTTCGGCATGCAGAAGACGCGGCGGATGCTCTACACCGGCGAGCCGATCACCGCGCAGGAAGCGCTGCGGCTCGGCGGCATCGAACGCGTCGTGCCGCGCGCGGAGCTACGCAGCGCCGCGCGCGAGCTGGCCGCGAAGATCGCCAGCAAGAGCCCGAAGGCGATGCGGCTCGCCAAGTGGTCGCTCAACGGCATCGAGCTGCTCGACATCAAGAAGAGCTACCGCTTCGAGCAGGGCTTCACGCTGGAGCTGTACACCTCGCCGGACTCGCAGGAAGCGCGCGATGCGTTCCTCGAGAAGCGCGACGCGAAGTTCGACCCCAACTCATGATTCCGCTCGCTGCAAGTTCATGATCCCGCTCGCTGGCAGACGCCAGCGTGCCGAACACGGGTCAGGGGGCTCTTGTGGCGTGCGGGGCGATCAGGTCTTCGGAACGGGTTCTCCGGCAGGCACGCGACGTGATCGCCAGCTCGCGAGCAGCGCGGTCGCGAGGCCGAGCAGCACCTCGTCGGCAAACGGGATGACGTCCGGCACCGCGAGATCGAGTACGAAAAGCGCGGCGCAGATCACGAACAGCACCGGGAAGCGCAGTCGCGCGAGGCGCGCCACGAACCAGCCGACGAGCGCCGAGCGGGGCAGAGCCATCACGCCACACTAGCCGACGAGGGTCGCTGGCCTTCCGACCTGCTGATCTTCGCTCTCCTCCGGTTCGCTGCGCGCTCCGCTTGCGGGGTTTACGAGACGGTCCGTCTCGTTTACGATCCACGCGACGATGGACCTCTCCTACACCCCCGCCGAGCAGGGCTTCCGCGCCGAAGCGCGCGCGTGGCTCGAAGCGCACGTGCCGAAAGCGCCGCTGCGCTCGTTCGACACCGCCGAAGGCGCCGCCGAGCATCGCGCCTGGGAGCGCATCCTCCAGGGCGGCGGCTGGGCGATGGTGCCGTGGCCCGTCGAGTACGGCGGCCGCGGCGCCAATCTGTTGCAGTGGTTGATCTTCGAAGAAGAGTACTACCGCGCCGGCGCGCCGCGGCGGATCAACCAGAACGGCATCTTCCTGCTCGGCCCGACCATCATGGAGTTCGGCACGCCGGAGCAGAGGGCGCGTTTCCTGCCGAAGATCGCGTCGTCCGAAGAGGTCTGGGCGCAGGGTTGGTCGGAGCCGAATGCGGGCTCGGACATGGCCGCGATCCAGGCAACCGCGCGCATCGACGGCGATCACTACGTGCTGAATGGGCAGAAGACGTGGGCGTCGCGCGGCGCCTTCGCCGACTGGCTCTTCGGCCTGTTCCGCACCGACCCTGCGTCGGAGCGCCACAAGGGACTCACCTTCGTGTTGGTTCCGCTCGACACGCAGGGGGTCACGGTGCGACCGATCGCGCAGCTCGATGGCGAGACCGGCTTCGCGGAGGTGTTCTTCGACGACGCGCGCGTACCCGTCGCGAACCGGCTCGGCGGCGAACACAAGGGCTGGAACGTCGCGATGGCGACGGCCGGCTTCGAGCGCGGGCTGATGCTGCGCAGTCCGGCGCGCTTCCAGGAGACGGCGCGCAAGCTGGTCGCGCTCTACCGCGAGAACGAAGCGAGCGCGCCGGGCGGAACGCGCGAGGAAGTCGTGCGCTGCTGGATGCACGCCGAAGCGTACGCGCTCGACACCTATCGCACCGTGTCGCGGCTGCTCGGCGGCGGCAAGATCGGTTTCGAGGCGAGCCTCAACAAGATCTTCTGGTCCGAACTCGACGTGCGCATGCACGAGACCGCACTGCGCATCCTCGGCCACCGCGGGGATCTGCTGCCCGAAGCGCCCGCTGCGCAGGGTGTTGGAGACTGGCTCGACAGTTACCTGTTCTCGCTCTCCGGTCCGATCTACGCCGGCACCAACGAGATCCAGCGCAACGTGATCGCCGAACGCATCCTCGGCCTGCCGAGGAGCTTCTGATGCGTTTCGCGTTCACTGACGATCAGCTGCTGCTGCAGAGCACCGTGCGCGACTTCTTGAAGAAGGAGTGCACGCCCGAAGCGGTGCGCGCGCTGTGGGCGAGCCAGACCCGTCATGACGCGACGCTGTGGAGCAAGCTCGCCGAGCTGGGTGTGTGCGGAGCGCTGCTACCCGAAGCGCAGGGTGGCATGGGACTCGACGAGCGCGACCTCGTGCTCCTGCTCGAGGAGACCGGCCGCGCCGCGCTGCCCGAGCCGGTCGTCTCAACCGCCGCGGTCGGCGTGCCGCTGTTGCGCGACGCGCGCAACCACCTCGATGAGGGGGAGGGCCAGGCGCTGCGCGCCCTGCGGCTTTCAGACGCGTGGCTGCCGCGCGTCGCCGCGGGCGACGCGATCGTCGCGGTCGGGCATCCCGCCAATCCGTTCGTGGCCGACGCGGGTGTCGCAGATCTGCTGCTGCTCGCGCACGGCGACGAAGTGCACGCGCTCGAACGCGCTGCGGCAACGCTGACGCACCAACCCGCCAACGATCCTGCGCGACGGCTCTTCAGTGTTGCGTGGACGCCGTCGGCGGCGACCTGCATCGCGTCGGGCGACGCCGCACGCCGCTTGCTCGACGCCGCACTCGACCGCGGTGCGCTCGCCTGCGCCGCGCAGGCGCTCGGCGTCGCGGAGCAGCTGCTCGACCTCGCGGTTGCCTACGCGAAGCAGCGCGAGCAGTTCGGCCGCGCGATTGGTTCGTTCCAGGCGCTCCAGCACAAGCTCGCCGACGTGAAGGTGAAGCTCGAATACGCGCGGCCGGTGGTCTACAAGGCGGCGCATTCGGTGGCGACCCAGATCGCAACGCGCGCCGTCGACGTCTCCCACGCGAAGCTCGCCGCGACGGAGGCTGCGTCCTTCGCCGCGCGCATCGCGCTGCAAGTACACGGCGCGATCGGCTACACCTGGGAACAGGACCTGCATCTGTGGATGCGGCGCGCCTGGTCGCTCGAGCGCGACTTCGGCGACGCCCCGTTCCATCTCGATCGCGTGTCGGCCTTCGTGCTCGCGGACGGCGCCCCGATCGGACCGGGCCACACCTTTCGACAACCCGAGTAGTTCCAAACATCCTGGAGACCCCATGGCCGAGGCCTACATCATCGACGCGGTGCGAACTCCCGTGGGCAAGAAGGGAGGCGGGCTCTCGACGGTCCACTCCGCCGACCTCGGCGCGCACGTCATCAAGGCGCTGATGCTGCGCACCGGTGTCGACCCCGGCGCCGTCGAGGACGTGATCTTCGGCTGCTGCGACACGATCGGCTCGCAGTCCGGCGACATCGCGCGCACCTGCTGGCTCGCGGCGGGCCTGCCCGAGCACGTGCCCGGCGTCACGATCGACCGCCAGTGCGGCTCGTCGCAGCAGTCGGTTCATTTCGCCGCGCAGGCGGTGATGAGCGGCACCAGCGATCTCATCGTCGCGGGCGGCGTGCAGAACATGAGCGCGATCCCGATCTCGTCGGCGATGACGTGCGCACAGCCGCTCGGCTTCCCGGATCCGTTCAGCGGCTCGAAGGGCTGGGTTGCGCGCTACGGCGCGGGTGAGGTGTCGCAGTTTCGCGGCGCCGAGATGATTGCGGAGAAGTGGGACATCACGCGCGAGGACATGGAGGCGTTCGCGCTCGAGAGCCACCAGCGCGCGATCCGCGCGATCGACGGGGGGCGCTTCGCAAACGAGATCGCGCCCTTCGGCGACGTGCGCAGCGACGAGTGCCCGCGCCGCGATACCAGTCGCGAGAAGATGGCGAAGCTGAAGACGCTGCTGCCCGATGGCCGCCTCACGGCCGCGGTGTCGAGCCAGATCTCGGACGGTGCGTCGGCGATGCTGATCGCATCGGAGCGCGCGGTGAAGACGCACGGACTCACGCCGCGCGCGCGCGTGCACCACATCAGCGTGCGCGCCGACGATCCCCTCTACATGCTGACCGCGCCGATCCCGGCGACGCGTCACGCGTTGCAGAAGGCCGGCATGAAGATCTCCGACATCGCCGCGGTGGAGATCAACGAGGCGTTCGCCCCGGTGGTACTGGCGTGGGAGAAAGAACTCCATCCCGACATGGCGACGGTGAACCCGAACGGCGGCGCGATCGCCCTCGGCCACCCGATCGGCGCCACCGGCACGCGCCTGATGACCACGCTGCTGAACGAACTCGAACGCAGTGGCGGCCGCTACGGCCTCCAAACCATGTGCGAAGGCGGCGGCCAGGCCAACGTCACCATCCTGGAAAGGCTGTGAGGAGAAAGGGGACGGTCCTCGACGAGGACGGGCAGAGGAGAAAAGGGACACACCTCGCAGCGCCACTCGCGTAGCAAGGCCTGGCTGAGCGGCGCGGTCATCCCACTCCTCGTAGCGAGGCGAATCCGCGTGGCGAGCGCCATCGGACCGAAGGAGACGAAGATGAGCAGAATCTGTGACGGCCGCGTCGTCATCATCACCGGCGCCGGCCGCGGCCTCGGCCGCGCCCACGCACTCGCGTTCGCCGCGGCGGGCGCGAAGGTCGTCGTGAACGACCTCGGCGTCGAGAACGACGGCCGCGGCGGTTCGTCGGGGCCCGCTCACGAAGTCGTCGAGGAGATCCGCGCCGCGGGCGGCGACGCGATCGCGAACGGCGCCGACGTCGCCGACTTCGCGCAGACCGGCGCGCTCGTGAAGGCGACGCTCGAAGCCTTCGGCCGCCTCGACGTGGTGGTGAACAACGCCGGCTTCGTGCGCGACCGCATGTTCGTGTCGTGTTCCGAAGAGGAGTGGGACGCCGTGCTGCGCGTTCATCTGAAGGGCCACTTCTGCATCTCGCGCCACGCCTGCGACCACTGGCGCTCCGAGTCGAAAGCCGGTCGCGCGGTGGACGCGCGCATCATCAACACCAGCTCCGGTGCGGGCCTGCAGGGCAGTGTCGGCCAGAGCGCCTACTCCGCGGCGAAGGCCGGCATCGCCGCGCTGACGCTGGTGCAGGCGGCGGAAGTGGCGCGCTACGGCATCACGGCGAACGCGATCGCGCCGTCCGCGCGCACGCGCATGACCGAAAGCGTCTTCGCCGAGATGATGAAGGCGCCGGAGTCCGGCTTCGACATCATGGATCCCGCGAACGTCTCGCCGCTCGTGGTCTGGCTCGGCAGCGCCGAATCGAAGAGCGTCACCGGCTGCACCTTCGAAGTGGCGGGCGGCAAGATCAGCCTCGCCGACGGCTGGCGCACCGGCCCCGCCGTGGACAAAGGCGCGCGCTTCGAGCCCGACGAGATCGGCGGAGTCGTGCACGAGCTGCTGAAGAAGGCCGTGCCCGCGCAGAAGGTCTACGGGACCTAGTCCCATGCAGCTCGTGTTCACGGAGGAACAGGAGGAACTGCGCCGCGCGGCGCGTGCGTTCCTCGCGGATCACTCCGCGTCCGAGCAGGTGCGCGCAGCGATGGCGAGCGATCTCGGCTTCGACGCCGACACCTGGAAGCGCATCGCAACCGAACTCGGCTGGACCGGCGTCGCCATCCCGGAAGCGTATGGCGGCGCGGGACTCGGCTTCGTCGAGCTGGTTGCGCTGCTCGAAGAGATGGGCGAAGCGCTGCTCTGCGCCCCGTTCCTGTCGAGCGTGTGCATGGCGGCGCCCGCGCTGCTCGCCGCGGGCGACTGTGCGCCGGCGCGCGAGTGGCTGCCCGCGATCGCGGAGGGTCGCTGCATCGCGACGCTCGCCGTCGCGGAAGCGAGCGGCGGCTTCGGCGGGCACGACGTCGCCACGCGCGCGCGCCGCAGTGGCGACGGCTTCGTCCTCTCTGGCGAGAAGCGCTTCGTGCTCGACGGGCACTGTGCCGATCTCGTACTGGTGGCGGCGCGTCGCGAAGCCAGCGCGGGTGACGACGGTGTCTCGCTCTTCGCGGTGCGCGCGGCGTCGCCGGGCGTCGAGCGGCGCGCGTTGACGACGATGGACCAGACGCGCCGCTTCGCCGATGTGTCGCTGCGCGACGTGCGCGTCTCGGCTGCGGCTCTGGTCGGTGTGGAAGGGCAGGGCTGGCCGGTGATCCAGCGCGCGCTCGACCTCGCCGCGATCGCGCTCGCCGCCGAGCAGGTCGGCGGCGCGCAGCGCTGCCTCGATCTCGCTGTCGCCTACGCCAAGGAACGCGTGCAGTTCGGCCGCCCGATCGGCTCGTTCCAGGCGATCAAGCACAAGTGCGCGGACATGATGACGGCCGTGGAGTCGTCGCGATCGGCTGCGTACTACGCTGCATGTGTCGCTACGGAGGGCGGTGCGGAGCTGTCGCGCGTGGCGTCGCTCTGCAAAGCCTGGTGCTCCGAAGCGTATTTCCGCTGCGCGGCGGCCGCGCTCCAGATCCACGGCGGTGTCGGATTCACCTGGGAGTACGACGTGCACCTCCACCTCAAGCGCGCGCGTTCGATGGAAGCCTTTCTCGGTTCGCCCGCGTGGCACCGCGAGCGCGTGGCGGCGGAGATCGGGCTGTGATCGCGATCGACCTCGCGGGCCAGGTGGCGATCGTCACGGGCGGCGGGCGCGGCGTCGGTCGCGGCATCAGCGAGCGCTTTCTCGACGCCGGCGCCGAGGTCGTGATCTGCGGGCGAAACGAGCCGGAGTCGCTGCCGAGCGCGGCGGGGCGCAAGGCACAGTTCGTGGCAGCCGACGTGCGCGAGCTGCAAGCCATCGACCGCGTGATCGCGTTCGCGTGCGAGCGCTTCGGCCGCGTCGACGTGCTGGTGAACAACGCCGGCGGCTCACCGGCCGCGCCGGCCGCGACGGCGTCGCCGCGCTTCTCCGAAAAGATCATCCAATTGAACCTGATCGCCCCACTGCACTTCGCCCAGCAGGCCAACGCGGTGATGCAGACGCAGCCGGCGGGCGGCTCGATCATCAACATCGCGAGCGTGTCGGCGCTGCGCCCGTCGCCCGGCACCGCCGCCTACGCGGCCGCGAAGGCGGGCCTGCTGTCGCTCACGCAGACGCTCGCGGTCGAGTGGGCGCCGAAGGTGCGCGTCAACGCGATCACCGCGGGGATGATCAAGACGGAGCTCGCGGAGATGCACTACGGCGACGCCGCGGCGCAGGCGCGCGTCGCGGCGACCGTGCCGCTCGTGCGCCTTGGCACACCACGCGACGTCGGAGACCTCTGCGTCTTCCTCGCCTCGTCGCTGGCGAGCTACGTCTCGGGCGGCGCGCTGTTGATGCACGGCGGTGGCGAGCGGCCCGCCTTCTTGGACGTCGTCGAAGCCGCCGCTCGCTGACCTCCCACGCGATCGCGCGCTTCGCTATTGAGGGCGAGGGGGAAGGAGCCAGCGATGGGACGACTCGACGGCAAGGTTGCGCTCGTGACGGGCGCGGCGCGCGGCACCGGCGCGCTCACCGCGCGGCTCTTCGCGGCGGAAGGCGCCCACGTGGTGCTCGCCGACGTGCTCGACGAAGCTGGCGCCGCCGTCGCGCGAGAGATCGGCGCGGCGGCGCACTTCATCCATCTCGACGTGACGACCGAGCCGCACTGGGAACGTGCTGTCGCCGAAACCGCACTCCGCTTCGGCCGGATCGACGTGCTCGTCAACAATGCCGCGGTGTTGCACATGTCCGCAATCGCCGACACGTCGCCCGAAGACTTCTTGCGCGTCGTGCGCGTGAACCAGCTCGGCACCTTCCTCGGCATCAAGGCGGCGATCGAGCCGATGAAGGCCGCCGGTGGCGGTTCGATCGTGAACGTCGCGTCGGTCGACGGCTTGCGCGGCCAGAACGGTGTGGTGGCGTACGCGTCGAGCAAGTGGGCGGTGCGCGGCATCACGCGCGTTGCGGCGCTGGAGCTGGGTCGCTACGGGATCCGCGTCAACACGGTGTGTCCGGAAGCGGGCAGTGCCTTCATGGTGGCGCCCTACATGCCGCCGGGCGTTCCCGTCGAGAAAATCATCCCGCGCATGCAGCCAACCCTGTCGTACCAGAAGGACCGTACGCTCGAAGCGCTGATGCAGGACGTCGCCAACGCGATCCTGTTCCTCGCGTCCGACGAGAGCCGCTCGTGCACCGGCTCCGATCTCGTCTGCGAAGGCGGCAACACCGCGGGGCGGATCGTGAAGGGCGCCCCCGGCGCAACAACTTGACAAGAAATAACTTGACGCCCGGCACCGCTAGGCGAGCTTGGCGATCACCGAGTCGCCGAAGCGCATCATCACGTCGCGCTTCTGCTCGATCGTCGAGTGCGGGCCGATCTGGTAGGTGAAGGGCCATGCGCTGGTCGCGGTCATGCCGAGGTCGCCGAGGCGTTTGAAGACGTCGGCGTCGGGCGGTGTCGTGAGCGGCACCAGCGCTTCGAAGGGCGCCGACGCGCGGCCGGCCTGCACGCGCAGTTCGCGCAGCCGCACGAGCGACGCGTGCGCGTCGTCGGGGCTCTGGCCGTTGCCGATCCAGCCGTCGCCTAGCGTCGCGGCGCGTCGCAGCGCGGGCGCGCCGACGCCGCCGATCCAGATCGGCACAGGCGTGCGCGGCGCCGGGTTCATCTGGAACGAACCGAGATCGAAGAAGCGACCGCGGTGTTCGACCATCGCACCGGTCCACGCCTTGCGCAGTACGTCGATCATCTCGTCGTAGCGGCGGCCGCGCGTCGCGAAGTCGACACCCATCGCGTCGTACTCCTCGCGAAGCCAGCCGGCGCCGCAGCCGAGCATCACGCGATCGCCCGATAACAGCGCCACCGTTCCGACCGCCTTGGCGACTTCTAGCGGATGCCGCAGCGGCAGGATGTACACGAGCGTGCCGAAGTGCAGCGTCTTCGTCACGGCGGCCATCGCGGCGATCGTCGTCCAGGGGTCGGGGAACGGCATCTTGCCGTCGAACATCGGCTTGCCGTCTTCGGAGTACGGATACTTCGAGCGCAGCTCGCCCGGGATGAACAGGTGATCCGAGAGCAGCACGCCGTGGAAGCCGGCTTCCTCCGCACCGCGCGCGATGTCGAGTAGTTGATCGGGCTCGGAGAACGACGCGACCTGCCAGAACTTCACGGGGGCTGCCTCGCGATCACTTGGGGTAGTAGCGACTGATCGTGTCGACCACGCACGCGGGCCGCTCGCTGCCTTCGATCTCCACCGTCACGCGGATCTTCGCCTGCACACCGCCGTCCTTGGTGTTCTCGGCTTCGATCAATTCGGCGCCGCCGCGGATGCGTGAGCCCACCTTGACGGGCGCGGGAAACCGGATCCGATCTGCGCCGTAGTTGACGCCCATCGAGATGCCGCGTACCTCGACGATCTCGGGCAGGAAGCGGTTCACCAGCGAGAGCGTGAGATAGCCGTGCGCGATCGGCGCGCCGAAGGGTCCCTGCGCGGCGCGCGCGGGATCGACGTGGATCCACTGCTGGTCGTCGGTGGCGTCGGCGAAGAGCTGGATGCGCTGCTGCGTGACTTCCATCCACGCGCTGTGACCGAGGTGCTGGCCGACCTTCGCCTTCAGCTCGGCCGGCGTCTGGAACACGGTCGCCACGGGACCTCCTACGGGTGCTGGCTGGAGACGGAGACACATTCTCCGGTCATATAGGACGAGAGGTCGCTCGCCAGGAACACGATCACGTTGGCCACTTCCCACGGCTCGGCGCCGCGGCCGAAGGCTTCGCGCGCGGTGAGCTGGTCGAGCAGGCCCTGGGGCGTGACCTTGGCTAGGAACTCGTGGGTTGCGAGGCTCGGCGACACCGCGTTCACGCGCACGCCGTGCGCCGCCGCCTCCATCGCCGAACAGCGCGTCAGCGCCATCACGCCCGCCTTCGCGGCGGCGTAGTGCGACTGCCCTTCCTGCGCGCGCCAGCCGAGCACCGAGGCGTTGTTCACGATCGCGCCGGCGCGGCGCGCGATCATGTGCGGCAGCATCGCGCGCGTCATCCGGAAGGTGCCGGTGAGCGTCACGTCGAGCACCTTCGACCACTGCGCGTCGGTCATCTCGACCACCTTCGCGTAGCCGCCGAGCCCCGCGTTGTTGACGAGCACGTCGACGTGGCCCCAGGCGCCCGTCGCCGCGCGCACCAGCGCGTCGACCTGCGCCTGCTGGGTGACGTCGCAGAGCAGGTAGCCGGGCCGCACGCCGGTCTCGCGCTCGATCTTCTCGGCGGCCTCGCGCAGCCGCCGCTCGTGCAGATCGGAGAGGAAGACGCGCGCGCCTTCCTCGGCGCAGCGACGCGCGACAGCGTAGCCGATGCCCGTCCCGGCTGCCGCCGTGACGAGCACGGTCTTGCCGGCGAGCAGGCGGCGACCTTCGGGGTAGGGCGGGGCGGTCGGCTTCATCGCGGCTCCCGCGGCAGGCCGAGTGCGCG
>Ga0316600_10000931_pt1 | contig 13446 bp, 15 predicted proteins | sample OWC_soil_day5_CT_FD_207652 | JGI IMG/M metagenome (GOLD analysis project Ga0316600, IMG submission 207652) | Wetland soil microbial communities from Old Woman Creek delta, Ohio, United States - OWC_soil_day5_CT | ecosystem: Environmental > Terrestrial > Soil > Wetlands | place: USA: Ohio... | reverse complement strand
GTTATCTGCCCCTAAAATGGTCTCAGGCAAATCAACGAAAAGCTCCGTATCTTCCTCAGTCTGACCGCTCTGGGATTTAAAAATCTCATTGCTGTGATTATCCTGCTCCACGAAATAAAGCTTCCATGAAACCTTTTGTGCTTCAGAAGGGGAGGCCGGCTCTATTTTGGTATAATAGATGTTGACAGTCATATTATCTGTTACAAGTCGAAACTGTTCTTTCTGACCGTTACATATTTCATATCCAGCAATATCCTGATCATCAATCACAATCTCCGCATTCTCTACATCTTTTCCTGTCACAAGTTTAAGGACTGCTTTGTTTTCAATATCCAAATATTTAACGGTATAACCAAATAATTCCGGTTCCTGCACCTCGTCTGGATCTTCCTCTTCCTGCTGTGCATCAGAAGGAGTTGCCGTCTCTTCTTTCGTCTCGTCCTCTGATGTATCTTCGTTTGTTTCCGAGCCGCCGGTTTTTGTACCTGATTTACTGCCACCAGATCCCCCACCTCCACCGGAGCCTCCGCTCGAAAACTTACTTGCTGATGCGGTCTTTGCTTTTACAGTTGTTTGTATGCCTTTTCCAGCCTGATATTGCACTGTCCCATCTTCGATCCAAGCTCCGGAGCTGTTAACCAGAAAACCGTCAGGAGTAAGAGTGTCTTCATACATTGCTCCTGATGGGTAATTTATATCCGTGCTGCCAGCCAGGTAATAGCAATACCCATCAATCCATTGCCACCCAGTCATCATAGATCCTTTTGAGCCAGCCGATATTGGATTAAAGAAATACCATTTGTCGGCAATTTGCTGCCAGCCAGTTACCATATACCCGGAATCATCAAAATAGTACCAGGTATTATCAATCAGCTTCCAGGTACTTATTTCTTGCCCAGAATCAGATTCATATTTCCACTTGGTCCCCTCTTGTACCCATGCTCCATAGCTTGGCAGAGGAACAGTTGTTATCATTAAAAGAACACTTAATAAAACAATTTTTTTCTTATTATTCATTACAAATATTCATCACTCCTTTCTATTTGCCTCTTTTTCTGCCAAACCAGCCTTTTTTTTGGGGGGAAACTCTCAGATATTCACCTAATAATTGCTCAACAGCCGGGAATTCTTCCGTATTAAAAGGATCAGATTTATATTCAAGAAAATGAACATTCAAGCTTACACCTTTTGAATTTTTCATCTGCTTCTTGATTGGCTTTTCATAATTTTTATCTGTAAAATTAAAATAAAAATGCAAATGCTTAAGAATCTCATCATCATATTGCTGTAAAATACTTGCAGCATATTCCAACTCCCAGGCTTTACTGCCAGCACATATTAGTCGTACATGGCACTTATGGAATTCTTCTAAATTGCAGTCCTGGAAATTTCCAAAATCCATAATGATGAAATTATAGCTTTTCTCCAACACTTTCTGAAAAGACTCTCTATTGATATCCGGATAATAATCAATCCCGTTCAATGTGAAATAAAAATGATCATGATATTTTTCACCAAAATCTTCTCTTATTTTTTGGAATGTGCAGGATTGATTAAATTCCACAGCTGCAACCATATATCCTTTTTTTCTCAAACAGCCAGCCAACATTACTGCACTATGGGTAGTCCCTATACGAATCTGAGTCCCAATGAATCCGATCATAACCCTGCTAACAGCCTTTACCTCGTTTAAATCTATCTCTTCTGTTTTTTTTATATCTTTAAACGCCAAGGCATCTTTAAAACTCATGCCCTTTTGTGATAAACAAAGTTCTAGGCCCTTTTTCATTTCAAGATAATCATTGGTTGCAATAATATTCCAGATACCAAGTGCAAATAACTGGGATAATAAACAATCTCCTACCTGCCGGTACGGTGCAACTACAATAAAACGGGTTTCATCATACATGGTTCGATACATCTTAAATGCTTGTAAAATATCATCATCCAGATCATCAAGTGCGCTTAAATCAACAATAAAAAATTCTATGTCATTCAATGAGATGATATTATTTTTTATGTACTTTAAAAATTCAATGTGATTATCAGTCTGCTGGCCAATTATGAGTTGCCCGCTTTCTTCAACAGTACTTAAGATTGTCTGATGATAAATGGTGCTTGCAATGCAATAGACCATAAGCTATACCTCCCGTGAACTTTCAAATTTTTGGCATATCAGGATCTCCGCCAACTTTTTTTTAGAAACCGGAATGTATTTGCATAAATTTAAAAGTTTTTCATTCATCTGTTTTGTTATTTCAAAAGCCACAATGGTTGTTGATAAATTCACCTTATGGCAAAAAACAAATTGTAACTTTGGTAGCTCATTCTCATTAATATTTGACAACACCTCAATCAACACTAATCTACACGTAGGTCCTCTCTTCAAGACTTTTTTCTCAGCATTCAAATCTATCCAGTCTACAACATAATCAGGCAAACTCACCTGTAAAAATATCTTTTTCTGATCATTCACGAGCCTCCCCTCCTAAAAGAAAATTCAAATTCCTCTGTGTCTTCATGAAACCCAATGTGTAAAACAGATTTTCCAACTTTACAGGAAAAAAATGTTTTTTTTCCATCTTTACGTAAACTTCCATCAATAACCTGAATTTCCGTTTCCTCAATGCCCTGTGAAATTAGAAACGCCTGGGTTTTCTCAGTTAATTCCTCTAATTCTTTATATGGCAACGCTCCCTTCTCATCGATCTGCTCTGTATTAGTAAAATAAATTGTTATTAGTTCACCCTCTTGGTATAATTCCGGTTCCACCGGAGCTTCCTTTGATGTCTGCATCTGTTCTTTCTGGTTTGTCTTATCTTCCTTCATGACCTTTTTTTGTACAAAGGAAGTGACCAGAAATACAACTGATAAAAAAATACAAATACATACTGTCATTAACTTTTTTCCTCGTTTATCACCATTCATTTTTTTCCTCAATGAAAACTCCAAAAATTTTTTGATTCCCTTAAAATAAGCTCCAAAGGAAATTTCTTGTTTATATGGTTTTTTGTATTGTTATCTGAGGAATCATTTACAAGAATCTTTCCATCCTCAGTAATTCCTCGGAGTACAATCAAATGCCCGCCTTTTGTAAAAGTTCCCGGCCCTACACTTGCAATCACCGGTTTCCCACTGGATAGTGCTGCTGTTAGACCAGCAGTACTTTTACCAAGATTTTGACAACTGATTCCCCAATGTGATGCACATGCCGGAAATATATTCCAACTGCTTCCTTGTCCTGATACATAGTATCTGTTGCCTGTCCAGGTAACCACATCTGCAGGTGTCACCCTGTTCCCAATCAAATAGGATATAACCATGGCCAATGAAGTTGGCGCGCAGCCGCTGGAAGCTATAGTTCCATTTCCATATGCCATACTGCTCCAAGGCTGCCCTCCCCCCTGCTTATACAGTGGAATATTCATCCCATTTGCACCATACGCTACCTCCCCATCATAAATAGGGCTTTCTCCATCATGATTTTTAGTACTCTGCTTATCATCTTTATACAGTGTGATGAAATTGCCATAAGATGTAATATAAAAATTCTGATATGTTTGTTCAGGAAAATATAATTTGGCAATATCATCTTCAGATAAAATGACATTCTGAATTAAATAATCATCTCCATCATTGGAGATCTCAACCCGATTCACTGATTTATAAAAATCAAATATCTTTCCTCGGTCTGGCTTATATTTTTCTGCTTTATTTTCCTGATAATTTACGGTTGATAGATACGCTAACAAGACACAAATCCCTGGTTCATTTACTGTAACCTTGACATTGACATCACATTCACTTGTCTCCTCACCTGTTTCCGGGTCAACATCTGTGGTTGTGTTTTCCTCAATAATCCTATTGGCCTCTGCATTCATTTCATTTGCAATCTCTGACATATAATCAATATAAATTGGATTAATCTGACCATAAAGCTCTGTTTTGGTTAAGTCAAAATCACTTTTTATGGAACCATTATCAAAAAGAACAGAGATTGTCATCAGCATAATTGAAGGAAGCAAGAGCAGAAAAAGCAACCCAAACGATACCAATTTCAATATTTTTTTTAAATTTTCGGGCTCTAATGCTAATTTTGCCGCCATTTTTATCAGCATTGGATTCACAAATTACCGTCCACCCGCCTTTCCAAACATCTTTAGGAATTCATCGCTTACCTCGACCGTTAGGTTTATACGGGTGCTGCCTGCCATGAATATACCTTGTCCTCTGTTCTTCGCAGCTAAGATTGCGACTTCTTTCTCTGACAAATTAAACAGTTCTGTTGTATCCTTTAAATTCTTTCCGTCACACCCCATTAGGAATTTATAACAGGCATTATCCATGAGTGCTTGTCCGTACCGTTTAACACTCTCATCCATAATGTCAACACAGGAATGTGTAATAAACATAAGACCACCTTCGTATTTTCTGTCTCTCTTAGAAATATTGCGAAAGAACTTCATAAGGTCTGGATTTTCCGGATCGACAGTTAGGTATCCTTCATCAACTACAAAAATGACTTTCTGTGTTCTGTCCTCCGACATTTGCTGCCAGGCCCAGGTCGTTATGTTATAAAATTGAGCATTCTTTACGTTTTCATCAGCTTCTAATAAAGCAGCTACTACCAGATCCACAAAGTCCGTTTTAGGATCTAAGGTTGTATGCCCATTCCATAAATGACTATCAGCTCCTTCCCCAGCACTAAACAGTAAATCTTCCAGATTCCTATAAATATTTTTCAGATAGCTTTCGGTCTCTTTATCTGCCTTTTTCTTAACCAAATGATATAGATCCTCCATAATTGGAAAATCTTCATTCTTAAGCTTTCTGATATCGGTATCCCATGTAATGCCAAATTGCTCATAAAGTTCAATCAAACACTTCTCCAGATGGGTCTTAATGGTTGCAGTAAATTCTTTTTTTCCAAAATACAATGAAAAGAACAAGCGTAATTGCTGTATGTAGAGAGCCATGTCTGATATTCCATTACTTAAATCATATTCAATGAAATCAGACAGTTCTTCTCCCTCCTCCAGATCCTCCGGACCAACGTAAGGAGCCGGTCTAATTTGCAGAGGATTGATACGACTATTTAAGCCCGATGCACAGTTAAGAACTTCACCATTAATAAATTCGTGTCTGGCCAGATCAGCATACTCATTATCCGGGTCAAAAATTATTATTTTAGCTCCAAGTGCATATTCCATAGCTAAGATGTTCTTGATTGCCGTTGATTTACCAACACCAGGAAGACCGGTTATAATCCAATTGGAATTAGTTCTATCTTTATTACGTAACCATGTATTCACACGTACGATTTTTTTATTCCTTGTTCTTCCCAGGTAATAACCATCTTTATCGTTCAGTCCAGAGCTTGCCATAGGAAACCCGCCGATAAAAGTACTGATGGGCATACTACGCTCTCCCATATTACTCACATTCTCTCTGTCAGGAATTCCAAATGGACTCATTGCTTGATATGCTTCTAATTGTCTGTATTTTAAATTCCTCATATTACACTCAGCAACGGAAACTGAGCTGCTTACACGTTTAATCCTCTGATTTAACATTTCATGAGTAGGGGACTGTATCAAAAGCATAATGTTTAAGTAACCAACCGGCTCGTTTTGGATACCTATTCTTCTAATCATCTCCTTTAAATCTTTTACGCCCCTTGCGTAACTCTGCCGGTCGGATTCTTCCTTTGCTGTATCCGCATTGGATTTTAATTCTGATATTCGTTTATTCATAACTTTTATCATCCGAGCCGGACTGGTATGCCGATATTCGATAACTGTTGCTGTCCCCTCCAGGGAACATAAATCAACCAACCAGCCATAATCCACATGACTAGGGTATTTTGAAATGGTAAATATCTCACCAACATTTTCACCAATATTGATATGATTGTTGTCATGATCAATCCCTGACGGAGTTATAATATTTAAGACATTCTCATTTACATCATTGACTACTATGATTTCTTTCATTTTAATAATCCTTTAACATTGGTATAGGCGTATAAATCGGATTGTCTACGGAAGTCATAAAACTTACCTGCTGGCTATTTGTATATAGATTGCATAGCTTAAAAATATCCGTTTCATTAAGTATATCTGTGTCTACCCCTACGCTTGAGTATCGCTGCTTAAATTCATCTAGCCTGGTGAGTATTTCTTTTTTAGTGTCATTAATGTTTTTTTCTAACATAGACCAGATCTTTAAATAGTGGTGATGTTCATAATTTTCCCCAGAGGTTGAAAGTTTAGCTGCTTCCTGAATCATGATTGCCAAGATCCGTCTCTTTCCATAGTTGGACAGTTCTTCCTGATATTTTTGCTTTAAAAAATTTTTATAGTCATCCAAGTCCAGTTCCCTTGGAAAGGCGCAGTAATCAAAGTCCTTTCGATCTCCTTCAAATGACAAGGATAGGTTTTGTGTTCGGATACGGCGCTCATCCTTTGCCAATAGATCAAGATTGTATGGGTACACTCTTAGATAACTGAATAGGTATCCATCTTTGGAATAAAGGAAATTTCCTTTGATATCTTTCACATTGGTAAATTGGTTTGCTGTTAATTCTCTTACATTAATCTTCTGTTTTTTATTACTCATCCTCCTCCTCCTCTTCATCTTCCACTCTAAACTCATTTTTAAATACATAATGGAATCTTTTTTGCGATTTGTTAAATTTCATGAAGATTTGAACCTTCTTTATAAAATTTTCATTATGTGTGTCCCTCCTTATCACGGTTATAACGGTTGTAATAATAAAGGTTCCAATACTTACTCCTAAGATCGTATTCTTAGAAATTGATAGGCAAATACCGATTACTACGGATATAATAAAAACAATGGTTATGATACCCACCTCATTTTGTCCGATCCCGGATATATAATCATCCGAATCTGGAATCGGAACAGGTATGTAAAGCTCTTTCTCCATGATCTGATTTTCTTTGTCTTCCATATTCCCTCCCAACTTTATAAATAATAATGTTTGATTATTCCTAAGAATGTGCTTAAGCAAATTGCAATAACCGCCGCAGTCAACTTTTTGTTCATTTTATTTATTAGATCAGGTACTGCTTCACCGCTAATAATACCTGCAAATATCAGAAAGGCGATTCTAGCGGTAATGCCAGCTGCCATTAAGCCAGATAATGCAAAAGTCAAATTCGTTATGAACTTTAATGATTCCATAGTTTTTCCTTTTTATTTTGCTAGTTTTATCAAGTTAGGAAGCATAAATCCGGCAGTACGTCCAGCCCCTGCAAACCCTCGACCGACTCCAGAAGAATAGATAAATTTTTCCAACCATTTGGGACCTCGAAGCATGAGGAAAAACCAGCCAAAGGTTATTAACAGCTCATTCGACATGACGCTTACCGAAACAGTCATGAGTGACGCTAAAAACATCCGGTAACAAAGCAGTTGGAGTCCGTAATATAAAAATGTCACTGCATAAGAAATAAAGAAATTACCCCAACGTTCTCGATTGGTTGTTACAAGATCAACGGACATAATTGGTAACATAATTTTCATCAAGCTCAACTCTGCTCCTCTGATACCTGCAATAATGCTAAAAACCAAAATGCCTATTACCAGTAAAAATATTATAAAAACAAAAATGAATGATGATGGTGTCCTGGCGATAGTTGCAATAAGATCCAAAATTGTGGGTTTTAAATCAACGGCTCCCCCAGACTCCCCTAAATCTGTAGCAAACACTTTACTGAACTTAAAAAAATAAGTAGCAATAAAATCGTTAGATGAGCAGATAGCAACAGCTTCTGAACATCGCACCAAAATATCAAGTGGATCAGAGTCAGGATCTCCGCTTGTTTCCATCACATAAGTTGTAAAATACTGTTTTACTCCTATTAGCGTTATCAGAGTGATTCCAAGCAAAGTCGTGTACGTAGCCGCATTAATGACCAATCTGTTACTCAAATTGACCTCTGCAACGTAGAAAAAAATGTTATTTACAAAATTATTAAAAAAATCCAGCATTCCATTAATCAAATCATAGATTACATCGGTAAAATTACTTAGCATCCAGCTAATTACATTATCCACAACCCCTATCCTCCGTAATAAGAAAGTACTGCTGTTATGACTCCGCTTATACAGGTGCCAAGAATTCCTAATACTAAAGTTTGAGTAAATGCTTTTTTATGCTTTGGCTTTTCTTCATCAGCTGCAGTCTGCCATGCTACAACATTTTTAATTGCTATTGCAGCCGTTGCCAATGCCACCACTCCCGTTAAAACAGCAGCCACATCCCTCAATAAATTCTTTGTTCCTGTTACCAACTGCGTACTTTCCAAACTTCCTGCAAATGCCGGAAAAGCAAAAATCAGAGCTGTAATAAATGCAATCTGCAAAATATAAAGCGTTCTTTTTTTCATAAAGATTGATTTTCCTTTCTTTATCAGCGGAACTAAGTTCCACTCTATAACACAAATTATGGTTCCATTTCTATTAACGGCTGCTTAACATTAGGCCTCACAGTTGGATTTTTCTGAAGGTTGGGTAATGCGTCAGGTGCCACTTCCTTTACCCAACCTTTTTCCACCCAACTTTTGGGAACCTTATCCTTACGATTCGGTATACTTTCACCTGGTTTAATATCATTTAAACCGTTAGCTACCCTATAGCGATATCCCCTATCGGATAACACATAAACATTTTTTCCTTGTGTTTCATTTAAACTCAATCTGTCAAAACAATCTTCCCTGTCAAGAGTAGCTATTTCAGAAGGTAGCATACTGTTATGACCGCTTATGTTTGCAACGTTGTATTTATCTTTGTCTTCACGTAATACCCCTAATGGTTTATTTTCATCCTGCGGCATAAGCTTTTTTTCCACGAGGCTAACATAGTTACCACCTTGCCCGATAATAACGTGGTCAAGAACATTTATACCAATGATTTGCGCTGCCATTTTAAGTCTACTTGTGAAAAGCATATCTTCATGGGATGGTTCTGGATTCCCCGATGGGTGGTTGTGTACCACAATTAAATTATTAACACCTCGCCTTACCGCTTCTCTAAGTACATCTTGTGGCAAAACTGAAATGCTACTAATCCCTCCTTTCCCAATTAAATGTTCTCCGACTATTCTCAATTTGCTGTTTAACAGGAGACAAAATAAAGATTCATTGCGATCTAAGCCCTTTGCCCTAAAGTATTTGGCTATTTTATCAGGTGAATCTACTTTTTCAGTAACTACACTTGCCTGAAGAGCACGATTCCCCAGTTCAATGGTGGCGGTAAGCTTGTCAGCTTGTTTCTTTGTTAGACCAAACGATTCAAGTTCCTGCGGAGTAGCTGTAGCAAGATTTTTTAATCCCCCCGCCTTTTGAATCGCTTCAAAAGCACTAGTGAGATTTTCAATGCCCAACACAACTGCAATAAGCTCCATGTTCGAAAGAGTATCCACACCTGAAAAACGGAGTTTTACTGATGGCTGCTCATGCCTCGGAAGTTCTTTTATTAGAGTCAATTTTCACACCTCTTCCTTATAGGCTTGCACGTTTTGAAAGCTCCATTGCTGCTAGTATTACGTCAATTTCTTCAATCTGGAAGCCAAGAACTTCAAGGCTTTCTGGTGTAGCATTTTTAAGCTCACCTGGTGAAATATCTACCTTATTTCCTGTTATTGTGTAAATAAGTTCTTCAATTGTTTTTTCTTTCAAATTTTTCTCCTTATCCTTTACGTTAATATTTAAAATCACTTTGTTTTTTGCCATTAATATCAACATCAATTTAAAAAACTTATCTGTTGAGTAGCTTCTTCCTCCAACATTTCTTTATAAGTATTCCATATACCCCAAAGCGGAATATCCTCCACAATACGCTCTTCTCTCTCCTGCTCTCTTTGCATTAGAACACGGGTATTGTGATCTTTATCACCAAGACCCCATATTTTATTGATACGATACTGAGAAAGATCAGGAAGCTCTGTGATTGCTGGAAACTCTCCTATGTTTTTACTCAATGCATAAGGTTTATCAATGCGTCCGATTTCTTCAGGCTTTAATAACTTACGCCCTGTCATGCTACTGGAATTAGAAAGATTTACATCATTGCTTTTTGTTGATGTTGACGCACTTGTCGATGAACTTGGAACTTCCACCGTATAATCTCCTATGCTATCCGAAAAATCTTTTAAGGTTTGATTGTCATCTGCTTTTAGAACAACCTTTATCTCGCAACAGGTTTTAATCGTCCTAAACTGATCTTTATACTTGGTCTCTAATTGCTGATAATCCTGAATAACAAGGTTCGCACGGATACCACGACTACGTCCTGCCGATGTTAATCCTCCTAAAATTGGTATATAAGGGAAATTACCAACTTCATCTAAATCATAGTCAGTATCAATCGGAAGTCTAAGCCCATTTTTACTTGCAGTTTCAACCTGCGCAATATAAATTTGATTTATTAGTATGGAGGCTAAAGGATATAAAGTTTTCTTTTCATCTGGAATCAACATATATAAGGCAATTTTTTCTTTTCCTATATCACTTAATCGAAAATCGGATTTTGAGGTCATTTCTGCGACATTCGGATTAGTAAATAATTTTAATGTTCCCATCGCAGAAGTGAAGAAACTTGATTTTGTTCTATCATGCGCTACCTGAGCCATAGCAAAAACAGATTTGGCAGGATGTCCATCTGGTAGTGTCGCTAAATATAAAGATAAAGGAGTTTTGAGTGTAACGGGATGTGGCTGACACATATACGCCAGGAAGTAATAGACATTGGTTAGATTTCGATATTGTTCTTCAGCCTCTATGGAAACGGCTAAAATAGCTGCCGCAATTGTAGCAGTCTCACCGTTATACCATAGTGGTTCTCCCTTTTGTTCCCCAACAAGTACTGATACTAAATCCCATGTATAATCAATCGCCTGTGCTTTATCCTTTGCAGCTAGTGCATCTAAAATCGGTTGAAGGAAATTATAATGAGCGGATTTTTTTGGATTTCGAAAGTCGACAGCTATCGTCCGATGTCCTAAACTTTCAGCAAACTTATGGGTATAGGCATAAATTTCTCCCTTAACATCACTTATTACGGCACACAGTCCTGAGATCAGCTGAAGCCAAACTGTTTGCAGCAAGATTCTCCGCGTCTTTCCTGCTCCAGTCGAACCAAGTATCAGTGCATGACCCTCACCTTTTATGTATCTAATTAATTCCCTACCTTTTGAATCTTTCTTCATTTCAATAACAAGACCACCATTGCCATTAGGAACTTCTTTTCCCGTAAAAATAAACATAGAAAAAAGCAAATCTTTTTCTTTCTCTGTCAGGAAACGAGCAGTTCCATACTGTCCATTTCCTACAGCAACTGGAATTTTAATCTTATCTGTGACCTGAATTTCCTTTATATCCATAATTTCAGCTTTTGGCCTGATAACCAACCATATTATGTATGCCGCATATAATGCTTGCAGGATTATATACCAGAGCTTAACACCCGTGTTTTTTACGAGAAATATCCATGCATTCAAATAGCTATAATCCAGTTTCAGGCCATCATACTTTGTAATGTGAAATAACCAGTCTGTATACTGATGAATGACATATGCAATGAACGGACTGATCAAAAGTTCCATTACCGTAACTGCAATTATTGCACGCAGCCTCCTAAGCTTCTTTTCTTGCATTGTGGTTTTATTTAAGGTTGCCACCTAAAAACAATCCTCTCCCTTCTGTGCATAAGTAACAAATTTCCTCCTTTCTTTTGACCTTTATGAACGGAACTGAGTTCCGCTCATAAAACTGCGTATAAACCGAAAAATTAACTGGAAAATATTGGACAATATAGTTATTTTGTCCAGGTTAGTATCCACTAAAATAGAAGATGCATAAATTTTAGGAGGATACGTATGAGAAAGAGAGATTCTGGAGATTTAAAGTTTCTAACTCCGCAAGAAAAAGCAGAATTATTTAAAGCTATATCTACAGATACCAGCCGTCTAGCCAACCGCAATAAAGCAATATTTTACTTATCTGAATATTGTGCACTTCGTGCATCTGAGATAGGAATGCTCACCTTAGCAGATTTTGATATTTCGAAAAAAAGCATTTTCTGCCGCAGGCTAAAAGGCAGTAAAAATAACACTCTTAAAATTGTTAATTCAAGAGTCTTTGAAGCATTGGAACGCCATTACTGGGAAAGAATTCAAATAAACTCAAGTGACAATCACCTGTTTCTTTCCCAGCTCGGCAAGCCGATCAGCCGTAAGACATTGGATGTACTTATGAAAAGTTATTGCTCCTGCTCGCAAATTCCAAGAGAAAAACATCACTTTCATGTTTTAAAGCATACACGTGCTATGGAACTGATTGAATATAACGATGTAAAACTCACAGATGTACAGTGGTGGCTGGGACACCGCAATATACAGAACACTATGATTTATCTGGATTACACCAGCAGTGCAATGATTACACTTTTTAATAAAATAGAAATTATGGAAGGGGGTGAATTATATGGCTGACTTAGAAAAATTAATATGTGAATTGGGAATTACAGAAGAAAATACAGTAGCTGAAACCGAGTGTGAAGGTTTAAGCCAAGAGGTTAGATGGGAGGATTTGAAATGGCAAAAGGAAAATCAGGAAAATACAATAACTCTGAAGAAATAAAGCTAACTTCGTTAGAGAAGGTTATGGCCTCCAGAAATCAACTTGTTGAATCGATATTAGGGAATTTAAAAAAAGATAACCGGCTATTGCCTCCAAATTGGAATAAAAGTGCACTGAGACCCCAGAACCCTGTTTCCAATGTATTTTATCGGGGAGGCAACCGTTTTAGATTGATGAACGCCGCTATAGAAAACGGATATAAAGATCCACGCTGGTGTACATATATTCAAGCGAAAGAAAATGGATGGCAGGTACAAAAAGGGGCTAAGGGTGTTTTATGTGAAAAATGGATATTAAGTAAAGAGGTTGAAGAAGTTGATTCTGATGGAAAAGCTGTATTAGATAAAAATGGAGTCCCAAAAAAGAAAATGATACAGCTGGATAGGCCTATGGTAAATTATTTCATTGTCTTCAATGGAGAAAATATTAATAACATTCCTAAACTGGAACTCCCTTCCCTTACTCGTGATGAGAGTTTAAAGCTTGCCGAAGACTTTATTCAGTCCAGTAAATGTCCCATAAATGAAGTGGCTCAAGACAGTGCTTTTTATGATCCCATTCATGACAAAATAGTTCTTCCTCTAAAAGAAAGTTTTCATACCACTGAAGATTTTTTTGGGGTCACTTTACATGAAATGTCACATTCAACTGGTCATGCTGATCGCCTTAACCGTCCCATGATGAACATGTTTGGCACTCCGGATTATGCAAGAGAAGAACTTAACGCTGAAATCGGAACAATTTTCACTAAATGTGATTTGGGAATTGAGTTTGAAGAAAT
>Ga0316600_10000928_pt1 | contig 13490 bp, 11 predicted proteins | sample OWC_soil_day5_CT_FD_207652 | JGI IMG/M metagenome (GOLD analysis project Ga0316600, IMG submission 207652) | Wetland soil microbial communities from Old Woman Creek delta, Ohio, United States - OWC_soil_day5_CT | ecosystem: Environmental > Terrestrial > Soil > Wetlands | place: USA: Ohio... | reverse complement strand
CGCTGACTGAGGGAAAACCACTGGAATACAAAAATGTGACTTACGGCTTACAAAGAATACTGTGGGGACTGTTTAAAAAACTAATCATTGCAGACCGGTTGAATCTGCTTGTTGAGACAGTCTTTGGGTCTTATAAACAATACGGAGGCATTGTAGTAATACTTAGTGCCCTCCTTTATACATTTCAGCTTTACGCTGATTTCTCCGGATGCATAGACATGACCATCGGAACCGGGGAAATCTTTGGAATTACGATTCCGGAAAATTTCAGGCAGCCATTTTTTTCCAAAAGTCCTTCCGAATTCTGGAGGCGCTGGCATATTACACTTGGTACCTGGCTGAAAGACTATGTCTTTTATCCAATATCCTTAACTGCCCCGGTAAAGAAATTCGGTAAAAGCTCCAGAGCAAAATTAGGAAAGCATGTGGGGCAGGTAGTTGCTTCTGCTCCCGCACTTTTTGGTGTATGGATCTGCAATGGTTTCTGGCACGGCACAGGCTGGCATTATCTGTTTTTCGGTATCTATTACTTTGTCCTGATATTACTGGATAACCTGACCGAGCCTTATGTGATAAAAGCAGCTGAAAGCTTAAGAATCAATCGGAACAATGTGTTTTACCGTATCTTCCAGTCTGTGAAGCTTTTAATCATTGTCTTCACCGGTGAGTTATTTTTCCGGGCGGAAACGATGACAGCCGGTTTATCCATGTTCCGGTCTATATTTACAGGCTTTGACACAAAGGCACTGACCGACGGCTCTTTGTTGCAGCTTGGGCTCTCTTTGCCTGATTATGCAGCCGTATTTTTAGGCTTTCTGGCAGTACTGGCAGTTGGTATCATTCACGAACGTGGAATTTCCATACGAGATAAAATTTCCGGATATAAGATTCCGGTACGATGGACTCTGTATTATGGTGCGATTTTACTTGTAATCGTCCTCGGTGCATACGGCGACGGATATATACCGGCAAAACTGATCTATGCCGGATTTTAAGAGGTGACGGAATGCATGCTGGAAACAAACTAAAAACATTATCCTTTATGATCGGACTTACAATTCTTTTATATATCATGTCCTTTCTGTTCCTGCCAGCAAACACAGGAGCAGAAGGCCTTTACAAAAAAACCGGGGGGATCTATAAAGAACCCAAAAATACCATTGGATATTTATCCATCGGGGACAGTGAAAGTACCACCAGCATCTCTCCCATGGAGATCTGGAATGCCTACGGATATACAGGCTTTAATTGTGGTGTACCCGCCCAAAAACTTCAGGATACCTATTATCTTCTGGAAAAAGTGTTAAATAAACAGTCTCCGAAGGTTGTGTTACTGGAAACCAATTCCTGTTTTCGGGATTTTAAATACATCAATGCTCTGGAAACAATTATTGATGATAAAGCCGAAAAAGTATTTCCTATTTACCAGTATCATAATAACTGGAGGTATTTTCATTTTTATATGTTGAAAAATATAAGCGCTGATGTGGCAGAAAAACCCTCCCCTGTATATAAGGGCTATCAATATAATAGTAACAGCAAACCTTATATCGGAGGTCCTTACACAGAAGAGACGGATGCGGTTGAGGAAATACAGGATCAGCCCTATCAGTATCTGACAAAAATCAGCGAGTTATGTAAGGAAAAAGGAATCAAGCTGGTCTTATACAGCTCTCCTTCTCCAAAATGCTGGACTTATGCAAAACATAATGCAGTGAAACAGTTTGCTGACAAAAATGATCTTGATTACATCGATCTTAACCTGTCTTCAGACCAGTTATCCATTGACTGGAACACGGATACCAGAGACGGCGGAGATCATATCAACTATTACGGAGCAAAAAAAGTTTCAGCCTATATTGGCAGTTACTTATCCGGTTTAAACCTCCTGACCGATCACCGCCAGGATCCCCGGTTTGAGTCCTGGAATAATGAATTTAAAGCCTATAAGACACAGACCATAAAAAGTTCTAAGTAAAAACCGGTCCTGCATGCAAAAATGCTGCAGGACCTTTTTCTGTTTCTATTCCTGTCTGTAGTAAGTAAGAAAATCCCGAAGCCTGCTGCAGGCAGATTTTAACTGTTCCATCTCCGGTAAATAAACCACCCTGAAATGATCTGGCTTCTCCCAGTGGAATCCTCCGCCGTGGGTAAGAAGAATCTTTTTATCTCTTAAGAAATCAAGAACAAACTTTTCATCATCATAAATTCCAAACCGTTTTATATCAATCTTAGGAAATACATAAAAAGCCGCTTTCGGTTTCGTTGCTGAAATTCCAGGAATCTGGTTTAATGCCTCATATATGTATTCTCTCTGCTCGTAAATCCGTCCGCCGGGAACCAGAAGTTTCTTTGTCTCCTCTTCCATCTCAAGAGCTGTTTCTATGACAGACTGGGCGGGAACATTGGAACACAGTCTCATGGAAGACAGAAGATTAATTCCCTCCACATACCCTCTTGCGAAGGATTTGTCCCCGCAAAGGCTCATCCATCCGCAGCGGTATCCTGCAATTAAATGGGATTTGGACAGACCGTTAAATGTAATCGTAAGCAGATCCGGAGCAAGAGAAGCAATGGATGTATGGACCAGTCCGTCAAGAACCAGTCTGTCATAGATCTCATCAGCAAAAATTATGAGACCATTTTCCCGGCAGAGCTTAACGATTTCCTCCAGCAGCTCTTTGGAATAAAGGGTTCCTGTGGGATTATTGGGATTAATTACAACGATTCCCTTTGTGCGTTCAGTGATCTTGCTTTTAATATCATTGATATCCGGATACCAGTCTGCGGCTTCATCGCAGATATAATGAACTGCTGTACCTCCTGCCAGTGTTACGGAAGCGGTCCACAGCGGGTAATCCGGTGAAGGCACCAGGATTTCATCACCAGAGTTTAAAAGGCCCTGCATGGACAGCGTAATTAATTCACTGACCCCGTTTCCTGTATAAACATCATCTGTTCCCACCTCCTCAATTCCTTTTTTCCGGCAATACTTTACAATTGCTTCTCTGGCAGAGAGTAACCCCTTTGAATCGGAGTAGCCCTCTGTATGGACCAGATTATTGTTCATTTTCATCAGAAGCTCTTCTGGTGCGCGAAAACCAAATGGAGCAGGATTTCCAATATTCAGCTTTAAGATCTCGACTCCCTGGGCGATCATTCGGTTCGCTTCGTCCATAACCGGTCCCCTGATGTCGTAGCACACATAATCCAGTTTTTTTGATTTTTCAAATTTTCTCATAATAGATTTCCCTCTTTCTTGATTTTTGCATAAAAAAAGGCCCCAAGCGTTCATACGCTTAGGGCGAATATACAATCCGTGTTACCACCTAAATTCAGAGATTCCTCTGCACTCCATACGGTACTGACATACCGCGTCCCTGTAACGTGGGAATTCCGTTGAAGCCTACTAGGGAATCTTCCCGTTGGGTTCAAAGCTCCGAGACTGCTTCCATATACTTCAATAAAGGTTCACACCAGCCACCTTCTCTCTGAAATTATCCGTATACGTACTATTCCTCTTCATTGCCTTTTCACTATTTCCGAAACTATAACACAACAGAATTGAGTTGTCAATACTATTTGCAATAACTAATACATTTATCAATCCAGGCTATAATATTCTCCTGCCGCATTATTGCGCCCTGAAGCACAAGAAAATCCCCGAACCTGTCTGATTCACAAGGCGGAACTTCGGTGTAGGGTTCATTTCTCTTTTTTAATGTATTTAATCGTTTCACATGCTGGGTTCGCTGACTCTCCAAAAGACGGACTCTTGTTTCCACATTCATATTACCTGAAAAATACATCCGAAGGCGAAATATATCTTTGGGTGTCTTTTGCATCTTTTCATCTTTATTCAGCCATTTTGCAAAATCTTCATAACCTTCTTCCGTTATGGTATAGCGTTTCGCTTCCAGGATTTCTCCGCTTATTTCAATGTCATAGTTGACAAGTCCTTCATCATTTAACTTTTTCAGCTCCGGATAAATCTGGCTATGATTGGCATACCAGAATTCTGCCAGCTCATTATTAAATTCTTTCGCAATTTCATAACCGGTCATAGGGTGGCGGCATAATAGCCCTAATATGGCATATTTCAAACTTCTCATTTCATTTTCCCCAATTTTCTTAATTTCTTGTTATAACTATAGCAAATATGGAAAATATGTCAATATAACAGTATTGTATAAAATATTAGAATTATATACATGTTTATATTGACATGTCTGTTTGATCATGATATAAACATTGTTATAATAATAACAATTAGGAGGAGTAGCATGAACTACAACAAGAAGAGATGGTTGATTCTGATTGCCAGCTGTCTCATTAATCTTTGTATTGGTTCCTTATATGCATGGAGCGTTCTTTCCGTACCAATGGCAGAGCATCTGAGTCAGATCACAGGGTTGAAACTGACTGCCAGAGATTTATCTATCGTATTCGTAATTGCCAATGCAGTAGGCCCTATTACCATGATTACCGGAGGTACCATCAATGACACTCTGGGCCCGAAATTAGCAGTCTTAATCGGAGGTATCATGTTCGGCGGCGGTATGTTCCTGTCCGGCTATGCCAACAGCGTAAACTTTTTAATCGGAACATACAGCATTTTACTGGGGTTAGGCCTTGGAATGGTTTACGGTGCCACCATCAGTACATCCATTAAGTTCTTCCCTGACAAAAGAGGTCTTGTAGGAGGGCTTACCACAGCGACGTTTGGAATCAGTTCTGTTATTATCCCACCCATTGCTGCCATGATCATATCAACAACAGGTGTTACTTCTGCATTTAAAATTATTGGTGCTGTTTTTACAGTCATTATCTGTCTGGGCGCTTTCTTTATGGAGAAATGCCCTGCCGATTTCGTTCCGGAAGGATATACACCTCCTTCTGCCGGCAAACAGGCTGCCATGAATAAAAACTGGAAAGAAATGTTACAAACACCGGTTTTCTACGTTATGATTGTACTGCTTACCTGCGGGGCGTTTGCAGCCCTGATGTTTATTCCCATGGCTTCTCCTCTGGCTCAGAACATCGTGGGAATGTCTGTTGTTTCAGCAACAGCTGCCGTTTCTACCCTGGCCTTATTTAACGTACTTGGCAGAATTCTGGCCGGATCTATCTCCGACAGATTCGGACGAATCAACACCCTGGCTCTCGCCTGTGTGCTGTCTGTCATCGGTCTGATCATGCTTTATTTCTGCAACAAGGGAGATGTGGTTTTATTCTATATTGCCATCTCTGTCATTGGAATCTGTTTCGGTGCTTTCATGGGCGTGTTCCCAGGCTTTACTGCGGATCAGTTCGGACCGAAAAACAACAGTGTCAATTACGGAATCATGTTTATCGGATTTGCTCTGGCTGGTACCGTAGGACCAATTATTTTAAACAAGATCTTTGCTGCTACCGGAAGCTATAAAAATGCATTCCTGACAGCCATGGTTATCTCTTTAGCCGGACTTGGACTCACATTCGTCTATAGAAGCATTCATAAATCAAAAACTGCATAAATTGGGAAATATATAATTAAAAAAATGCGTCTTCACCAGGGAGCTTTAACTAACCTGGCAGGACGCGTTTTTTATTTTCATAATTACTGCATATCTTGTCCATCTTCTGGAAATACAATTCCCGCCATTCTCCTTGCCTGAGTTAGAATTCCACATACACAAAGAGTGTGATCCAGATAGCGGTAACAGGTCTCAAGATCTCGGATAAGAATCATTTTCTCAAATTCCAGGAACTCGCTGATCATTCGATGACTATACGAATGACCCGCTACTGTCTCTTCCGATCCGTCATTTAAAATCACACGGCCTCCCTGACAGATATTAGCCGCACTGTCCTGTATCAGATAACCTTTGTCCCCCTGAATGATACAGGAATTTGGTGCACTGCAGTCCTTGGCTCCGGTCAGGGTGCAAAGAAAACTTCCGTAATCCAGTAAAAGCACTCCGGAGGTATCAATTCCCCTTTCTATATTTGCAAAATAATGAACCGATTCCGGCATTCCGAAAAGACCGGCAGCATAATGGATGTTATAAATATTAATATCCATCAGGGCACCACCGGCGCACGCAGGATCAAAGGAGGGAAGCACTTCCCCATTTTTAAAGCGGTCATACCGCCTGGAATATTGGGAATAGCTGCACCGAACCAGTCTGACGCTTCCAAGAGAAGGAATCAGCTCCTTTACTCTCCTGTAATCCGGCTGGTATAAAGTGGTTACAGCCTCAAACAGAAATAAGTGTTTTTCTCTGGCTGTCCGGCTTAAAACTGCAGCCTGCTCAATGGTAGGCGTAAATGGCTTTTCCACAATTACATTCTTTCCTGCCATCAATGCCTGGTACGCATAGGAAAAATGAAGGTGATTGGGTAATCCCAGATACACCGTATCCGCTTCACTTTTTAAAAATTCTTCATAATCTGTAAAAATCTCTCCGATAAAATGCTCCTTAGCAAGAGCTCTGGCATCGTTCTCGCTTCTTTTAGTGCTGCAAAGAGACAAAATCGTGGTATGCTCCAGATGGTTGGCAACGGATAAAAACTCCTTTACAATAATTCCTGAACCGACAATTCCAAGCTTCATTGACCCATCTCCTCTACGGTACTTAACTCACCTGTGACAGAATCAATTACAAGTCCATAGACCCGGATCTCTTCTGGAACCAATGGATGATTCCGGATCAATTCCACTGATTTTTTAATGGATTGGTCTAAGTCTTTAAATCCACCCAGCCAGGATTCAAAATCAATTCCATAATACTTGATTAAATCTATATCCTTTTGTCTGATCCCCCGCTCCTTCATCAGCTCTATCATCCTGCTGCTGTCTGTATATCTGGCTCCACAGTCCGTGTGGCCTATTACCAGAATTTCCCTGACATCCAGTTCATAGATTCCAATTAACAGGCTTCTCATCACACTTCCAAAGGGATGGGAAATAATCCCTCCTGCATTTTTTATTATTTTTGCATCTCCATTTTTAAATCCCAACGCAGCCGGAAGCAGCTCTGTCAGTCTTGTATCCATACAGGATACGATTGCAGTTTTCTTTTCGGGATATTTATTGGTGATAAATTTTTCATAGTTTTTATTCTTAACAAATTCTTTGTTATATTCCAGTATCTCTTCTAACATATTTGTCCTTCTCCTTACATGAATTATTCAACATTGGTTCGAAAGATTCTCCAGATTACGCCTGTTCCGGGGATAAAAATATTGGGATCACCTTCGATATTTAAACCCATGTCAACCACATACATGGATTCATTCGGACCAAACAGCAGATGACTTGGCCGCTCAAGTCCGCCTCCCTTAGAAAGGGATGCAGGAAATCCACTCATATTGATAGCAAAGGTACTGATGGTTCTGGCCCTCATGTCAATTTTAGAAATTCGGTGACCGGCACCGGCATAGGACAATCCGTCACCAACTGCTGTTTTTATGGTACTGCCATACTCTGCTACGTATACATCGCCATAAGGTCCAAATTTCTGATTATAATTAAAATCAAAGCTCATCAGAGTGGAATTGGGCGGAAAAGTTACATAGGGTCTTGGAGGAATGTTTGGCTGGTTTTTTAACAGCAGAGTGGGCTGATAACCGCCTGTAGGTGTAAATCTTGGAGAATTTACCGGTTCTCCTCCCGAATAATCAGGCCAGCCATACCAGAGATCCGGGGTTATGTAATAAAAATCATCGGTTGCATTCTCAATAGGTCTGCTGCCTACTGGATTAAACCCGTTATTTACTGCATACAGCTGACCGCTGTTATTAAATTTCAGAAAAATGGGATTGCGAAATCCCCAGGCTACCTGTTCCAGATTAGAACCATCAAGATTTGCCCGTAAGATACATCCTGACGCTTTTGTGTATCTTTTTCTTATTTCAAACTCAATATTAGGAATCCCATAGGGAGAAAATGCACCAGTAAATGCAGGATCATCGGTAACTGCTTCCGTAAGAATATTATCTGTTGTAAAATTCTGACCGGTCAGTATGACATAATCTCCAGTGTAATCACATAGCAATGGAGAAACCGGTACCCACTCGTTATCATTTCCTACAACCCCGCTGTTGGTAACAGTTCCCTGCCCAAAATATATCTTATAGTCCGGCGAAAAGGCAACCGGACCATTGTAATGATCACCGTTGCTTGGCAGACCCATAATAATATTCTGTCTTTCCCCATTCCGGAATATTCTGGTAACGAAACCTCTGTGGGATACATAAAGAACACCATTTAAATAATTAATTCCGGATATAGGGGTAACAAAATCTTCCGCTATCAGTTCTATCTCCCCATTCACCACTTTCAAAACCTGGGGATTGCCTGTAGACAAGCCGGAGTCAGCAATATAAAGACTTCCCTCCTCATCAAACACAATGCCTGCCGGTGAATTGAGATTTTCTAAAAACACTTCTATCCCATACCCTTTTATAATATAAATATCAGCAGGGTTTAAATAACGCTGGGGAGCAGGATCGGCGTCGTTACACGAGTGAATCCTGCTGCCGTTATTCTGACGAAACATTCACTTCACCTGGTATTTTTTACTATTATATTCGCCGTACCGGAAAATATCAATCCTGTTTGGGCGTATCTGCATGGAGTAATGGCAGATATGCTTCATACCCTTCCGCTTTCATCTGCTCTTTGGGAATAAATCTTAATGCTGCACTGTTGATGCAATAGCGCAGTCCACCCATCTCCTGAGGACCATCTGTAAAAACATGACCAAGATGAGCATCCCCTAATGTGCTGCGCACTTCTGTGCGGTGTCTGTTAAGGCTGTTATCATCAAGCTCCCGAAGCAGATCCTGGGTCAACGGTCTGGAAAAGCTTGGCCAGCCGCAGCCGGATTCAAATTTATCGCAGGATAGGAAAAGAGGCTCTCCGGTTGTCACATCCACATAAATCCCCTCTCTGAATTCATCAAAGTATTCATTTTGAAAAGGAGCTTCTGTTCCACTGTTCTGAGTCACCTGGTACTGGATTGTTGTAAGTTCATTTTTAAGCTGGTCCTTGGATTTTGGCAGAAATTTTTTGCTTTTATCTACCGCCAGCTTTGCCTTCTCAAATTTATCTCCGGATATATGGCAGTAGCCCTGGGGATTTTTATCCAGATATTTCTGATGGTATTCTTCCGCCCTGTAATAGTTTGTAAGAGGCAGCCGCTGGATTGCAATCTTCTCTTTGTAATTCGTTTGAAGTTCTTCCACTGATTTTTCAATTACCGGCTTATCCCCTTCGTCGGTATAATAAATGCCGGTTCTGTACTGTGTACCGGTATCACCGCCCTGACGGTTTACGCTGACAGGGTTGATTACATCGTAATACAGCTTAAGAATATAGGGAAGCCCTATGACAGTATCCTCATATTCCACCTTAACTGTTTCCGCATGACCGGTATTGTTATGACATACCTCCTCGTAGGTGGGATTTTTCGTGGTTCCGTTGGCATACCCCACCTCTGTACTTAAAATCCCGGGAATATTTTCCAAATATTTTTCAGTTCCCCAGAAACAGCCGCCTGCTAAATATATCTCTTTTTTCATGGTATCACCTTTCTTCCTTCATAGAATCAAATAAATTATATTGCTTCATCAGTTCCAGACAGGACTGAAGAATCTGCGCCGTCATCCCCCAGATCACCCAGTTCTCATACCGGTAAAACAAGATATCCCGGGTTCCTTTCGTCCATGAATACTGATTGCCTCCTGGAATCCATTCATAGGGAAAATCTTCGGGAGGCTCAGTAACCAGCATGCTTTCATATGTTTCCGGTGTCATGCTTTTTATATAGTCAAGAGGCACCTTTATGATTTCTTCCACTTCATCGGTACTGAAGGTATCTTTATAATCGCTTAGTTCACCGATAAACGAGTGAATAATCAGCCGGAAAGGAGAAATATAGATATCCCCAGGTCCAAGCACCTTAATCTGCCTGGAAGTGACGTTTAACTCCTCCATGGTTTCCCTGACTGCACATTTTTTCAGCGTCTCCCCCGGCTCAAGCTTACCTCCTGGAAAGCAAATCTCCCCGGGCTGATGCTTTAATTTGCTGGAGCGTTTTTCAAACAAAAGATACTTTGCTCCATCAATTGTTAGAACGGGTATGAAAACCGCATACTTCCTGTATTTTTCTTCCTCAACCATGCCTGGTTTTCTGCGGGAAAATGTCTGCCTGTCCAAAACGCCACCTCCTTTTTGCTATGAGCAATTATAGCATCTTTTTATGTGTCTCACAATATGAGGAATGGATATGGACGAATAGTTCTTATCCGAAAAGCATACAATGCAGTAATTTAAAAATTATGGAGCAACCCTTATGACCTCGAAAGAATCCTATATACAATGCTCACTCCAGTATCATCTTTTCTGGATCCGGATATTAAAAGAGCACGCCATATTTATTGAGGCTACTATGCCCCCGCCTGGAAAAGAATATGCAGATCAGGCAGATACATACAAGCAGCAATACGACCAGCTGTTAGAAGTAGCCATTAAGCTGTCAAATGGAGTCATCCCCTTAAGTGTTCTTGAATCCGGCCAGTTTTATACCCAGTATACGGAAGAAGCAGAGCGGCTTGCACAGCTTAACACCGGAATCACAATCAATTCCCAGCTGACCCGTATGACCTATGACATTGTACCCTGCACCGCTGACTACACCGCAACCAACAAAAATGAACAGGATGTTTTCATGCTGAATCAGAATCTTTTAAATCTGACCACTTCCTTCGTCCAGTTCCAGTCAGATCTCTTAAACAAACGTGTATCCTGCGGCCTGTTCACCATGATGTATACAGCTGATATCTTACATATTCTTATGGAAGCCAAACGATACCTTGAAATTTTAAAACGGCTTCAAAACCGGGATGAATCACTCCTGTCTGATTATAAATTATTCTGGTCACAAAATATGGCTGATCACGCAAAGGTAATGCGCGGACAGTTAGACCCAACGGAAACATCGTATTTTAATGCTGCCAACCAGTTTTCCAATACCTTTGATCTGCTCAGCACAGCTGAAATGAAGCCGGAAACATTCCCTTCTGACCGGGAAATTCTTTCGGATGCGATTGCGATCAGTGATTTTAAGTCAGATACTACAAATGGACTGATTACCTGCAAAGTTCAGGCAATTATGCTTGCGCTTTATACCGATCACCTTCTTAGGGAGGCAAATCATTTTATCTATCTTATGTATGCAGGAAGCTGAGTAAAGCCATAAAAAATGCGCCTTGGTCTAAGGCGCATTTTTTATGGCTCTTTCAGGCTTTCTTTGCTGATGGAAAATATTTCTCCGCTATTTTTTCTGCAGTCCTTACAGCCAGAGCCTGGGTGGTAAGAGTGGGATTTGGACCTCCCAGTCCGTTGCACAGAACACTGTTATCTGCTATAAACAGCCTCTTTACCTGGGACGCTTCGCAATTCGTATCTGTAACAAACCCAATCCTCATTGTGCTCATAATATGAGCACACACATCCGGCGGCCAGTTAGCACGGCTGACGGTCTTCGCTCCTGCTTTCTTTAACAGTTCCGCCGCAAGTCCAACAAGCTGATCTCTTTTCTCTCTGTCAGCATCACTGATCTCATAGCTGATCACCGGTATATAACCATTTTCATCCCTGCGCTCCGGATCCAGTGTCACTCCGTTTTTCTGACTTACATCGTCGTCGGAAAATACTACGATACTAAGAGTCTTGTTATAATTTCGCATAAATTCTTTTAAAAGTTCTCCTGCAATAATGCCTTCTCTGTCCCAGGCCTCTTCTTCTCTGGTCTGATTCTGGAAATAGTACCCCTTCTGGCTTGTTCCGTATATCATGGTGGAATTAATACCAGGACTGGTTCCAAACGGCTCAAAAGCTCCAAGTCCGGGATAATCCATCCTGGCAGCCGAATTCTGTCCTGCATAAGGCTTTACTTCAGACATTCCCAGAATATTCATCAGATCCTCTTCTTCAAAAATTCCGGATACACAGTCAATCATATGAGTGGTCAATCCTTTTCCCACCCATTCATTTTCAGGTAGACCGGAATTTAACCAGAGCCTGGGGGATTCGATGGAGCCGGCAGACAAAACAATCACTTTGGCCTTAAACTCCCTGATTTCTCCAGTCCATGTATTTCTAACCGTTACGCTGCTGGCAAACAATCCTTCTTCTTCATTTTGGCCGGTATGGATAGCAGTTACAAACGAATTTGGCATAATGTCTACATTTCCCGTCGCCAAGGCATAGGGGATATAGCTGACCAGAGTGGAACGCTTTGCCACACTTCCCACATTGGGTCCAATGCAGCAGCCGTTTATACAGTGCCCGCGAAGAGTACATCCTACCGCCTGATTGTTTTCCAGATCAAAATCCGGATTATTTAACATGGGATTAATGCCAAGAATTCCATTGGGTTGAAGGCGAAATCCGGGTTTGGTTAAATTTATTTCATTGGTATAGGTAAACCCCATCTTTCTGGCACCATAGAGAAAAAGATCTTCTTTTGACGTTGCCGTGGCTTCACGGACTGGAAGAGTCTGCTCCACCTCTTCATAATAAGGAACCATTTCCTCATAACTGATTGGCCATTCACGTTCAAATGCCGCAGGGTAAGCACGGGGACAGTTGGCAAAATACAAAAGTGTGGTTCCTCCCACGCCTGCACTCTGCCAGACAAAACCGCCCTTTTCAATAATTCTGGGCCACGGACCTTTACTTCTGTCCGCTGGTCCCCATCTGAATTTTCCTGTAATGAGATCATTCATGTCATCCTCTAAATCAGTAAAGTTTGTTTTAAGCAGCTGAATATCCAGATCTTCGTTGCTTAAACTTTCCTGTGCACCTGCACTGGTGTTGGGCTCTGGCCACTTCCGGTTGCCGTACCAGGGTCCGGCCTCAAGAATCAGCACCTTTAATCCTCTTTCCCCCAGTTCTTTTGCTGCAACTGCGCCTCCGCCACCTGCACCTATCACAATTACATCCGCATCAAATCCGTTATCCATACACACCTCCAGTCAATATTGTTCCTCACTTTTTCTGTGCAAAATTAAATGCTCCTGCTATCCGGTATCCCTTAGAAGGTCCCGGATATCCTACCTGTTCCCAGCCGATTGGCCGATATTCCAGCATCCGTTTATCCGGAGATATAAATCTTGTGGATCCGTAGCCGGACCACTCAGAATAATATCCCATCATAGTAAGCCGGTTTAATGCCGATATGACTGGAACGATGTCTTCCTGTTTCATGGTAAGACCTGCAGGTACATAAATGATGCCACCCGGGCTGCTGATCCGGTCAACAATCTTCAGCCTGTCTTCCTGGGATAATTTTGAGAAATAAAGTCCTCCTGGATCTTTTGGCAGATCCGGGTCCTCTCCCTTTTCCATCAGGTACTGTTTTGCTGCCATATTTAATATTTCCGCTGCGGCGACTGCAAACGGCGTGGGATAGCTGTCAAGAGACATGATTAAATACTCC
>Ga0316600_10000927_pt1 | contig 13495 bp, 8 predicted proteins | sample OWC_soil_day5_CT_FD_207652 | JGI IMG/M metagenome (GOLD analysis project Ga0316600, IMG submission 207652) | Wetland soil microbial communities from Old Woman Creek delta, Ohio, United States - OWC_soil_day5_CT | ecosystem: Environmental > Terrestrial > Soil > Wetlands | place: USA: Ohio... | reverse complement strand
TAAAACCACGAAATTCGATAACGTATAATATTTTCGCAAATTCAAATAAATATTTACCAATCCTCATAAAAGGCAAACGCCTGCTAAATTTATACAAAATCCAGCAGGCGTTTGCCTTTTATTATTTATCGTCTATCCATTAATCTTTCCATCTAACAGCTTCTAATTCATTTCATATTATCTTTTATTTGTGGACAAAAATTGCGAATACCGGAAGGTTAATCTAATAAAATCAGTATTTACATAAGCATTCCACCATCTACATTAATCACTTGCCCAGTAATGTATCTTGCTTGATCTGACACCAAAAATAATACTGTATTTGCAATATCTTCAGGAGTCCCATATTCCTCCATCGGTATTAAAGATAGCATTTTTTTGGATACTTCATCAGAAAGTACTTCTGTCATATCGGATTTTATATATCCGGGTGCTATTGCATTGACTGTGATTCCTCGTGTTGCTAATTCTTTCGCTGTTGTTTTTGTTAATCCTATAAGACCTGCTTTTGAAGCTGAATAATTAGCTTGTCCAATGTTCCCCATGATTCCTACCACACTTGTCATATTTATAATTTTTCCATATTTTTGTTTAAGCATATGTTTAGAAACTAGTTTTGTGCAATTAAATGCCCCTGTTAAGTTTGTCTTTAATACAGCTTCCCAATCTTCTGCTTTCATCATCATTATCCTAGCATCCCTTGTAATTCCTGCATTATTTATAAGTATATCTATTCTGCCAAATTTTTTAATAATTGCACTCACTACATCTTTAACAGAGCTTTCAGAAGTGACATCTATTTGAAAACTATCAGTTTCAACTCCATAGTTTTCTGCAATAAGTTTTGCAACTGCCTCAGCTTTTTCTTGATTCGTTCCTGTGATAATCACAATGGCTTTCTCTTCAGCAAGTTTTTCGGCAATCGCTTTACCTAATCCGCGAGTACTGCCTGTAACCAAAGCAACTTTATTTTTTAATCCTAAATCAATCATGCTACTCTCCTTATTTTTAAAATCATTTTTATATAAACATTCAGTTTTGTTTCCCAAATAATAACACTTTGAATTTTCCAAGTCAATTTTTATGAACTGGATTCCGCCAGTTTTTCTTACTTATCATAGCGCTTGATCATTTCAACTTCGGTGATTTAACCGATAAATAAACACCTAGTATAATAAATGTTCCTAGACACATCCAAGCAAAACTATTCCCCAATTTGCTATAAATTGATTCGCCTTGCCCAAGCCTTACTTCGCCAATTAAAACTGACCCATCGCTTTCTACATCGCTAGATACCAACCCTATAATGCGACCTCTACTATCACTTAGAGTTAATACGCCCCATTGCCCAGCTCTGGCAACTGCATAATTTCCTTCAACACCTCGCATAATTGCAACGCGCGCATGACTCCAACCATCATCATGAAAATCCAGTGCAGGAACAAAAACAATATTTACGCCTTGCTTACTATATGATAGTGCTGGCTGATTAAAATCCATATCCTTACAAATCATAATACCCCAATTGCCTATAACGCCCAAATCAGCACCTGAAGTATATTTACTTTCAAATGTTGATAATAGATGATTCTTGTCATATGTTAAAAGCACTTCGCCTTCTGGAGAAAAAACATAGGCAGAATTGTAAATATTCGTAGCCTCTCTTCTAGTTGCTCCTACAATTAAATTAAATTTATTCTTCCGAGCTGAATCACTTAAAAGTTGAAAATTATTATCGTAACTTTCTATATTAATAATTTTTTCTGGTAGCAAAACAACTTCAACACCAGAGCTTGCAAACGAATCAATCTTTTGTACATATCGTTGCATGGTATCTTCAACCTGCATTTTATCCTGGTTTGTTGCCACAGCTAAATATTCTTCTAAATTAGTAGATATAGAAGCAATACCGACTTTTATACTACCTTGCTCTAATGGGGTATTTAGACGATATAATCCAAATAAAATCGTGAAAATAAGTAAACTAATTGGCATCAGATTTGTTTTTATGCTTAATCTTCTATTTTGCGAATATTGATAAGCTAAAGCAATATTTGCGGTAATTAGAGCCATCAAAAAAGTAATGCCCCAAATACCAGTTATCGATGCAACTTGAATAATAGGCAAGTTAGATATTTGTGTATACGCTATGCTGCTCACAGTTCCATGCGGTGAATATAATGATACAATGAATTCTTGTGCAGCTAAACCGCTCGCAAAAATAAAACTTGTATCCCAGCCTTTCCACCTATCAGCAATATGACCAAAGATAACAAGCACGGTTGCAAATGAAATAGCATTAAGCGTAATTAAAGGCCAATACACAATGATTGGAAGCACTGCATGGGGATTAACTGATCCCAATAAGTATGAAAAAAAAGCTACCATAAACGTAGAAACTAATGATCTTTTTAACGCATATAGACAAAGGATTAACAGTGCAATCCAAGAAAAGCACCAATACTCTGTAGAAAAATAAAAAGATAATGCACTGAGTAAAATTTTTAAAATACAATGTAACAGGTTGTGTAAATCACGCCAATATATATAGCGGTTTATAATGTTTTTTAAACTTTTACTAAACTGCATAAAATAAATCCTCACAAAATCTTTTTCGTATTATATAAGCAATAATTTGAATTATATACCATATTATCTCTCGCAACAACATACTTTCTATTAGTTGACAAAACATAAAAAGTTCTAGCAAAATGCTAGAACCATTAATTTCATATGGTGTGCTTAGGGCAATTCGAATACTCGACACATGACTTAGAGGTATTAAGGCTGGTTATTTCCGTGGAAATAACCAGCCTTAATATATCAACAACGCTATGATTAAATAATTTCTTATTTCTCAGTTTCTTTTTTTCATAATGTCTCATTTTTTCTTTCAGAATAATATATTTTTTAACAATCCATTTATTCCTTCTTTTTTGAATACTTCTTTGTAATAACTTATTTCATGCTGGATTAATTCGTCGATTACCTGCATTCCTAAAAGTTCCACTGGTGCTTTATCATCAGTTAAGAGATAATCTCCCTTTATGTATAAATCCATATTGCCTGCAACATTGTGCATTAATGCCTTTAATTTATAATTGCTCAATTCCACAGTATTCTGCGCAAAAGTTTTAGCAATATCCCTATTCTGTGTTGCAAACACTTCTCTGTTGGTTGTTCCCTCTACATTCACTGTATATACCACATTAAAAACATTTGCGATTGTATCTGACAAATACTGATTAATATTTCCCTCTTTTTCAGTATGCATATTCATATTCACAACCATGACGCCATCTTTCGTTAAGTGCTCCTTAACCATAGTAAAGAATTCTATAGAAGACATCTGAAAAGGTATCGTTATATCTTGGTACGCATCTACCATAATTACATCATATTTTTCATCTGTAGCATTCAAGTATGCCCGACCATCATACGTAGTCACTTTTATGGAATCGGGAAGCTGAAAATATTCACTTGCCAAATCAGTTATTTTCTGATCGATTTCTACACCTTCAATGGAAGCATTGGTAAAATATTTTTGACATTGTTTTGCATAAGTCCCTGTTCCCATGCCGAGCACTAAAATTTTTGCATTTTCTTTCGTGCCAATTCCAGACATAACAGGTGCAGCAAGTGCATAGTCATAATACATCCCTGTCAAGCTGTCATCTTTTTTCATAATAGATTGAACGCCAAAAAGTACATTCGTAGAAAGAATCACACTGTTATCGGTTTCCTTCACCTGCAGATAATTATAAATAGATTCTCCCTCATATAAGAGATTGTTTTCCCAAAATGCTAAACTGTCTGAAGAACCAAATATACTGCAAACAAGGAACAAAATGACACTCATGGTACATTTCACTTTCTTCGTTTTTTTGTCTATAAAGTAAATTAGACCAAGCGCTAAAAGAATCCCCGAGAATATTAAGAATGTAATGGACGTCCCAACTGCGGGAATCGTGACAAAGGTCGGTAAAAAGGTACCAATGATGCTGCCAATTGTATTAGTTGCAACCAGTGTACCCACGATCTTTCCACTGTCATCCAAACTATCTACCGTATATTTCACGAGACAAGGGGTAACTGTCCCCAGCAAGAAAAGCGGAAATACAAAGATAATCATACAAGATAAAAAGGCTGCTAATATTAAAAAATGATTGTTTATCGTTAAAACCAATGCACTAGACACGGCTAAAATCACATATTTACCGACTAGCGGTATTGCTGCAATCCATATCGCAGCGATAATCATCCGCATATACAATATATCCGGATTGGGATTCTTATCTGCACTTCTACCGCCCCAGATATTGCCCAATGCCATTGCAATCATGATCGTTCCGATAATAATTGTCCATACAATCTGTGAAGAACTAAAATACGGTGCTAAAAGCCTACTTGCGCCAAGTTCCACCGCCATGACTGACATTCCGGCAAAAAATTCTGTCATGTACAGATAATATTTATTAGTTAAGATAGACCTTGCTTCCATTCAGATTGCTCCTATCATATTAAATTACTTTATCAGATGTGTTAATTAACTATATTTCACCAGTAGTTTATTAATAGCATCTTGAAGATAATATATCCATTCAATATTACTGCATATAATTGGTCATACACTGCATTGGGGCTGTTATAATCACTTAAAAATTTTGTAAAATGTTGGTGATACCAAGCCATATTTTCGCATAATTCCAGTAGGTGTCTACCTAAATTTATACAGTTCAACAATCATCGATTTAAATTCTTCTGTATATTTTTTTCACTTATGGACACATCTTTTCGATTGACTATAATTTTATCATCCGCTACTTTTTCGCGTCCATAGTTATATACTAGCACCAATTAATAAAAGTTTAATATATTGTTTTGATTTTTACGCATTCGAAAAGAGATAAATTGTTCTAATTTATCAATATGGAAATAAATATTTTCTTTGATGAGGTAGTTTAGAGAATGTCCTGGTGTCTTTCCATAAGAATGACCAGGATAAATCAATATATCAGGAGGAACAGTATTTTTAATCATTTGAATACTAGAATACATTTCTTCTGGGCTGCCACCATCCGTATTACAAGTTCCACACCCCTCAGTGAATATTGTATCTCCAGTAAATAAACTATTTGACAAAAGAAAGCATGTGCTACCCGCAGTATGACCAGGAGTTAAAAGACATTTTATGTCTGTATCACCGAGCTTAAGAGAATCACCATTTTCGATAGCAGTTAGGTTACGGCATGTAAATTTATAATACTCTATCTCTTTAGCTGACATTACTACTTTAGGATCATATTTTTCCAGTAGAGGGTTGACAAGATTAACATGGTCGAAATGTGAATGGGTTAACAGAATCGTAACTAAATTAGCATTTGTTTTTTTCAAAAAGCTTTCGATTGTTCCCAATTCCCAAGCTGGGTCAATAATCGCTGTGAAATTGGTTGCCGTATCCATAATAATATAACAATAATTTTTAAAGAACATTGATTTAAGATGCAGTTGATATACTTGAAAATTATTCATGGTCTTCTCCTGTGAAAAATATATTCACTACCTCCTCCAGTTCAGCTATGCGTCTTTCCAACATCATAGTATTGCTTTGCATACCTAATAAAGTCTCTTTTATTGGATCCGGTAAATTATTATGATCTAAACTTACACCTTGAAAAGTAGAATTAGTTGTCTGTTTATCTACCACCCGCCCAGGAATACCAACAACGGTAGAATTAGGAGGAACATCCTTTAGCACTACTGATCCTGCGCCAATCTTTGCATTATAGCCTATTTTTAATGACCCCAGCACTTTAGCACCTGTTGCAATGACAACATTATTTTCTACTGTTGGATGACGTTTACCTTTTTCTTTTCCGGTTCCCCCTAGAGTAACTCCTTGATAAATAGTTACATTATCACCAATTTCAGCTGTTTGACCAATAACAACTCCAGTACCATGATCAATAAATAATCCTTCGCCAATTTGAGCTCCTGGATGAATATCTATTCCAGTCATAAAACGAGTTAAATTAGATATTATCCTCGACCAGACACTCCATCCCCTTATATAGAAAGCATGTGCTATTCTATGCAACCAAACAGCGTGCAGTCCAGGATAACAAAGTAAAACTTCTAGCAAATTTTTAGCTGCTGGATCACGTTGAAATACACCCTCAATATCTTTTTTTATTCGCGTAAACATTTTTACTTCTCCTTTATTAAGTAACTCAGCTATCCGATTCCCATAAATAGTTAAATTCTGTATTTCCCGAGAATCTATCTCAATGCCTCAAAACGTTCATTCAAGTACTTTGCTGCTTCTGTCATCAACACTTTCCCTATTTCATCAACATGCCTATTTCGCCAATTTTCAAGATGTGTACCTTTAACCCACTGGTTAAAAGCCCCCAAAGCAGGACCACAGTGCACTTGGTAGTCAACCTTATTGTTTGGATCACCGCTTAGTGCGAGTCGGGTAGAGTAACCAAAATACCACCTAAAGATTAACGCCATTTTATGCTTAGGATTTTTTTCTGCCTTTTCAATTTCTGCTGGCGGATAATAAGCTTTAACCTCTTCATATACCTTTTCAAAACTTTTTTTGAAATACTTATCTTCAACTTGCGATTTGGTTTTGCTATCAATTTCATCCAACGACTTATACTGGCAATACAAATCATATAGTTTATTTGCTCTTGAAGGAAAAAATACACCTTTTTTCAGAACCTGAACTTTTGCACCTAATTCGAACATGTCCCCTGCCGGCGCATACTCCGTATCTTGTACATTTATTTGTTCAAGCAAGTCCTTTACTTCTTCACTGGTGCCTGCTTCAACAGTACATTGATTTATTGAGCCTGTTACGATGAAATCTGCTCCGAGTATAAATGCCGCAGCAATTGCAGCCGGTGTACCTAGACCACCAGCTGCACCAACCCTTACCTTCTTACTGTAATTTAATTTTTCCATCATAGCATCTCTTAACTTTATTATTGCAGGTAATAACGCAAATGCAACTCCATGATCAGTATGTCCGCCTGAATCGGCTTCAGCACACAAATCATCAGCCATCGCAATGTTTTTTGCCATATCAGCTTGTTCGGGCGTGATTTTATTTTCTATCAGCAGTTTATTGACTATACTCTCGGGAGCAGGAGTCAAAAAACTCTCAGCCACTTCAGGTCTGGATACTTTGGCTATAATCTTATTACTTGGTACAATCTTGCCGCCTTCATCACGCTTTAAGCCTTTCAGTCTATATCTTACTAATGCTGGTGTTATACTCATAAAAGCAGACGCTTCAATATTCCTTACTTCATACTTCATAAGCAAGTCCACTGTTTTCTCTTCTAATTCTGGATTTGCCTGATTGTGCAATAGATTTATTCCATATGCTTCTCCGTTTTTCAACTCACTCTGGATATACCGTATTGCTTCTTCCAAAATATCTATCCCTATTCCACCTGCCCCCAAAAAGCCCAGCATTCCATTTTTAGCAACTTTCACAACCATTTCTTTTGAAGCTACTCCTTTATACATTGCTCCAGTAAGATAAGCATACTTAATCCCGTAATCTTTTTTAAATTCACTATTTCCAAGAGATTCCACCGTTATTTGTATACCTGTACCTTTATCATTTTTACTCTCCATAATGCTTACTTCCTCCTCCAACTTATCATAACTAACCGTCGTATTAACGATGGCTTTTCTGAAAAACCATACGAACACTCTTAATTGGCTTCATGCCAAGAAGTACCCGTAACCAGAATAGCTTAGTCATAATCAAATAGCATAAGCCATATGTCACAAACAAAGACAATAAGCTGTTCGCCCAAAATTTTTCAGTTATTGAAACATCCCAAGATATTATCTGAAACCCTAAAAACAGCATCACACTATAGTGCAACATATAAAAAGGCATAATAGTATCATTCAATAGCCCCAGAAACCTATGTTCTTTATTTAGATACGCCTTTCCTACCCCTAAGAAAAACACCAGCATAGACCATACAATAATCCCCCATAATGCATGGAAAAGCATAGCTCCAGCAGAATAGTCTGGGTATTCCATCCAATGACCTGCATATCCTAGAGCATAACAGCTTAATACAGCAACTAGGCCGCTAACGGCAATAAACAATGCCAGATACTTGTTATTGTTGGCTCTTTCTGTAAAGCGATTATCGGATACCATAATAAATCCGTATATAAACATCAAAAACCAAAATGCACTATCGCTCCACGATGTATATGCATTAAATATCGGTTGTAGAGTAATGCGAATAATAATTAAAGGAATACAAAAAATGAAGATACCTCCTGGTTTTTCTGCTATATATGCCAACTTTTTAATGAACAGTTTACCTTTTTGACTTCTTAAGCAAGTAAATATCGGTATACCAGCAAACGAGAAAAGTAACAGTACCGCTAAAAACCAAAGATGCATTCCTATCTTGAAAAACCACTGCGGATCGAAACTAAAATTGGTGAAGAACAAATTAGAGTCGAAATACCAGACAATAAATTCTGAGAATGTACCCATAAATTTTTCTTGACTAAGATATTCAATATAACGTTGTGGCGGAATCATTGTCATGACACCAAACACAAACGGAATGACAAGACGCTTGAATCGCTCTGCGGCATACTGGCCCGTTGTTCTGGTCAATAAAGAAAACTTACTACTGGCACCAGCAAGCAAAAAAAGCAGGGGCATTATCCAAAGATTGAAATACACAGCTAAAACGGTAGCAAAAAGACTGGTCTCTCTATTTTTTAATGGAAAAAAAAAGTTATCAAAAATTCTTAAATTGTGAAAGAAAAAAACACTCAGAATCCCTATGATACGTAACCAGTCGATATAATAGCAACGTTTCCAATCGTTAGCTTCATTCCTCTTTGTATTTAATAAATTTTCCATATCTTTCATCTCTCCTTTATTATTTAGCTCATATTGATACATAAAAATTGTTGTTACAATAAGGAGAACAGATGAATATCATTGATAAGGGAAAAACTCCTGTAACCTTTTAAGCAAAAAGATTTTCAGGAGTTTTAATTATGATATATACTCGTAAATTTAAGTTATCTCCTTTTTATAGAGCTGAAGAGTCAGGGTATAATATTGTAATCTTAAAACGTATTTTTTATTGCCTTGCCGTTAACAAATCTAGTATTTGTTTAATCACCCTTGCATTTTCTTTTACACAAGCAGGTTCCAACATAGCAAGATGGGATCCAAAACCTTTATGTTTTACAAAAACCCCCGACGTTTTGTTTTCCCATTTTTGCGAGAATTTCCCTATCAATTCTTCTGGTGAATCTTTGTAAGCATCAATGCTCGGTTCTATAAGATATATATCCAAATTTCCTTTTTCTTCATTGATTTGACCATAATAATAATTCAAATAATTTATCGCTTTTTCCAAGAATAATTGTTTTATATTTAGCTTTTCTTGTGCCGGTATCTCTGTAAAATCAATAAAGTTATCAAGATGGTCATTGAGCACTTCCCGTGCTTCTTCAAGCATTCTCTCGTGTTCTTGATCCTTTAGTTTCTCTAGCAAATAGCTAGAGTCTATCATAATGACTCCAGCTACATCACAACCTTGGCGTTCTAATTCTTTTGCAATCTCAAATGCCAAAAATCCTCCTATAGAATATCCCGCTATGATATAAGGACCTTGTGGTTGTATACTTTTTATTATGTCTGCATACTCTTTGCTTCTACTATCGCTTTCTATAAGATCAAAGCAATAAAGAGAATAATCTTTTAGCCTACTAGCTAAGTGTCTATACACCATCCCCGTCGGTACTAGCGCTGGAATGCAGAATATATTTTGCTTGGTACCGTTTTCATTAAATTTTATATAATTGGTCGTTGCTTCAGTGCATTTAACCATTTTAATAATACTTTTCACAAATTCTTTTAAATTAGGAGCTTTAAAAACTTTATCATAGGACACTTCTATACCAAATTCCTGCTGTATCCTAGATACAAGGGTTATTGCATTTATAGAATACCCCCCCAAATCTAGATAATTATCCTCAATACTTACTTTTTCTACACCTAAAACTTCCTGCCATATTTGCGTCATTTTTTTCTCAGTTTCGTTCCTTGGAGCAACATATTCAGCTCCAGATCTACTACTCTCCGCAGGTTGGGGTAATACTCGTCTATCTATTTTTCCGTTTAATGTTAATGGAATTTTCTCTAACTGTACAAAATACGTAGGTATCATGTAACTTGGCAATTTTTTTGCCAAACTTTCTCGTAGCTCTGCTATAGTCAACGTTTGCTCTGATACTACATATGCACAAAGATATTTATTGTTGTCCGCATCTTTGCAATCAACTACAATAGCATTCTTAATCTCTTTATGTTCTAATAGCTTACTCTCTATTTCCCCTAATTCAACTCTATACCCCCTGATCTTTACTTGTTGGTCTTTTCTTCCTAAAAATTCTATATATCCTTCTTTACGCATGACTCCATGGTCGCCTGTCTTGTATATATAGCCTAATTGAGGATGGTATATAAATGAATTTTTAGTTTTTTCCTCATCATTCAAGTATCCCTTCGCAACACCTACGCCCCCTATATATAGCTCTCCTGGAACATCGACTAGACACTGATGCTGCTGACCATTTAATACATAGAATTTTTGATTTGCTAATGGTTTTCCATAAGGAATACTCTTCCAATTTTCTATAACTTCAGTAATAGGATAGTAAATTGACCATATTGATGCTTCTGTCGCTCCACCTAAGCTATACACGTCTGCATTTACAAAGTGATTTTTTATTTTGTCAGGCAGATTTAGCTGGATCCAATCGCCACTTAACATAACCAACCTTAAGGTAGTATTAACAAGTTTAGTAGTGCGCAGGTTTTCTACCAATAAATCCATGATTGCCGGAACTGAATTCCAAACAGTAATCCCTTCTTTTTCTACTACTTTCACTAAATTCCTTATATCCTTTTGGTCGGGAACCAGCACCAGTAATGCTCCTGTACTTAATGCTCCAAAGATGTCATACACCGATAAATCAAAACACATTGAGGATAAACCGATTATTTTATCATTTTCATTTACATTAAACCTTTGATTTAAATCTATAATCGTATTGGTTACTGCCCCATGGGTAATGACAACGCCCTTTGGTCTACCAGTACTTCCCGATGTATAAATGACGTAGGCAACATCTTCTACAGAATTTATAGTCTTTGTTAATTCTATAGGATACTTAGCAATATTTTTTTCAACATAGTCCTGATGGTTTAGCACCATTTTACAATTACTGTTTTCTAGAATATATTGTCGGCGTTCCTCTGGATATTCAGAGTCGATAGGAACATAGGCCGCTCCTGCCTTTAATACGCCAATCGTGTTTATTATTGTTTCTACAGAACGTTGCACCATGATCCCTACAAAATCATTTTGCTGTATGCCTCGCTCCTGCAAATAAGCAGCAATCTGATTGGATTTCTCATGCAATTCCCGATAAGTAATACTTTTGCCTTCTGACATGATTGCTGTCTTATCTGGCGTACGATTGACCTGTTTAATAAATAACTGATGTAGCGTTGTTGGCAAAATTGCTTCTTCCGTCTGGTTATATTCCTCTATCAACTTCTGATCACTTTCAGGAAAAATCGCTATTTCTGCTAGATTTTCTACACCTAAGGCTGGATTATTAACAACTTCCTTAGCCAAATTCACATAATGCTCCATCATTTGTGAAATGGTAGCGTCGTCGAATAAGTCAGGGTTATATTTCATGTTTAGGATAAATCCATCTTCCTTGCCAATAACCTCTAATTGAAACTCATACTCGCCTTCTTGATGAATACCTTCTACAGGTTCAATCGACAGTATGTCTTGGTACTTCTCCTGAAACGCTCGTAAACCTGCAGCCTGAAGAAAATTTTGATAAGCAAAGACTACTTGAAATACTGGCGAATTCATCTGCGTACGGTCTACGTTTAAATCTCTAACTAACGTTGGAAAGGGATATTCAGCATGATCTATTGCGTCTGCCATAGTCCTCTGTAATTCTTGAGCAAATTTTCCAAAGGACTGATTCCCTAATATCTGACTTCGCACTGGAATCATATTAATAAAATAGCCAATCAGCAAGTCAAATTTTTCCTGCGTTCGTCCCCTTGTTGGCATGCCTACAATAATATCTTCTTGACCTGTATAACGATGTAAAAATGTTTTCAATATTCCCAAGAAAATTACTGATGGATTCACACGTTGTGCTTTAGCGCACTCTTTTATTTGCTTACCAAGTTCGGTGGAAATGTAACTTGTATGGGTTTTTCCTCTAAAACTTTGACTAAAAGCTCTTGGATGATCTGTAGGAATCTCAATAATAGGCAGAATACCTGATAATTGTTTTTCCCAGTAAGCTCGATGTTCTGCTCCATCCTTGCCTGACAGCATATTCTGCTCCCACTCTACAAAGTCATTATAAGTAATTGGATTAGAATTCAATATTACCTGCTGGCCTTTAATAAGCTTCTGATATGCATCCAATAGTGTTTGAACAACCGGCATGATTGAGCTTCCATCAAATATAATATGATGAATAGTAATAAGTAAGATATGTTCTTTCTCAGAGCACGCTAAGAGGTAAACTCGCATTAAAGGTCCATTCTCCAAAGAAATAGGTTCTTGCGTTATTCTTCTTAAATAAGCTATAACTTCATCCCAAGTGCGCGTTGAGATGTCTTCCTGTTGAAAGAAAAGAGGTTGTGAAGATTGAATGATCTGGTATGGTATCCCTTTTTCTTCTCGAATAACACTTTTTAGAATCGGATACTGTTTCTGAACAAATTGACAGGCTTGATGAAGCATCTCTATATTCAAATTTTCACGAATACGAAAGCATAACGGAACATTATAAGCACTCATATCAGGTGATGTTTTTTGCAACATCCATAAGCCTTTCTGCCCCTCGGATAGGGGGCCCCTGAATAATTGTTTTTCAAGAGCCATTAACTTCTCCCTTACATCGGTTAATGATAATTTACCTAATTTATAAGCATCCAGAATTTCCTTTGCATTCATATAGTCTGTCCCCCTTCTAATAACTTCTGGGCTTGTGTTAAATCTAGTTCCCCTTCGGCCAGTTTTTCCAATATGTTAACAACCTGTTCATCAACCTGTTCACTAGTTTTGTGTATAGTTTGTTCTTTGTTTTGGTGATTTTGATTTTCAACTTTTTGCGCAAGGTAGGTCGTTAAAGAGTCAATGGTCTCATATTCCAACATTTCTCTCAATGTAATTTTGGTTTGAAATTGCTGTTGAAAATCACCTGCAAATTTCATCATAATAATTGAATCTATCCCATAATCAAAGATATTTTTATTTAACTGAATTTGTTCCTGCGTAATGTATAATTTTTCAGATAAAACATACATCATGTAATCTTGAACATTTTGCTGTATTGATTTATCAGGGTTAATTGTAAATACCAATTCTTC
>Ga0316600_10000926_pt1 | contig 13507 bp, 12 predicted proteins | sample OWC_soil_day5_CT_FD_207652 | JGI IMG/M metagenome (GOLD analysis project Ga0316600, IMG submission 207652) | Wetland soil microbial communities from Old Woman Creek delta, Ohio, United States - OWC_soil_day5_CT | ecosystem: Environmental > Terrestrial > Soil > Wetlands | place: USA: Ohio... | reverse complement strand
GTGTTCACCAACCGATGGAGCACGGCGAAATTTCCACTCCACCTCGGATGATTTATATAACGCGCCAGGATAAGTAATGGTCGTTCCCAGCTCAGGGTGCTCTACTTCCTCCCAGTAATCCCTGGCTTCAAGCTGAGGGTCTTCAAGCAAATCTTTGGGAGTACTGGCTGGAATGAGCACGATCCCTCTGGCAAGTGCTTCCTTGCAAAGCTCCGCCTTCGTATGGGCCTTGAAGAACTCCCCGAAAAGCTCCTGCCAATGATAAAACTTTTCCTCAGGCACAGTGAGTAAGTCCATCTCTTGCCAGTTTAACTCTGCGAGCTCCCCTGCTTCGCCTTGGCTTTTCATCCAATCCACCAGGGCCCGTGTTTTCACTCCTAAGCCGCCCGTGAAGAGTCTCCAGGCGATGTAACCGTCTTTACAGGGCCAGAGATGACGCACGCGCTTTCTGGCCCGTGACATAAAAGCACCCTCTCTCGGCCAGATAAACTTTTGGAGGTCCCAGGCCTGGGGAACTGTCAATGCAGACAGCACAACGCTTTCCTGTGTGGAGGTATCTACATACTGTCCTTTCCCAGTGGCCTCTCGATAGTAATGGGCGATCATCGCCCCCATGGCTCCCTGAGTACCGGCAATCACATAAGCTTGATCCACGTTGACCCTTGCTGGAGGCCGGTCAGGACTTCCTGTGATGTGGGATAAGCCGCCCATGGCAATTGCCACAATATCGGAAGCCTTCCAATCCTTATAGGGACCCTCCTGTCCAAAGGGGGTGATGGAAACCATAATGACCCGAGGATGAATACCCCTCAGAACAGAGTAACCTAATCCTATCTGATCCATATAACCGGGGTGAAACGACTCGATCACGAAATCCGAAGTCTTCGCTAACCTCTTGAATATCTCTTGCCCCTCACGGGTTTGAATATCAAGCGTGATGCTCCTCTTATTCGTATTATAAGCGAAGAATAAAAGGCTCCTTTCTCTATCCCGCTGGTCATGATAAAAGGGGCCGTTATTCCTTCCTGGATCCCCTTCTGGGGGCTCAATTTTGATAACATCGGCGCCCAGGTCAGCTAGGATTTTGCCACAAAAATAGCCTTTCTCACTGGTCAGATCCAGGACTCGATAAGGGCTCAATGGCAAATCACGGGTCTCTTTGTTCATAACATGACCTAAGGCTCAACTTGCATAAAAGGTTGGGTGGGATCTCCCCCTGGTTTTCTTAGGCACTATTGTCATCAGTTCTGGAAGCTTCCATCGTTTCCTATGACGAAGGCCTTTACTCCACCCAACCCCCCAAGCAGCTCCACACTCCTTTCTGCTTCTATAAATATGCAGGTGGCTAACATATCGGCGTCCATCGCCGTCTTGGCGATGACCGTTGAGCTTAACACCCCTTGAGCAGGTCTTCCTACCTTGGGATTGAGGATGTCGCTGAAAGACCTCCGGTAGGTTCCACTGGTTGCTATCGCCTGATCATAAAGTTCAACCGTACTGATGATCCTGTTTTTTTTCCTGGGGTCCCGTATGCCGATTCTCCAGGGGATGTTCTCGCCTTTTCCCCCAATCGTACGGATATCCCCTCCGGCATTTACCAGCGCATGCTTAATACGAGACCGGCTCAGGGCCTCAATCGCTTTATCGACGGCATATCCTTTCGCAACTCCAGCCAACGTAATGCCCATCCCTCGTTTCCTAAAACTGATCTTCTTGTTTTCGATAAGAATATTCCTGTAACTCACAAGCTCCAATCTTTCACTGATTTCGGCATCTGTGGGAATCTTATCTTGAGAAACGTTTTCTTCCCACAATTTCAAAAGGGGTAATACTGTGATGTCGAAGGCGCCTTCAAACCGGTCAGAGAAGGATCTTGCCCTTTGAATCACGTCCCTTGTGTCGTCGCTCACTCCGTCACAATAACCTTCTCTGTTAAGAGTGCCCACTTCGCTATTTTGCTCATGGACATTCATCAGGTGATGGATACGATAGACCTCATCAAAAGCAGCACGGACGGCGCTGATTCCTTCGCTTCTATCAGGATGTATGACCGTGACGGTTACAAACGTCCCCAGCGCATTTTGGACATCCTTTATGATCTGGACCATTTCCCTTAATCAACCTTCGAATTCACCTCATCTAAGGCTTCACTTTTACCTTCTGAATAATTTCCTTTACTTTTTCTCGTATCCCATCTGTAATCCAGGTTGAAGAGAGGGTCGCATCGGTAACAGCATCAATCTTTCCATCAGGAGATAAGTTGACTTCTTCTACCCTCAGGCCCATAAATTGTTTTTCAAAGCCCGGCTCGGTCACCTCCATGGTCCAAGGTTCCTTTGTCATCTCCGGATGAATCGCTATGTCAAGATTGATAATCTTGTATTCTTTCGGATCAACGATGCCGAAAACCCGGTACCTATCCATATCTTCCGCACCTGGAATATCAGCCACTGCTTCCGGGATATCTTTGGCAAAAGCAAAACCGATGAGCTTGCCTGACCCGTCATAGGCTTCCCAGCAAACGATTTCACCGTCGCTGACAAGTTGCTTCATTTTCGCTATCTGCGGCAATAATCTTTTAAAATCTTCCATCCTGAGCTACCTTCAAATGGAGTTCCATGGACAAAGCCCATGGAACTCCCCGTCAACGGATAATTTACCATGAAGATTCTTTGACTGCATTCCTCGCTGCAAGCCGACCGAAAGTCATGGAAAAGGTCACCATGGTACAGGGTAAATAGGTTGAATCATTGCCCCAGAGACCTCCGGTCAACTCGCCCGCAGCATAGAGGCCCGGGATCGCCTCGCCGTACTGATTGACCACTTGCATCTTTGTATTGATCTTTATCCCCCCCTTGAAGGAAGAAGTTGCTCCTGTGCACTTGTATCCATAATAAGGAGGTTTATCGAGTTTGATCGGTTTCCCCTCACAACCCTCCTGGGTTCTCCTGTCAAACTCCGAATCATATCCGAGCGTGTCAAGATCGTGGTTGTATTTTTCCACTGTCGCCTTTAACCCCGCCGGGTCAATTCCCATCTTTTTCGCCAGTTCTTCAAGCGTGTCTGCCTGAACCGGCTTCGCCTTATGCATCATTTCAGGTCGTAAGGTGCTGTTTTTCATTTTGTCGTCAACGATTGCGAACCAGACATGGCCTGGTTGCTTCATCCCCTCTTCAGAAACCATGCCGTAAAACTTGAGTCGCATTCCCTCATCTGAAAATCTCTTGCCATTCACGTTCACGAACAGCCCACCCGCATACCCTACAAAATCCATAATGCCGGATTTTGACTCCACGTCAACTGCAAAAGACCCTGAAACCGCGCGGCCGATGTGGGCTGTGGCTGCGCCTTGCTCCAAAGCCATTTTTAGCCCATCACCAAGATGCCCGTGGGCCATGGTGGGAAGCCAATCGACGAAAGTAGGCCCAAATTCCGCCACCATTTCAGGATTCCGGCCAAAACCGCCGGTAGCCAGAATCACTGCCTTCTTTGCTTTGAAGTTCTGCTCTTCCTTTTCCTTTACTTTGACTTTCAATCCAACAATCCTGCCTGTCTGCGGTTCGACAATCAATCTCAGTGCCCTATGGGAGAACTTTATGTCAACCCCTTTCTCCTTGGCAGCCTTCTCAAGGGTTCGGGTCATCTCGGGTCCTTTTTTCCATATCCCTCTCTTGATTCTATGCCCTGGTGGAGAGAAAAGCTGTTTCCCGAAGCCCATACCGATCTGCTGACACCAATAATAGGTCTCAAGCTGATTGTCGACAAACACTCTCCATAGTGCAGGGTCACCTTTGGCGAGTTCGACGCCATCTTTGTAGTATTCCTCCGGTGAATCGTTGATTCCCAATTCTTTCTGTACATCGGTGCCGGCAAAAGCAGGCCCCACGTTAATCAGAGACAGGCTTGGGGCTGTGTACGGCAATAGCTCGAGAACACAGACTTTCGCTCCTGCGTCTGCTGCTACCCATGCTGCGGGTAAACCCGCCGTGCCTCCTCCCACAACAATGACATCCGCTTCGTAATCCCATTTTTTAGGTATGGATACTGGTACCATTTTCAACCTCCTTCAATTGTTATTATTAAGTAGACTTCACGAAATTTTTCACAAAACCGCCCGCACTTTCCGACGTGAGGCGTCCTCCCTTCTACTTCATTGCATTCGGTAGGAACAGGGCAATTTGTGGAAAAGCGATTAAAATCGCCACGCATACCCCCATGGCTATCACAAACGGAAAGGCTCCTTCGAATATGACGTACATCGGGACATCTCTAGCGACACCTTTAATAACAAACACGTTCATCCCAATCGGTGGGGTGATCATCCCCATCTCCATCATGATCACGATGAGCACGCCAAACCATATGGGATCGAAGCCCAAACCCAACACAAGGGGGTACAGGATCGGCATGGTGATCAGCACCATCGCAAAGGCATCCATGAGACAGCCCAGGACAAGGTAGAGGATGAGGATAGATACCAAAATGAGAAGTGGTGGAAGAGGGAGGCTGATGATAAAGTCTGCCAGCGTCATGCTCACGCCGGATGCCGCCATGAAGTAGCCGAAGAGTACCGCGCCAATGATAATGACAAAAACAAAACCAGTGACTCTGAGCGTGTTCATAAACGAGGTGACCAAATTCTGCCTGGTCAATTTTCTTCTGCCTAAAGCAATGAGGAAGGCACTGAAAGCGCCTGCAGCTGCAGCCTCCGTAGGAGTCAGGATCCCTCCATAGATACCTCCCATCACTACCAGAAATAGTATTAAGACTCCCCAGATATCCTTAAACGCAGTTAGTTTCTCGCGCCAGCTTGTCTCACCCCCAGCAGGGCCCATCAAGGGATTGCGCTTTGCTAGGACATATATGGTCATTATAAACAAACAAGCCAGCAGAATTCCTGGAAAGATACCGGCCAGAAAGAGCTTGCCTATGGACTGCTCGGTGATAAGCCCATAAAGAACAAAGGCCATACTGGGTGGAATCAGAATACCTAATGTCCCCCCCGCAGCAATCGAACCTACGGCCAGTCGGGGATCGTACTTATGTTGACGCATCTCGGGAAGGGCAAAGGAGCCTATCGTGAGAGCGGTCGCTTCGCTCGAGCCGCAGACAGCAGCAAATCCAGCGCATCCTCCGATCGTTGCCATGGCCAGGCCTCCTGGCAGGCGGCCCAACCACTTATACGTAGCGGAGTAACCCTCCCGAGTTAACCCAGAAACGTATGCCAACTCGCCCATAAACACAAAAAGAGGAATGACGGCGGTAAGATAATTGGCTGTCATGCTAAAGGAGGTATGTGCTAACCTACTGAACGCCGCCTCCATGTTCGTCACAGCGGCTAGACCAACGACTGCGACAGCCCCCATGGAAACACCGATAGGCAATCCCAAAGCGATCAAGAAAAAAAGGGCAATCGCTCCCAGAATGCCAATTTCCAGCGGACTCAATGAACTCATCCCTCCTTTCTCTCTTCATCGGGCAGAGGCTGGAAAACGTGTATCAGCGTCTCCAGGGCCAATACAAAACTCCCCAGGGCTACTACAAACAAAAACGGGGCAATGGGGATGGAGAGAACATAGGTTTCCCTGACCATAGGAACCAGGTAAGACCACGCCATGACCCCACCGCGCCATCCCATGACAGCAAAAAAAACCGCGGCCAGAAAGTACATCATGCTCGCCAGAACAGCCTGGGCACGCCTTGAAAGCCGTGAGACCAAGAGCTCTACATAAATATGTGCTCTTTTGCTCTCAGTATAAGCCACTGAAAAGAAGACAATCACGACAGACACCAACTCGATCATCTCGATGGTGCCAGGCAGAGGCTTTTTAAAAAGAAAACGAGATAAAACATTGGCGACAACGAACAAAATCATGATGCCAAGGGCACCACTCGCAACCCAGGTAAGCACCCTCACCAAGGCATGTACTCCATTTGCTATGGTCTCAAACACCTTACCGTTCTTCACCGCAATCCGTGGGCGCACGCTCTAACTCAGCGCAGTCCATTCTAGTACGTCGACGCTACATTACACAACCATTGACCCCTTCGATCCCGTCTTCATAAAAACATTCCTGATTACCTCCAGCTCTGGTGAAGGGGATGAATGGCCCCCCTCTCCCCTGGCGGGAGAGGGTTAGGGTGAGGGGGAGGTGATCTGATGATCACCCCCGGCTTCATCCTCCCCCGTCACGGGGGAGGAAATTTTCTTAGAGAATTGGATGCCCCCAGGGTACTTTATTTGGCCATCTGCTTGATCATATTGTACAGGTCTCTTGCCGGCAGCCCTCTGGCTTCCACCGCTTTTACCCATTCTTCTTCCACAGGCTTTGCGGCTTCAATCCAACGAGCCCGCTCCTCTGGCGAAAGCTCGATGAATTCAATACCTCTTTTCTGACATATCGCCATGGTCTGTTCGGTGCCTGCCTTCCACGCCTTACCTTGCAGGTCGGCTGCCCAGATACTCAGTTCATCAATGATCTTCTGATCGGCGGGTGACAGTTTATTCCAGGTTTCAAACCTCATTCCCATAAAATTGCTTCCGCTCCCGAGGTTGAGCATTGTCTCGTACTTTGTAACCTCAATGAGCTTGAATCCCAGTTGAGCCTCAAGGGGGATAATCTGGCCAGCGATCATCCCTCTTTCCATGGCAGTGTACATATCCACTACGGTCACTTGTTCCGGAGAACCTCCCACCGCAGATATGAATTTCGGCATCAATCTTCCTCCAGGAAAGCCGATGACCAAGCCTTTCATATCTCCCATCGCCCTCACTGGCTTTTTGGCCAAGTGGAGTACGTTCGGTTCAAAACGCCCCGTCCAGAGCACCTTCACGTCCTTATAGTGGCGTGGAATAAGATACTTCTCGTACACTGCATCGCGGATAACCTTGCCCTTGGAATCAGCAGCACCAGGCGGGATAAGGAATGGAAGATGGAATGCCTCTTCCAGGGGATGACGGCCCGGGTAATAAGTGGAAATGAGCCAGCCTGCATCGCAGGTCCCTTTTAGGACCATGTCATACATCTCACCCACTTTGCCTAAGAGTTCCGCAGGAAAGAGTTTTGCCGTAACCCTACCCTCCGTACGCTTCTTCAGTTCTTCGGCCCAGGGCACCAGTACGTTCTTGTGCTGGACATGAATAGGAGGAAGATGATGGGCAACTTTGAGTTCAATTGATTTTACTTGGGCTACCGAAGGAGCAGGATAACCAGCTACGAGCGCGAGCATCACCACAAACGACAAACCTAATAATGCCTTCTTCATAATGAGAAGCCCCCTTTCCTTTGGAGTTTAAGTCTACTCATCCCTTTTGACTAGTTTCATCTACTGACCGGTAGGTCAAAAATTATCACAAAGAAAAAAAGAATGTCAAGCTTTTTTTGGGGACGCTCAAATTCATTATTAATTGATTGATTTTACAAGCAATTATTTATTTCTCTCTTATAAAGGATCGGGCTTATTTTTCCCACTGCTTTTCGCCTGGATGGTGCAGGTCCTCAAGGAAAGGTTATTGTTTTAACGATGTAAAATGCCATATACATCAAGAACAGCTTGACCCTTAGAATCCCGGCCGTGAGTGTTTTTGCCAATACCCATAGAGAACTTCTTTTGCCAGCCAAACCTATCTTTCCTCTAAGGCACGGGGTTCCTTAGGATGTTGCCCACTTGAATTCGACCCCACCCTTTCCCCTTTCCCTGATACCGTTGACAACTTATCGAGTTGATGCTAATTTCTAAAGCATCCTACTCAGAGACTCTCGATCTTCAGAATGGAGGAGAATGATGGCCATTTTAGAAATCAGCGTCGTACCCATTGGCACCGGCGATACAAGCCTCAGTGCTTATGTGGCAGATTGCCTTCGTATGTTGAAGAAAGAAAAAGTACGGTACGAACTCTCATCCATGGGAACAAACATTGAGGGAGACCTCAAGGACTTGTTCAAAATCGCCCTTACGATGCATCAGGTGCCTTTTAAGAAAGGAGCGAAACGAGTCGTAACCACGATGAAGATTGATGACCGAAGAGATAAGAAAGGCACACTTGAAGGAAAAAAGAAGGCGGTTCGACGTAAGTTGAGAAAGAAGGGTAACTAATTTTGAGTTTTGAGTTCCGAATGGTGAGTGATGAGTTGCGCTGGCTTCCCTATTCGTCCCGTCATACGGGGACAAACTTTCGATTTAGGAGGTTTTCATGAAGATCAAATGGTACGGTCATGCCGCTTTTCTGATCACTTCCGACGAGGGGACTAGGATCATCATCGATCCTTACGAACCCGGCGCTTTTGGCGGCCAGCTTTCCTACGGGAAAATCAAGGATCAGGCCGATATCGTTCTGACCAGCCATGATCACGCCGATCACAATTATACCCAGGATCTCCCCGGGACTCCCCAGGTCGTAAAAGGAAGCGGTTCCAAAACCATAAAAGGGATTTCGATCAAGGGGGTTTCGACCTATCACGACCCTTCTAAGGGAAGTGAACGGGGCGCCAACACAATCTTCACGACCAAAATCAATAATATTCAACTCTGTCATCTCGGAGATCTGGGCCATTTGCTGAGCGACAAGGAATTGGCTGATATCGGCCCGGTGGACATTCTCCTGATTCCCGTAGGTGGTTTTTTCACCATCGACCCAAAAGAAGCGACCCGCGTCGCCGAACAGATCAAGCCGAGAATCCTCATTCCTATGCATTTCAAGACCGGGAAATGTGGTTTTTCGATCGCACCCGTGGAAGACTTCTTGAAAGGCAAAGCAAACGTTAAGCGACCCAAGGCGAGTGAAGCCATTTTTGACAAGGCGACCCTTCCTCAGCAGATGGAGATTGTGGTCCTGGAACACGCCCTTTGAACCTCGTTAGAACCGGTGAGGGTTGAACCTTCACCTTCTATGGGGATTGGGACAAGGATAGGGATGATGATGCAATCTTGCCCGGAAGGATGAGAGTTTCTAACGGGGTAAACATGGAAGGGAATCGTCTCAACCTATTGCTCTCTCAGGAGCGGATCGCTTCGATCGTACGAAATCTGGCCGATCAAATCTCGAAGGATTATAATGGAAAAGAATTGGTGTTGGTCTGCATTCTGAAGGGGGCCTTCATGTTTCTTTCCGACCTGGTCCGGCATCTCAAGGTCCCCGTTAAAATTGATTTTGTCCGCCTCGCCAGCTACGGGTCTGGGATGAAAACCTCTGGCATCATTGAAATCACAAAGGATATTGAGATCCCGATTGAAGGAAAAGATGTTCTCATTATCGAGGACATCATCGATAGCGGCCGGACCCTCCAGTTCCTAAAGGATCGTCTCTCCCTTGCAAACCCTCATTCCGTAAAAATATGCGCCCTCTTGGATAAGAAAGCTCGTCGAGAGGTTGAGATGGAGGCGGATTATCTTGGAACCGAAGTCGATGACGTCTTTATCGTAGGCTACGGGATTGACTTCAATGAGGACTATCGCTATTTACCCGAGGTTTGTTATGTTACTTTCGTCGATCGCCCAAAAGAATAGAGGGTGGAAGTCTATCGCCCTTCTCCTTTTCTTGCTCTTCTTGCAAAGCCCCTCCTTCGCCCAGCCCCAACCCGACGATTCGGTTCTCTTCAGAGAAGGAGAGATCTTTCTTTCAAAAGGCGACACGGAAAAAGCACTCTGGCGATTCAAGAGCCTGATTACCGAATTTCCTCAAAGTCCTCTCTTTAATGAAGCTAAATTCAGGATGGGGATATGTTATACCCGACTCAAAAGACCTCAAGATGCTATTCGTATTCTGAACGAACTCTTGACTAGCTTCCTCTCCTCTCCCAGAATGGTCCAAATCTTCACTCTGTTGGGAGACAACTACCTTGAATTAAAGGAACGGCTCACGGCACTCCAGTGGTATGGCAAGGGCCTTCTCGTGCCTGGTCCACCCAACGAAGAACTGAAGAAGAAGGTGAAATCCATCGTGGATGCCGCTCATGCGGAAGAAGAACTGAAGTCCATTGAATCCCTCTACCGGGGGGCTTATGCAGGAGGGTATGCTAAATTAAAGTTGGCTCAACGAGCAAAGGATCAGGGAAACGATCCGATGGCACAAAAATATGTGGCAGAATTAGAAAAAGAATACAGAGCCATGGACTATATCCCCCAAGCAAGAGGGCTCTTTGGAACGGTTTCTCCTTCCGCCAAATCCAAATATGCCGTGGGAGTCATTCTTCCTTTGAGCGGAACTCATGCTCCCTTTGGAGAAAGAGCCCTGCAGGGAATTCGATCGGCCATAAAAGAAACGGATTCTGCTCTTGTCTCACTGGTCATCCGCGATTCCAAAGGGGAGCCTGGAGAAGCAGAGAAGGCGGTCGAGGAACTGGTGAACGGGGAAAAAGTAATTGCTATCATCGGCCCCCTGCTCAGCATCGACGTGGATAGTGCAGCAAAAAAGGCCCAGCAGTTAAAAGTCCCCCTCCTCACTCTGTCACAAAAGGAACTCCTTAACGGTCAGGGGAATTTCGTTTTCCAAAATTCCCTCACCCCCCTTGAGCAGATTCAAACGCTGGTTCACTTTGCCGTTAAAGAGCTGGAGCTTCGCACCTTCGCAGTCTTCTATCCCAACTCCCCTTACGGACTCTATTTCAAGAACCTTTTTGACCAAGAAATAACGCGAAGGGGCGGAAAATTATTGGGATCCGTTGTTTATCAAGAGGGTCAGACAGATTTCAGCCGCGAGATTAAGGAGTTCTTTAAGGTCAGGGTACTTTCAAAACCAGACGCCAAGAAAAAGAAGGAGGATATGTTCAAACCCCTTCTCTCCGTAGACGGAATATTCATCCCTGATACCCACGATCGCGTGGGCATGATCCTTTCCCAGATGGCTTTTTTCGATGTCAAGGGAACTTTTCTAGGAACGAATTTATGGAACGGTCCAGGCTTGGTTTCTATTGGCAGGAAAGCAGCAGAAGGAGCAATCTTTGTCGATACCTTTCTCGCAAAAGGCCCCCCCTCTTCAGTCGCCCGATTCGTAGAGGAATTCCGAAGTTCGTTCCAACGGGACCCCGAAACCCTCGAAGCCCTTTGTTACGATGGGGCTAAACTGATCAAAGAAATCCTTCAATCCAAATCGGTCTCCTCTCCCCTCCAGATGCAAGAAGAACTCCGGCAGGTGAAGAATTTCCAGGGAGTCACTGGTTTGAAGGGTTTTGGAGAAGATGGCAAATCGATTCGCACTCTTTCCATCCTGGCGGTCAAGAAAGGCCAGATCGAACGGATTTCGCCCTAAAGTACTTAACGTGGGAGATTGAAGGTTAGAGGTAGGAGGCCGAATCCTTCCTGGGTGCCGGTGGGCAGGTCCCTCAAACCTCAGACCTCAAACCTTTACCGCTACTGAGAAATGAAACCACTCCACGCCTGGAACGTCGGCTTAGAGGAAGCGATTCAGATCCAGGAGGCCCTCAAAAATCAAATCATCTTGAAGAAAACGTTTCCAAAGGTAAGAACCGTTGGAGGAGGAGATGCAGCCTATTCAAAAGACGGCAAACTTCTCTTCGCGGCGATTGTCGTTCTCTCATTTCCAGAAATGGAAACCCTCGATACCGCCACTGCGGATGGAAAGACCTTTTTCCCTTACATCCCCGGCCTTTTAAGCTTTCGAGAAGGGCCGATTCTGATCGAAGCCTTTCAGAGACTAAGATCAAAGCCCGATGTGATGATCTACGACGGTCAGGGGCTTGCCCATCCCAGAAGAATGGGACTTGCCTCACATATGGGCCTATGGCTCGACCTTCCGTCGATTGGTTGTGCCAAGACTCCTTTGTTAGATGGATCTGTTTCTCCAGGCCCCTCAAGAGGAAGTTTTGAATGGATTCGGAGGAAAGGAAGAAAAGTGGGATCTGTTCTTAGAACAAAAGAGAACGTCAAACCTCTTTTTATCTCCCCGGGTCATCGCATCGATTTCTTAACGAGCAATCAGCTCATTCTTGAAAGCTGCAAAGGGTTTCGTTTTCCGGAACCATTGCGCAAAGCGCATCAACTGGCGGAGCGCATAGCGCAAGTAAGTAACCCCGCCCACAGGGCGGGGCTTTAAAACATAAATTCCAAATCCAAAACCGAGATCCAGAAACAAGTTCGGGATGACAAAACACAACCCTGTTGTCATGAACTTGTTTCAGTATCTGAATTATTCCTTCTGCTTTCAGCAGACGCACCTTTCATCCCCGTCCACAGGACGGGGTTTCGGGTGTGGTCTTAATAAGAAATATTAAAGGAAAATAAGGAAGGAGGAATGTAAAATGAGCGGAACGACCGAGATCGGTCGACGGAGGTTCTTAATCCTCGCCGGTGGAGCCATTAGTTCGCTGACGCTGCCTTACCGTAAGGTGATTGCGTCGGAAACCCGACAGGCGGCAGAAACATTCCATGGATCGGGTTCTGAAAAGGATAGGAAGATGAAGAGCAGAATTCTAATAGCCTATGGCACCCGGTGCGCGTCTACGGGTGGAGTGGCTGAGGCCATCGCCCGGGTATGGTCTGTTGCAGGAGCAGCAGTAGATGTGCGCCTTGTAAAAGATGTGAATGACCTCAGTCCTTATCAGTCAGTGATTGTAGGGAGTGCCATTCGTATGGGTAAGTGGTTGCCAGAGGCTGTGGAGTTTGTAAAGACTCACCAGGACAGATTGAGTCGGGTCCCTGTCGCCTATTTCGCTGTCTGCCTGGCCATGAAAGATGATACGGCGGAGAACCGGCACAAGGCATCGGGCTATCTGGATCCGGTGCGCAAGCAATTTCCACAGGTGAAGCCCGTAGACGTCGGTCTATTTGCAGGGGCGGTAGACTATAAAAAGCTGTCCCTTGCCTATAGCTTTATACTGAAGGTGAAGGGGGCCCCTGAAGGGGATTTCCGCAATTGGGAAGCTATCCGAACCTGGGCTGACGCAGTAAGCCCGGTGTTGGGCAGCAGCAGATCGGGCTAAGACAAGTCATTGAAAGTACGAGTCAATGTCTGTAACCCCCCTCTATTCCCCCCTTAATTTAGGGGGGGATGAAGGGGGGTTAGGGGAGTCAAGGGGAAGTTACCTATTCAATACCCCGGTGAAACTTAGTTATCTGTAACGTCCCAGATATCTTTCCAACCTGCTCATTCCCTCTTCAATATTCTCCAACGAATTGGCGTAGCAAAACCGGAGATAGCCCTCTGCGTTCGTCCCGAAATCAATGCCCGGTGCCACAGCAACCTTTGCTTCTTTGAGCATATCGAAGGCGAAACGATAAGAATCTTTCGTAAACCTTTTCGCGTTGGCCAGGATGTAAAAAGCTCCCGTGGGCTCTACCGTGATTCCAAATCCTAACGCTTTCAGCTTTGGAATCAGAAAACGTCTTCGCCGGTCATAGGTTTCTCTCATCTTTTGAACATCCTTTTCGGTCTCTTTCAGCCCAGCCACGGCGCCCCACTGGGCAAAAGAGCTTGCTGAGATGAAGAGATTCTGCTGGATTTTTTGCATGGGCCGCATGAACTCTTTCGGCGCAACCACATACCCAAGCC
>Ga0316600_10000925_pt1 | contig 13520 bp, 13 predicted proteins | sample OWC_soil_day5_CT_FD_207652 | JGI IMG/M metagenome (GOLD analysis project Ga0316600, IMG submission 207652) | Wetland soil microbial communities from Old Woman Creek delta, Ohio, United States - OWC_soil_day5_CT | ecosystem: Environmental > Terrestrial > Soil > Wetlands | place: USA: Ohio... | reverse complement strand
GCGCGGCGTGGCGCGGCGGCTGGCCAGCGTGCTGCCGCGGGTGCGGCTCCTGGAAATGCAGGGTCTGGGCCACATGGGGCCGATCACGCACCCCGAGGTTGTGAACGCGGCGATCGAGGACTTCCTGTTGCGCGAGCTGAACGCATGACCCATCCGCTGGACAACCCGGTGTGGCATGCGCTGAGCGGGCCGCACCGCGCACTGGCCACGCGGCACGGCCTGGCGCTGCACTACCCTCGGGAGGTGGCGGCCTTCTCCGCCATCGCCGAAAGCAGCACGATGGCCTATGCCGACCTGGCGCGCGGCCTGCCGCCGGACACCGAGGCGCGCCTGGTGCGCGCCCGCGCCGAGCCGGTGCCGGCGGGCTGGAGCCTGCTCAACGACGTGCCGCCGCTGCAGATGGAGGCGCGCCACTTCGACGGCCGCCAGCGCGACGGCCCAGCCATCGCGACGCTGGGGCCACGCGACCGTGACGCGGTGATGGCGCTGGTCGAGCTGACACAGCCGGGCCCGTTCGGACCGCGCACCATGGAGATGGGCCACTACATCGGCTTGTTCGAACACGGCCAATTGATGGCCATGGCCGGTGAACGTTTGCGGCTTGACGCACACGTCGAGCTCAGCGCCATCTGCACCCACCCGCTGGCCCGCGGCCGCGGCCTGGCCGAGCGGCTGGTGCGCCGGCTGATGCACGACGCGCTGCAGCGCGGGCAACAGCCCTTCCTGCATGTGCTGCCTGCCAACGCGGGCGCGATCGCGCTGTACCAACGGCTGGGCTTCGTGACCCGCGCCGAGATGCACTACCGCTGGTGCAAACCGCTCGATTCGGCGCAGGCGCTCGGATAGCGACTGGCGCCCAGACGGGCATCGGCGGCAGCTGACGAGTACGGGCGCTGGCCCTCCAGGCGGGCCGCCGAGTTGCGTTCGAACGTCCAGAATCCAGCGGTTGTTCTCGGCGAATTGCGGCTGTCCACGAGAGTCAACTCTACTGCCCAGTTCATCGCATCGCGCCAGGCGGCACCTGCCAGGGGCTCATGCTGCGGCGGTCGCCGCTTCGCGTCGACTGCACTGCGGTGCTCACGCCGGGGTCGTGCCGCATAACGCACTCCGCGCACTGGCGGGCGCTGCGTTCAAACAGATGCGGCAAGCATGAGGACGAAGCGCGCTGCGCGCGCCCGACCCCGGCACTGCGCTCCTCGTCGCCGCAGAAATCGTCCCTGCCAGGTACCGCCTGTCGCGAAATCGTGGCGGGGTTTGTTCTCGGCCGAACACCACGAGCGCTGGCGCAAAGACGGGCCCGGGCAGGCTGCGATGCGCCTGTGAGGCGCCGAGGAGCGCAGGGCCCATGGCCAGCGCGCGCAGCGCGCCTCGTGCTCTGAATTCGTCGCGACTGATTGAACGGAGCGAACGCAGTTCGCGCAGTGAGTTGGCGACGAGGCTATGGGACCGAGCACCAATCGGGATAGGGGCCAGCCATCGCAGGCTGGACCGCTCCCACACCACCCGGCATTCGGGTCTGCACCGGGCGGCTCGAGTGCTTGAGGTCAGGAGAACCTGGGCACACCCAGGCTGTCGAAGTACCGCACGGTCAGCACCACCTTCAGCCCCGTACGCGCGCTGCCCCACCAACCCGCGCGCAGCAATGCCACGCGACGGGCCAGCGAGTCGTCGGCGCCCAGGGCGCGCATCTCGCGATAGATTCGCGAGGGGTGACGCCATTGACGCAGCCGCAGCACCCGCAGCACCCGCAGCACCCGCAGCGGCGTACGCAGCCACGAGTCCAGCTTCATGAAGGCGTGCGTCGTCGGAGATAGGGAATTCAGCCGGGGAATTCAACCGCCCTTGATCGGACCCGAGAGACCCGAGACCGGGCCAAGACCTGTCCGGGAGAGCCATGAAGTGCCCTGTGGTTGACTCGCCAGCCGCCGCTTTGGCCTGGCGATAGGTTTTCAGTCCGCTGTACGACTGCATCTGCAGCCTCCGACCCAGGGTTCACCCTGAAGCATTGATCGTCGTACTCACGCGACGCCCATCTTGTCGGCGTCGTCCGACACCAAGGCGCGGCGCAGACCGATTCGCAGTCGACGGTCCCATTCCTAAGCTTCAAACACCGCCGCAATGCGGCTGTCACATGCGAAGGAGGTTGATATGAATCGCTCCCTGTACTACGTCGTACCCACCGCGCTGGCCGCCATCGCCCTTTCCGCCTGCAGTCCGCGCGACAACCAGGCCGTCGGCCAGAAGGTCGATGAAGCAGTTGCCAGCACGAAGTCCGGCGCCAACGAGGTGAAGCGCGCCGCCAACGACGCCGGGGCAACCGTCGCTACGGCCGCAACCGACGCAATGATCACGACCAAGATCAACGCAGCGCTGGCCGCCGACGACCAACTGAAGGCTATCAAGATCGACGTCGACACGCGCGACGGCCATGTCGTGCTGAGCGGTACGGCGCCCGACGCCGGCTCGCGCGAACGCGCGACATCGCTGGCCCGTGCCGTCGATGGTGTCGTCGCGGTCGACAACCGCCTGATCGTCGCCAGCAAGGGCTGATGGTCAGATCAACGACTTTCGATCAGGGTGCGGCTGCAACAGCAGACGCACACCCCTGTACCTAGCACCCGGATACGAATATGACTTCCCGATCCAAGATGAATCTCCAGCCCGACAAGGCTTCCTCGGCTACGACCCCGGAAAGTGGCTGCGACGGGTTGCTGCCGCACGAGCGCGCTCAAGTCCCGGCCGACGCAAACGAGCACCGCGCCGATCCGGTGATCGAACAGGCACATCGCGACATCGACCGCGGCTTGGTCGACACCGACATGCGCGCGACGCCGGGCCTGGACGCCGGCCGACGCCAGCAGCTCTTGCGTCGCAGTAGCAGGCAGAGCTCCGAAGTGGCGCGACAGAGCCTGGCAAAAGGAGGCAGTGACCTGCAAACCGAGAGTTCGGCGCTCGAGTCCGCATCTGGCGGGTCGGCTGACGCGCGCGTCCGCACTGCCGCACAGCGACGTGCGTCAAGGGCCGGGCACCCCACACCTCTGCAAAGGAGCCACATGATGAAACGAGTCGCCGACGTCATGACCGAAGAAGTCCGGGTCATCGAACCTCAGCAGAGCTTGAAGCGGGCAGCGGAAATCATGGCGAAGCTGGACGTGGGCTCGTTGCCGGTATGTAACGGCAAGCGACTGCTTGGCATGCTGACCGACCGGGACATCGTCGTGCGCGGTATCGCCAGCGGACTGAACCTTGAAATGGACTGCGTTTCCGCCGCGATGACGGAGGCTGTCCTGTATTGCTCACCCGGACAAGACATTGCCGAAGCCTTGCACCTAATGGGCAACCATCAGGTGCGCCGGCTGCCGGTGATCGATGCCGAGCGCCGGCTCGTTGGCATCGTTTCGCTGGGCGATCTCGCTGTGGAAACGCCGCAGGATGCCGGTACGACCGTCAGCGAAATCAGTCAGAAGAACTCCGCACCTCGGCGTATCTGAAGGACGAGTTGAACTCGATGCAGCCCTGATCGGTTCGTGCCCGCCTACCGGTGGTTCTGCCGCTTGAGCCTTGAAGATGATGTTCCCGACCGATCGATTTGATCGGACACATGTCCACCTGCCGAGGCGGCAACGCTGAAGAGCGCACAGGATCGATGGAAGGGCGCCCGGTGTGGCTGTACCGGAACGTTAGCCGCCCGGCAAAGTCGTTGTCGTCAAGGCAGCCAAGGGGAGCCTGTGAGCGCGATGCCTCTCTTGAACATGGCGGACTGAGTATCGACATGTCGGAGCCAGCGGGGCTCCCGGCCACAGCAGTCACACTGAATACATCAGTTGCTGGCGATCACTTGAGTGTTGAGCTCCGGATCGCACGCTGGTTGGACCTCACTTCGTCACTTCAGAGGCATTGGCGGGGTCTCAACGATTTGACGCTCGGGCGTATTCGCAGCATGCTGGGGCCCTCACGACTGTTGGGTAGGTGATGCCGTCGCATTGCAATACGTTGGAGCGAATCTGATGTCGAAGCAGGATGATCCGACCGGCTGGATGTGGATCCACGCCTGCGAGGTGATCGTGAAGGCCGAACGGCTGCAGCGGCAGTTCTTTCAGCCCAGTGCGTCGCAACGCGCGCTGGCCATATGGGAACCGCCCGTCGATGTCTTCGAGGACGAGGGCGAGATCGTGATCGTTGTCGCCATGCCAGGCGTGGCACCAGAACGCGTGCAGGTCACGCACGAGCCGGGCACGCTGGTCGTGCGTGGCGTACGGCCCCTTTCAATTTCAGGATTGCGCCATCGCGTACGGCAATTGGAGATCCCCTACGGTGCTTTCGAGCGTCGCATCCCGCTGCCGCAAGGGCGCCTTGAGATCGGCGCTCCGGAGCTGGCCCAGGGATGCCTGACGCTGAGACTGCGAAAGACCGATGAGGCGCAGCCATGATCCAGGACACGAGCTCCGACATGCGCTCCGGGCGACCCGACCCGACTGACCGACAAGCAGCCGACTCGACGTCGCAGGCGCTGGTCACGACACGACCACTGCCATCGGATGCGCTGCTCATCGTGCCGGTGCGCAACGCCGTCTTGTTCCCGGGCATGGTCTTGCCACTGACGATCGGCAGCGAACGCGCGCGCGCCGCGGTGCAGGAAGCGGTGCGCCTGGAACAACCCATCGGCGTGTTGTTTCAAAGCAAGGCCGATGCCGACGACCCAGGGCCCGACGACTTGCACTGGGTCGGTACGAGTGCGGGCGTGCTGCGCTATGTCACGACCCCCGAGGGCGTGCACCACATCATCTGCAAAGGCCTGCGGCGCTTTCGCGTATTGCAGTTCCTGGACGACCAGCCATTCGCCGTCGCCCGCGTCGACTACATCGACGACCCGGAGAGCTTCGATACGGAAATCGAAGGCCGCGGGCGTGCACTCAAACAGCGGGCCCTCGAGGTCCTGCAACTGCTGCCCCAAGTTCCCACCGAACTGGCGGCCGCGCTGCAAGGCGTGGACAGCCCGGCGCAACTCGCCGATTTCATCGTCGGCATGATCGACATCCCCCTCGAGGAGAAGCAGGCGCTGCTCGAAGCCTTCGATCTGAAGGTGCGCCTGGACCAGGTGCTGCTGGTGCTGGCGCGCCGCATGGAGGTGCTGAAGGTCTCGCGCGACGTCGACCAGCGCACGCGCGAGTCGATCGGCGACATGAACCGCAAGCACCTGTTGCGCGAGCAGATGCGCACCATCCAAAAGGAGCTGGGCGAAGACGACGAAGGCGGCGCGGAGATTGCCGAACTCGACAAGGCCATCACCAAGGCCCGCATGCCCGAGGACGTGGACAAGGTGGCACGCAAGGAACTTAAGCGCCTCGAGCGCATGCCAGAGGCGGCTGGCGAATACTCGATGCTGCGCACCTACCTCGACTGGCTGATCGAGCTGCCGTGGACCATCGAGGACGGCCCACCGATCGACATTGCCGAGGCCCGGCGAATTCTCGATGCAGATCATTTCGGGCTGGAGAGGGTCAAAAAGCGCATCCTCGAATACCTCGCGGTGCGCAAGCTCAATCCGTCGGGCCGCGGCCCGATCCTATGCTTCGTGGGGCCGCCGGGGGTGGGCAAGACTTCGCTGGGGCAGAGCATCGCGCGCGCCACCGGACGCGAGTTCTCACGCGTCAGCCTGGGCGGCGTGCACGACGAAGCGGAGATCCGCGGGCATCGGCGCACTTACATCGGCGCGCTGCCTGGCAATGTGATCCAGATGCTGCGCAAGGTCGGCACGCGCAACTGCGTGATGATGTTCGACGAGGTCGACAAGCTCGGCGCCGGCGGCTTTCACGGCGACCCGTCGTCTGCACTGCTCGAGGTACTCGATCCTGAGCAGAATGCGAGCTTCCGCGACACGTACCTGGCGGTGCCGTTCGACCTATCGCAAGTCATGTTCATCTGCACGGCGAACGTGCTCGACACCATCCCCGGGCCGCTGCGCGACCGCATGGAGGTGATCCAACTCGCAGGCTACACAACGCAGGAGAAACTGCAAATCGCGCGCCGCTACCTGCTGGCCCGCCAACTCGCAGCGGCAGGGCTAGATGCCGCGCAGTGCGAGATCAGCGACGCTGCGTTGCTGGCCATCATCGAGGACTACACACGCGAGGCCGGCGTGCGCAACCTGGAGCGCGAGATCGGCCACCTGCTGCGCCATGCCGCGGTACGCATTGCCGAGGGCGGCGTCCAGCGTCTGCGCATCGATGCCGCAGACCTGCATGCCATTCTCGGCGCGCAGAAGTTCGAGGCCGAAGTGGCGATGCGCAGCGACATCCCCGGCGTGGCCACCGGCCTGGCCTGGACACCGGTGGGCGGCGACATCCTTTTCGTCGAGGCCGCCCGCGCGCCCGGCGACGGTCGACTGATCCTGACCGGACAACTCGGCGACGTGATGAAGGAAAGCGCGCAAGCCGCGCTTTCGCTGGTCAAGGCGCGCGCCGAATCGCTGGGCGTCGCGGCCGAGCTGCTTGAGAAGTCGGACGTGCACATTCATGTGCCGGCGGGCGCCACGCCAAAGGATGGACCGAGCGCCGGCATTGCGATGTTCGTGGCGCTCGCCTCGCTGCTGACCGGCAAGCCGGTGCGCAGCGACGTTGCCATGACCGGCGAGATCAGCCTACGTGGGCTGGTGCTGCCGATCGGCGGTGTCAAGGAAAAGGTGCTGGCCGCGCAGCGTGCCGGCATCAAGACCGTGTTGCTGCCGGCGCGCAACCAGCGCGATCTCGAGGACATTCCAGCGGATGTGCGCGCGCAACTCGCGTTCGTGTGGATGGAGCAGATCGACGACGCGATCCGCAACGCGCTGGTGCCTGCGTCCAGTGCGCCGGCGCGGGCTTGAGGATCGGGAAGCACCTTTGCGTGCTCGAGCCCTTGTCGGCACAAAGACCGCAAACCTTGACCCCTTCGCTCCCAAGGATTAGCAAACCGCACAGCTCCCGGCGCGCCCTCTGACGAGCAATTTAGAGACATCACTGGCGGCGCAGGAGCGGGTGTCTGAATCCGCCGAACCTGGCCCTGCACCTGACATCGGCAATCACGTGTCCGGAAGCCAACCTTCGTCACCAGGCGGAAATGTCCGACAAACTAGCCGCGGGTGGCGGGTGGCACGCGTAGCAACGTGGAAGACGGCTGTCCGACGGTGATTCCATCCGCGTGCGTGGCACCGGCCGACCCACAGCGGCCGGCCAGCTGCTCCAAATCAAGGCTGAAAGTAGACCTTGACCAAGGTACCAGGACGCAACGCAATCCCCGACTGGTCTTGGATTGGCGGCTCAGGTCACCACGCGTGTCCACCGAACAGCTGTGTTCAGCGTTCTTGGGCCTGAGGAGGGACGACATGACCATTGCCCATCAGCTACCCGCAGGGTGCATCCTCAAGGGTTACTTGGTGACGCATGCCGACGGCTTCGAGGCCAGGCTGGGCCCAGACCGCGCGCGTGCCGAGGCGTACTTGCGTCAGCATCGGGGGACGCAGATCGAACCGCTGTTTGTGGTCCGGGTGGCCACGTGTAGCTCAGGTGGCTGCTGACCCAGGCCCTCGATAGCGAGGTCGAGTCAGGGCCTTTCCCCGAGGCTGGGTGGGGGCATTGTCAGGGACGGGCAGCGACTGCAGATTCGCCACCAGGACCATCCTCACGCCAGCTGCTTCATGAACAGCGGAACCGTCTCGCGCAGGAAGTCGATCTCATCCGCAGCGATGCTGCGCGATTCCAGGTCGAAATGAATGAAGGTGCCGTAGGGTGTGCCGTCCGGACGCAGGAGCAACTGACCGTAGTAGGCCTCGACCATGCCGGCATAAGGCCGGTTGGCGAGACGGGGATCTTCGGACACGCTGGAGGTCATGAACTCACCGCGTTCGACGGCGTATTGGCAGAAGCTTCGTTCGAGCGGAACGACCATCAGCCAGGTCCGGTATTCGGAGGTGCGGTCGTACGCATGCTGCGCGCGCAGCACCGAGCCGACGAGCTTGTAGATGGCCGTGAAGCGGAAGGAAGTCCTGTCGTTGAGCAGCGCCAGCGCGGAGCGGATGCCACGATCAGTCAGTGCTCGACAAAAGGCGTCGTGCTGCTCGGTTGTGTCCAATGTGACATCGATCATGGATGATCCCTGGGCGAATCAGACGGTGGCGACGCAACGTCGCCGGGGCCGCAGATTCTAGGGGGTCTGCTGTGACGCAGGTATGCCTGACAGCGCCAAAGATGCTCAGCAGCAAGCTGCGCGACGCAGGCGACAGGAAGGTCTGCTGAGTCTTGTGTGCTTCAGCGACATCAGAGCGCCCAACACGTTCGTAGATGTGATGACGGCTGTTCGGCGTCGGGCGAGCGGCAGCTTCCAGTGACCCTGTGCGTCGATGACCCTGCGCGGCAAACGCGAGCGACGAACCCATCAGGTCGTCCGCGGCGCCCGCACCGCCGGCGGTGTCTCGACAGGGGCGCAGGGTCCGCGGCACTTGAGGCAGGTCAATCCTGGCGGCAGTCGAACGGAAAGGTGCTGCAGACGGTGCGTCGTTTTCGCGCGATGATTGCGCTTGTAGTAGCGGGCTGAGGCCTGCTGCGAGACCAAGGGCGATGAACAATGTAGCGAGCGGGAATTGCGTCGCGGCGTCGACGCCGGCGGTAGCCCCCTCACTGCCGCTTGCGCCGACGCCGCGCGGTTTTGTAGCCCTCAGTCGCTTCGTTGTCGCCAACGGAATGGAGGCCGAAGTCAAGGCCGCCTTCCGCGAGCGCCCGCACCACGTTGAGCGCGCGGCCGGCTTCGTTCGCATGGAGGTGCTGTGCCCGCTCGACCGGCCACAGGAGATCTGGCTCGTGACCCACTGGCGCAGCGGCGACTACTACCGCGCTTGGCACCGCGGTCACGGCTACCGGGAGTCGCACCGTGGCATCCCGAAAGGCTTGAAACTGTTCGGTCGCGAAACCCGCAACCACGAATTCGAAGTCGTCTGCGATTGAGGTGGCGATGACCGACACGCTCGTCCTGTCTTCCGGCCACCAGGTGCGCGATCAGGCCGATGCACTGGCCGACGCGGTGGTTGCGTGCGAGTTCGGCCGCCACCCGAAGCTGCGCGCGCGCTACGGCGCCGCCGGCCGCAGCAAGTCGCGCCAGGATGCCGTCTACCATTTCTTGCATCTGGCCGACGCGCTCGATGTCAGCAGTCCGGCGCTCTTCAACGACTACATCGGCTGGGTCAAGGTGCTGCTGCATCATCTCGGCATCAGCAGCGAGGACCTCGACCACCACCTCGACTGCATGGCCGACGTGGTGCGCGAGCAGATGCCTCTAACGGTGGCCGCCTCCGCGGTCGCGATGATTGAAGGCGCGCGTACCGCGCTTCCGGCGATGCCAAGCACGGCCGCCAGCTTCCTCGACCCGGGTCAGAGGTTGACGCCGCTGGTGCAGGCGTATGTGCACTCGATGCTGGGCGGCTACCGCCAGGCGGCGGGCCAGTTGGTGTTCGACGCCGCCGACCGCGGTGAGCCTGTACAACAGTTGTACCTACAGGTCTTTCAGCCGGCTCTGCAAGAGATCGGCCGCCTGTGGCAGCTGAAGAAGATCAGCGTCGCGCAGGAGCATTTCTGCAGCGCCGCCACCCAGATCGTGATGTCGCAGCTGCTCCTGCGGGTGCCCGGCGCCGAGCGCTGCGGGCGCGGCGTCATCGTCGCCTGCGTCAGCGGCGATCTGCATGATCTCGGTGCCCGCATGGTCGCAGACTTCTTCGAGATGGCTGGCTGGGATTCGTATTTCTGCGGCGCGAACACGCCGCACGCCGCCGTCGTGCAATCGTTGGTCGAGCGCGCAGCCGACGTGCTGGCCATCTCGGCGACGATGGGTTATCACCTGCATGCAGTGCAGGAACTGATCGAGTTGGTCCGCGCCGATCCGCGCTGCGCCCGGCTGCGCGTTATGGTCGGCGGCCACCCGTTCACCATCGACCCGGCACTGTGGCGAACGATCGGCGCTGACGGCACCGCGGCCGACGCCGATGCGGCGGTCGCGCTTGCCGGGCAGTGGCTGGAGGGGTGCGCGCCTGTCCTGTGACCGCCGATCGGCGGACGGTGGCAACCTGCTATCGTGCAGGGCGAACAAGGATGTGCTGCGCGCTCTGCAAGCACGCGTGGCTCACCTTGGGAATGCTCCTTGCGGTCTCGAGTTGCGCGAGGCGCGACATTGGCCTCTCGTAACGCCTGCTGCAGTAAAGCGCCACAGATCACGGTCCGCAGCAACTGGCGCTACGAAGAGTTACGCCAACGACGCGAAGATGGCCGGGTCGGACACCGTAGGGCCGCCCGCGAAAAAGCGTCAGCCGACGGCCGAGACCGTTTGCCACCAATGTCAGCGGCAACGGTACTCAGTCTGTGGGTCTGCATTGTGGCAACGCAATCGTTGAGGCCAATGGCTCACGTCGACCCATTGCCGACTTCCAGATCCAGAGGTTGGGCGCCCGTCAGCTGCCCTTGAAGTCGGCGGGCCGCGGTCCTACTCGGCGTCGGCCCGGTACGGCGGCGTCGCGCCTCAGTTGCGCCCGGCGAAGCGTTGCCATTCGGACGGCACAACGACAACACCGGCAGCCTGGAGCCCAAGCAGTAGCGCGGCAAGCAGCCGGCGACGACGCCGGTTGAAATGGGCAGTCCCATTGGCTGCGACTTGCACGTCAACTCGGCTGCCCGTCCGCCGCGCTCAGGCAAGGGTTCTTCGAGTCGCATGCACGCTCGCGGAGTGTCCGCCGAGTCCCTCGCCGGTCGGCTGCGCCGAGCCCTTCGCCGCTGACAAACATCGGCAGTGCAAGCAGACCGAAGAACAGCGCGACGCCAAGCAGCGCGGCGAGCAGGAACTCGGCGAAGATGTTGAGAGAAAGCAGTTCATTCATGACGGTGCCCCTTTGATGGGACGTCGCAAGGCTTGCGGCGGTTCGGGCAACAGTTTCAGACGCGCCGGTAACCAACTCACGTTGTTGCGGCGTCGCTTTGTATCCATCCGGTAATGACGGCTGCCGCGGCGCGGCGGTTCAGCCGGTGGCGACTTGGCCGGGACTCATTCATGCAATTCTTGACCGCGCTGCGCCCCCACAATTCGCGGCGTGGCCCGCTACGGCGATCCGGGAGGGCGGCTCACGAGGTGACGCCGGACTTGTCGCTCCACTCGAAAAAGACGCCCTACGCACGCAGAATTACTGCAGCGGCCAGTGGAGCGCTGCCGACCACCCACCGTGTCGGCGGCAGCTGCCTTGACTGCCGTCAGCAGCTGACTGGTCGAAGCACCGCGTGCATGGCCAGGGATCGCAACGACCAACGGCGTTCAGTACGCGCCCATGTAGTCACGCTTGCCGATGGCGATCCCGTTGTGGCGCAGGATGGCATACGCGGTGGTGACATGAAAGAAAAACTGCGGCAGGCCATAGTTGGCCAGATAGCTTTGACCGACCAGCCTCTTCTCCTTCGGTGTGCCCGGACGCAAGACGATCTGCCTGCTTTCGCTGCCTTCGAACTGTGATGCGCTCAGGCCATCCAGAAAGCCCACCGTCTGAACCAACAGGGTGTCAAGATCAGCGAAGCTCTTCTCTTGTCCCTTATGGGCGGGGACCTCGACGCCCGCCAGGCGTGCTGACACTCCGCGCGCAAAGTCCGCAGCGATCTGCACCTGCTTGACTAGCGCAAACATGTCCGGATACAGGCGCGCCTGCAGCAACGCGTCGGGCTCTATCGAATGGGCAGCGGCGTGTGCACTCGCCTGCGCCAGGATGGCTTGCAGCGCCATCAGCATCTGCTTGAAGACAGGGACGGAGTGTGCGTACATCGGGCTGGTCATCGTCGTTCCTTGGTCAAAGTGAGGCGGGACGGCAATCGACGGCGCTCCCGCCGCTTCGCAAGCCCGGTTGCTGCGCCATCGGCCAAGGGCGGAAGGCGCAGATTCAGTGTAAGGGCGCGCCAAGTGCCTCATCACAGCGCACGCGTGATCGCGGGGCCTGACCGGTTCCACTCCCTCCGGACGCCGGATGTCATGCGCTCCGCAATGATCGGCTGGTCCAAGGCATCGAAACCGGGCGCTTGGACCCAGTCGGCGCCGCCGCCAGGCAGTGATGAAACACCCGGCCCTGCGCCACGTGGTACGAAGCATGCTTACGCCCCAGGGGACACTATGTCGCGCCGCCGTCGCGCCACGCGCCGTTTACCTATCATGCGGCGGCGGCCAAGGTCGGCTGCCTGGCACGACTTCGAAACGGCAGTCCCGGCCACAAGCGGTCTTTTGATTGACCACGAAGTCGCCGCGCCGATGACCGGCTTTCCGCAGTACAGCAGCCATCGGCAAATGGACGGTCGAATCTGTTCGAAGCGGTCGCTCCCAACCTTGCTGCCCTGGTCAACTGCCGACCTGATTAGCGAGATTCCTCAGCAGGCTCATCTGGTGAGACTGTGAGCTTGGAAGATGGCGTCACCGATACAGGAGGTGCGCCATGAGGATGAACCGAATCCAGTTTCAACCCGGACTGTCGATGCCAGAGTTCTTGGAGCGCTATGGAACCGAGTCGCAGTGCCAGACGGCGCTGCTGGCGGCGCGCTGGCCGGGCGGCTTCCTCTGCCCGAAGTGCGGCGGTGCCGCGCGAAGCCGCTTCGTGCGCGGTGGACTGCCGTACTGGCAGTGCGGTGCGTGTCCGCACCAGACCAGCCTGATCAGCGGCACCATCTTCGAGGCCAGCAAGCTGTCGCTGAACCGATGGTTCCTGGCCATGCAACTGCTCACCCAGTCGAAGAACAATGTTTCGGCGCTGGAGCTCAGGCGCCAGCTCGGCGTGAGCTACCGCAGCGCCTGGCTGCTCAAACACAAGATCATGCAGGCGATGCGCCTGGCCGAGGACGGGCGCGAACTTGATGGCCGCATCGAGATCGACGACGCCTACCTCGGTGGCCAGTTCTCCGGCAAGGCCGGTCGGGGTTCCGAGAACAAGGTTCCCTTCGTCGCGGCGGTGCAGACCACCGAGGACTGCCGCCCGTTGTACGTCTGCCTGAGCCAACAGCCGCCGACCCTGCAGGCGATGGCGGCGTTTGCCGCCAGCCACATCGCCCCGACGGCCACCGTCGTCACCGACGGGCTGTGGTGCTTCGCCGCGGCCACCTTGGTTGGCGCCGAGCACGAGCGCGTCGTCACCGGCGGCGGCAAAGCCAGCGTGGCTCTGCCGCAGTTCAAGTGGGTCAACACGCTGCTGAGTAACCTGAAGACAGCCATCACCGGCACCTACCACGCGTTTGACTTCGCCAAGTACGCTCACCGCTACCTCGCCGAGTTCCAGTTCCGCTTCAACCATCGCTTCAACATGAAGACCATCCTGCATCGCTTGCTCTGCGCTCTCGTCGCCGCACCCCCGTCCTGCGAGCGACGGCTCAGGCTTGCTGAGATTCCTCGCTAATCAGGACTGCCGATGAGGCCGAACGTTCGTAGTGTGATCAGATCAACTCCGGCAAACCATCTGACCTTGGGGAGCAATGCGGGTTTGCCCGCTA
>Ga0316600_10000924_pt1 | contig 13529 bp, 12 predicted proteins | sample OWC_soil_day5_CT_FD_207652 | JGI IMG/M metagenome (GOLD analysis project Ga0316600, IMG submission 207652) | Wetland soil microbial communities from Old Woman Creek delta, Ohio, United States - OWC_soil_day5_CT | ecosystem: Environmental > Terrestrial > Soil > Wetlands | place: USA: Ohio... | reverse complement strand
CAGGTTGAGCTCCAGCACGTTGACCAGGCGATCCTGCCCCAGGAACGTGCCAGGCGAGAACGCGCGCCGGCCGACGAGTGCCTCGACGTCGGCCACCGAAGTGCCGCGGGCCGCGGCCACGCGCCCGGCCTGGTACAGGGCGGCACGCACCGTGATGTGCGGGTCCAGTCCCGACCCGGAAGCGGTTGCGAGATCGGCCGGCAGCGGGCGCCCGGCCGATGCACCGTGGCGGTCGATGTGGATCCTGGCCCGGTCCGCGAGATCGCGACTGGTGGGCGATTCGTTGCTGCCGCCGGCCGCGTCGGCGGCGTAGCCCACGGCCGACGGCCGCGGCCAGAAGTACCGGGGCGAAGAGAAGGACTGTGCGACCAGCCGGCCGCCGACGACCCTTCCGTCCGGCGTCGTGACCAGCGAGCCTTGTGCCGCCGCGGGCGCCGCCAGCCTGGCGAGCCCCAGTACGGCCGACGTGTAGGCGCCGACGCACACCAGAAGGGTCGCGGCCAGGAGGCGAAGGCTGCCGAGGACGAGCGTCATGATGTTCCTCCGGTCATGCTGCCGGTCAGCGCATGAACATGAAGTGTTCGGCGATCGGCCCGAGTGCCGCCGCCGGCAGGAACGTCAGCGCGCCGAGGAACAGGATGGTCCCGATCAGCATGGCCGCGAAGGTCCCGTCCTCGATGCTCAGCGTGCCCTCGGACGGCGCGGTCCGCCGCTTCGCAGACAGCGATCCCGCCATGGCAAGCGGCAGGATGATCGGGATGAACCGCATCAGCAGCATGACGATGCCCGTTGCCACGTTCCAAGGCACGGTGGTGTCCGCGAGGCCTTCGAAGCCGGAGCCGTTGTTGGCGCTCGCCGACGAGAACTCGTAGAGGATCTCGCTGAAGCCATGCGGGCCGCCATTGCCGACGGTGCCCTGGCCCCAGGCCGTCGCGGCAAACACGGCGGTCCCGACCAGTACGAACGCGCCGTGGGCCAGCAGCGTGAGCGCCGCCAGCTTGACCTCCCGCTCTTCCACGCGCCGGTTCAGGTACTCGGGCGTCCGGCCGACCATCATCCCGGCAAGGAACACGGCGAGCACGACGTACACGAACATGTTGATCATGCCGACGCCTGCCCCGCCGAAGGTCGCGTTCAGCCACATGCCGGTCATCGCCACGAGGCCCGTCATGGGGTTGAGGCTGTCATGCATCGCGTTGACGGACCCGTTGCTGGTGGCGGTCGTCAGCACGGGCCACAACGACACACCCGCCACTCCGAATCGCAGTTCCTTGCCCTCGAGATTGCCGGCGTCCTGCGCCACCGGCAGGTCGGCCAGGGCCGCCGTCGGCGCGCCTTCGAACCACGCGGCGCCCGCAAGCTTGAGGACGAGCAGCAGCAGCATCACGCCGAAGACCACGCGGGCGTGCCGCATGTTTCCGACCACGCGCCCGAACATCCAGACGGAAGCCATCGGGACCAGGAGAATCGCGACCATGCCCAGGGCGTTGGTCCAGAAGTTGGGGTTCTCGAACGGGTGGGCGGAATTCGGCCCGAAGAAGCCGCCGCCATTCGTGCCGAGCTGCTTGATCGCCACGAAGGCCGCCACCGGACCGCGGGCGATCACCTGGCGTGCGCCTTCGAGGGTGGTGGCCTCGGCCGCTCCGTCGACCGTCATCGGCGTGCCTCCCAGGACCATCAGCGTCGCGACCAGCAGCGCCAGCGGCAGGAGGACCAGGAACGCTGCGCGCTGCAGGTCCATGAAAAAGTTGCCCATCGACGCCTCGCCTGCGAGACCGCGGGCCAGCGCGGCCAGCGCCGCGATGCCGGTGGCCGCCGAGACGAACTGCAGCCACATCAGCGCCACGAGCTGCGAGAAGTAGCTGAGCGACACCTCGCCGGCGTAGTGCTGCAGGTTCGTGTTCGTCACGAACGACGCCGCGGTGTGGAAGACGAGACTGCCCTCCAGGGCGGCCTTGCCATCGGGATTGAGCGGCAGGTGCTGCTGCAGCGCCAGGACCACGAAGCAGAAGGCGAATGCCACCGCATTGAACGCCAGCATCGCGAACGCATACCGCTTCCAGTCCTGGGACGCGCGTCCCGCAGCACCGGCAATGCGGGCGAACCACAGGTCGAGTTTCGCCCGGCCCGCACCCGCCGTGGCCGGCTCCAGGGCCCAGGCCATGTACCGGCCGAGCGGCCAGGACAGCAGGATGGCGCTGCCAATGACGAGTCCGGCGGCGAGGAGGGTGGCGTTCATGGGCATTGCCCTTTCAGACCAGGTGAAGGCCGGCAAGGACGACATCGATCAGCTTGATGCCGACGAAGGGCGCGATGATGCCGCCGAGGCCGAAGACCAGCAGGTTCCTGCGCAGGACGCTCGCCGCGCCGACCGGCCGGTAGGCGACCCCCTTCAGGGCCAGCGGGATGAGCGCCACGATGATGAGCGCGTTGAAGATCACCGCACTCAGCACCGCCGACTCCGGCGAGTGCAGCCGCATGACATCCATCGCCTCGAGTGGGCCGGCCTGTCCCTGGCCCGCATAGAGCCCGGCGAACATGGCCGGCAGGACCGCGAAGTACTTGGCGATGTCGTTCGCCAGGCTGAAGGTCGTCAGTGCGCCCCGGGTCATGATCAGCTGCTTGCCGATCCCGACGATCTCCATGAGCTTCGTCGGATTGGAGTCCAGGTCCACCATGTTGCCGGCTTCCTTGGCGGCCTGGGTGCCCGTGTTCATCGCGACCGCGACGTCGGCCTGCGCCAGCGCGGGCGCGTCGTTCGTGCCGTCGCCGCACATGGCGACCAGCCTGCCGTCGGCCTGGTGACGACGGATCAGTGCCAGCTTCGCCTCGGGGGTCGCCTCGGCGAGGAAGTCGTCGACCCCCGCCTCGGCGGCGATCGCCGCCGCCGTCAGCCGGTTGTCGCCCGTGACCATGATGGTGCGGATCCCCATCCTCCGCAGTTCGGCGAAGCGCTCGCGGATGCCGCGCTTGACGACGTCGCGCAGTTCGATGGCACCCAGCACGCGCGCGCCGTCGGCAACGACGATGGGCGTGGAGCCGGTCCGCGCGATGTTGTCCACGAGGACGCCCATCGCCTCCGGCCACGTTCCGCCGCCCTGCCGGACAAAGTCCCTGATGGCGTCCGCCGCGCCCTTGCGCAGGCAGCGGCCATCCACGTCGACGCCGCTCATGCGCGTGTGCGCCGAGAACTTGTGGAAGTGGTGCGGCACGTTCGCGAGGTCCCGCCCGCGCAGCTGGAACCGCTGCTTGGCGAGCACCACGACCGAGCGCCCCTCCGGCGTCTCGTCGGCCAGCGACGCCAGCTGGGCGACATCGGCGAGATCCGCCTCGCTGACCCCCGGCGCGGCGTGAAAGGCGGCAGCCTGCCGGTCGCCGAGGGTGATGGTCCCGGTCTTGTCCAGCAGCAGCACGTCCACGTCGCCGGAAGCCTCGACCGCGCGACCGGAGGTCGCGATGACGTTGGCGCGGATCATGCGGTCCATGCCGGCGATCCCGATGGCCGACAGCAGGGCCCCGATCGTCGTCGGGATGAGGCACACCAGCAGTGCGACGAGCAGCGTCAGGGAGACGACCTGTCCGTCACCGTGGGAAAGGACGGCGTACCTGGAAAACGGCAACAACGTCACGGTGACCAGCAGAAACACGAGGGTCAGCATCGCGAGCAGGATCGACAGCGCGATCTCGTTGGGCGTCTTGCGCCGCTTCGCCCCCTCGACCATGGCGATCATCCGGTCGAGGAAGCCCTCGCCCTCCTGGCTGGTGACGCGCACGACGAGCCAGTCGGACAGCACACGTGTGCCGCCGGTAACGGACGAGAAGTCGCCACCCGCCTCGCGAAGCACCGGTGCCGATTCGCCGGTGACCGCGCTTTCGTTCACCGAGGCGACGCCCTCGACCACTTCCCCGTCCACCGGGATGATGTCTCCGGCCTCGGCAAGGAAGAGTTGTCCGCGTTCGAGGGCGGAGGACTCGACGATCCGGACTTCCTTATGGTCGCGACCCGGCAGCAGCTTGGCTTGCACCTGCCGACGCATCGCCCTCAGGCTGGCCGCCTGCGCCTTGCCCCGGCCCTCGGCGACCGCCTCCGCGAAGCTGGCAAAGAGCGCAGTCAGCCACAGCCAGGCGGCGATGGCCAGCACGAATCCCGGCCGGCCGGCGTCCTCCACGACGCCCAGTGCAGCGCAAAGCCCCATGATCGTGGTCACGACGCTTGCGACCCATACGACGAACATCACCGGGTTGCGCGCCTGCACGCGTGGATCCAGTTTCGCGAAGGTCGCACCGAGCGACGCGAGAAACACCTGCCGGGTCATCAGCGGGGTCCGGGCGCTCAATCGAATCGCTCCGGCGCGAGCAGCGCCACCACGAGATACAGGCCGAGGCCGACGACCAGCCCGAGGCCTGCCCAGTACATCACGGTCATCGGCGGTCTCCCGATCGCTGACCCATCGGAGTCGGAACGATCGTAGACGTCCGTTCGTAAAGACGGCGTTAGCAAAGCCGGAAGGCGCATCGCCCGTCGCCCGTCACCGGACACCGTTCACCGACGCGACGGGGCGTCGCGTTCAGCTCACGGCAGCCGTGAGGCCGCGCCATGTTGCGGCCAACGCGGATGCTGCCTCGCCGACCTCCGCCTCGGTCGTCGGCGTGCCGACTGACAGGCGCACCGCGCCCGCAGCAGCGGCAGCCTCGACTCCCATCGCCGCCAGCACGCCGCTGACCTGGTCATGCTCCGAGTGGCATGTGGAGCCGACCGACGCCGAGATCCGGTCCTCGACGGTCGAGAGCAGCACGCGGCCGCTTACGCGCGGAAACGAGACGTGCAGCGTGTTCGGCAGGCGTTCGACCGGGTGACCGTTGAGCCGCAGCCCGGGAATGACAGCCTGGAGGCGCGCATGCAGCCCGTCGCGCAGCGCCCGCAGGCGTGCGGTCACAGTGGCCTGGTCGCGCATTGCAAGCCGCGCCGCGGCGCCGAGCGCGACGATCGAGGCGACGTTTTCCGTCCCGGGCCTCACGCCCCGCTCCTGTCCGCCGCCGTAGGTCACCGGCGCCAGTCGCGTGCCCGCGCGCACGTACAGGGCCCCGATTCCCTTCGGCGCGTAGAACTTGTGCCCGGCGATCGTGAGCAGGTCGACGCCGAGCACATTGACGTCGACCGGCAGCTTGCCCACGGATTGCGCGGCGTCGGTGTGCAAGGTCACGCCGCGAGCCCGGGTGATGGCCGCGATCTCGCCCACGGGCTGGATGGTGCCGACCTCGTTGTTGGCGTGCATGACGGACACCAGCACAGTGCCCGGCTGCAGCGCGGCGGCGACGGCCGCAGGATCCACGCGCCCGGTCGAATCCACAGGAAGTACCGTCAGGCCCCAGCCCCGGCGGCGCAATTCGAGCGCTGGCTCGAGTACGGCGGGATGTTCAATGGCGCTGACGACCAGGTGCCGCCCGCCCGACGCGGCCGCCACGCCCAGCACCGCGAGGTTGTCGGCCTCCGTGGCGCAACCGGTAAACACGATCTCCGCCGGGTCCGCACCGATCAGGGCCGCCACCGAGGCCCGCGCCTCCGCCACGGCCTGTGCGGCGTAGCGGCCCGGGGCGTGGGCGGACCCTGGGTTGCCGTGGTGCTCGCGCAACCAGGGCAGCATGGCCTCGAGCACCTCCGGGGCGATCGGAGTCGTGGCGTTGTAGTCGAGATAGATGGCGCTCATGGAGTCGCTCCCGGTCACGTGGGCATCGCCGGATTCAGCCGTGGGTGGGTCTCCTCGCCAAACCAGGCGAGCCATGCGCCGGAGGCGAACATGCTGAGGGCCACGAACCAGAAGGCTGCGTCGGGACCGCCGGCGAGCTGCGCCGCCAGTGCAAAGCCTAGCGCGCCGATGCCGTAGCCGAGGTCACGCCAGAAGCGATAGATGCCGATCGCCGAGCCGCGCCAGTCCGGGTGCGCGATGTCGGCCACGGCGGCCGAGAGGTTCGGGTACAGCAACGCCATGCCGAAGCCGCTCACGCCGGCCGACAGCGACCACCATGCCGGTCCATCGCCGATGAGCATCATCGCGACCCCGGCGCCGCAGATCCACATGCCGAGCACGTTCGGCCAGTACCGGCCGACGTGGTCGGAGAGCCGGCCCGTGAAGAGTTGCGAGCCGCCCCAGACGAAGCCGTACATGCCGACGATCCACCCGATCCGGGGCAGGTCCATGCCACGCTGGTACAGGAACGCCGGGTAGAGGACCCACACGAGGGCGTCCACGAACTTCTCGACGAGGCCCGCCTGGCTGAACGCCGCCAGGCGGCGGTCGCGCCAGGACATCAGCGCGAAGATGTCCCAGGTACCGGGTCTGGCAGGCAGGCTGGTGGGGTAGCGCGGCACCGGGCCCACGGCCGTTCCATCGCGGTGCCGCGCAGCCTCGGCGCGCGCCCAGGGCAGCGTTTCCCGGACCCACAGCTGGGTGGTGACGAGAGCCAGCACGACGACAGACAGGCCGAACAGGAGCAGTCCGTCGCGCGCGCCCAGCGACTCCGCGAGGTAGCCCGTCACTACGCCCGCGATCGCGACGCCGACGTAGCCGGAGAACTCGTTGAGCCCGAGCGTCAGCCCACGCTGGTCGGCCCGGGTGAGGTCGAGCTTCGCCGTCTGCGTCATCGACCAGGTGAGTCCCTGGTTGACGCCGAGCAGCACCGTGGCGAGCACGATCCAGTTCCAGGACGGCGCCCACCACACGATGATCGGGATCGGCAGCGCCACGATCCAGCCGAGCCGCAGGACTTCGCGCCGGCCGATGCGCTCCGACAGGCGGCCGGCGAGGAAGTTGAGCGCGCCCTTGACCACGCCGAAGGCGACGACGAACGACGCCAGCAGCAGGAACGAGCCTTTCGGGACGCCGAACTCCGCCTCGGCCAGCGCCGGGACCACCGTGCGCAGCATGCCGAGCGTCAGCCCGACGAGCAGCACCTGCAGCAGCTGCAGGAGGAACTGCGCGGCGTTGGCGCGGATTCCGTGTTCGTGCTGCACGGCTCAGGCGCGCGCGGCGCGCTGCTTGAAGGACATGTCGCCCCCCGGGAATCAGGACGCCTTGACCGGGTCTGCCTCGATCGTCCGGCCGGCCACCAGGAACATTCGCAAGCGGTGGTCAGGCCTGACGGTCGCGTCGCGCCTGAACTTCGCAAGGGCACGATAGCCCGCCAGCGGGCGTCACTCCAGCCTGAAGGCGTCCCGCACCTGGCGCCTCATCAACCCCCGGCTGCCCGGCACGACATTGCAACCACGGGAGGCGGATGCCGCCATTGCCGTATGGCCACGCGCAGCACCTCGAACGAGGTGTGCAGGAACAGCAGGGCCACCAGTGCGCCGACCAACAGGTCCGGCCACCCCTGCCCGAGCCAGGCAACCGCGCCCGCCGCAACGATCACGCCGGCATTGCTGAACAGGTCGTTCCTGGAGCAGAGCCAGACCGACCGCAGGTTGATGTCCTGATGACGAAAGCGTGTGAGCAGCAGGAAGCACGTCAGGTTGCCGACCAGCGCAACGGCCGCGGCCACCGCCATGATCGGCGCATCCGGCGTTGCGCCGAGCAGCGCCTTGCGCACGACCTCCGCGAGCACGGCAAGCCCGAACAGTCCCTGGATCGCGCCCTTGACCGCGCCGGCCCCGGCGCGCCAGCGCAGCGACCGGCCGACGACGAACAGGCTCAGCGCGTAGACGCCCGCGTCGCCGAGGCTGTCCAGTGAGTCCGCCTGGAGGGCCGTGGAGCCCGCCCACCAGCCCGCGCCGAACTCGCCAATGAACAGCGCCGCGTTGATCGCCAGGACGATGACCAGCACACGCCGCTGTTCGCGATCGGCGGCCGTCGACAGCTGCCCGGCGGCTTCAGCGCAGCCGCAACCGGACCCGGGCGCTTCATTCATGGCGGAGCTTCGTCAGCTGCATGGGCTGCGTGACGCTAGCTCACCAGTTCGCGATACGCATGCCAGGTCGCGTGCCCGAGCAGCGGGATCACCACGACCATGCCGACCAGCAACGTCACAAAACCGACGGCGGTGAGGCAGACGATCAGCGCTGCCCAGACGATCATGGCGAGGGGATTGCGCGCCACCGCCCTGAGGCTTGCGCGCATCGCGACGCCCGCCGCGGCCTGCCGGTCGATCATCAGCGGCACCGTGACCACCGACAGCGCGAACACGACCAGCGCCAGCACCGCGCCCATGCTCGCGTAGCTGATGACCTCGGCGCGATTGGCGGTGTCGATGAAGCCCCGGTAGTAGGTCTCGGCCACGCCGGGTCCCGGAACGTCGAGCACCGTCGCCAGCAAGCCCTCGGACAGGATGAACCACAGCGCCGCCGCGATCGCCAGGACGATGCCGAAGCGGAACAGGTCGTGGCCCTCGCGAACGAGGATGTCGAGCGATGCGTCGAAATCGGGCGTGGAGCCGCGTGCCCGAAGCCGTGACAACTCGCAGATGCCGGTGGTCATGACCGGCGCGACGAGCAGGAAGCCCGACACCGCGGCCGCGACGAAATACGGGTGCCGGCCCAGCATCAGCATCAGCACCCAGCCGAGCGCGACCATCGTAGCGCTGTGGGCAAAGTTGGCCGGTGCGCAGGCCAGCAGGTCGGACGCGCCGCGGCCGAGCCAGGCAAACGGTCGCAGCATGGACACGGAACGCACGCCGACCGGGGCAGCCGGTTGCAGCGCTGGATGCGTGGTGGTGATCATTTGCTATCCCCCTCAACAGGCCAGAGGACCGGCCCGCGAGGCGCTGCCTCGCGGGCGCCGCGAAACAACTGTATGCCATTAAGACCGGGCGTAAACGCAAATCATTCCCGGCGATCGCCAACTTTCTCGGGCCTGTTGTCTTGTGCGACGCAGCAGCGGGCCGCTGGGCCCGGGGGAGCCGGTGATAGACTGCGGCCCGCGTAACGCTCTCTTCCCGCCGTTTCAGGACCTTCGCGTGAATCTCCAGGCCTTCCTTCGCCTGCTACCACCCCCGGCTGCGTTGCGGGGCCCGCTGAGCCTGGTGCCGAGCCCGATGCTGCGCTTCGGCCTGGGCCAGGCGGTCGGGACCGTCCTGGCGGCGCCACTGTCCGCGGGTGCACTCGACGACCTCGCCGGGCGTCGCCTCGGCGTCGAGGTGACCGACCTCGGGCTGTCCTGGGTCATCGAGGTTGGCCAGCGCCGGCTGGAAGTACTGCCGCCCCCGGCAGAAGCCGAAGCGACGGTGCGCGGCGAGGTCACCGACCTGATGCTCCTGGTCAGCCGCCAGGAAGACGCCGATACACTGTTCTTCCACCGCCGGCTGCAACTCACCGGTGACGTCGAGCTCGGCCTGCTGGTCCGCAACCTGCTCGACCAGTTGCCGTGGGAATCGCTGCCGGCCCCGCTGCGCGGCGCCCTCGAGGCCGGCGCGCGGCTGGCGCGCAGCGCACGCGATGCGCGTGCCGGTGCCGGCGCTAGGACGGATTGACGCAGCCCATCCCCGCGGCGCCATGCCAGTAACCGTTCGCCTCCCCGGCGCGCGGCGGGGCGATCCCGCTGTCGATCGCGGTGCGGAACCGCGCCAGTACCTCGCCGGTTCCGGTCCGCTCCGGATAGATCCGCAGCAGCGCGACGCCCGCCGCCCGGAGTTCCGCCAGCTCGGGAGCCAGGTCGCAGCGGGCCGCCGACTGCACCTGGATGCCGTTGACGTTGAGGAAGGCCTCGCCCTCGCGCGTGGCCAGCGGCAGGCCGTCCGGATGCTCGATGCAGCGGAAGCCGCAGTCATCCTTGGCGACGTCGAGTGCGCGGGCGGTGAAGCAGCGCGCGGAGAACGCCAGCGGCAGCCGGCCCCAGGCGATGACTTCCAGCTCTGGCAGCGTCGCCAGGTGCGCGCGGAAGTCCTCGATCACGGCGCGCCCCTGCTCGACGCCGGGCACCCAGCGCTCGAGTCCGTCTTCCTGCAGGAGCCGCAGGGCGACGTGGTTATAGATGTTCAGCGTCGGGCCGCCAACGAACGGTAGCCCGCGCTCGCGCAGCAGCTGCACGGCCGACATGTCGTTGGCCTCGACGCGGAAGCGCCCGTTGTCGACCAGCCGGCGCAGGCTGGCGAGCTCGGACTCCGCCTCGAGCAGCGCGAGGCTGGACAGCACGACCTCGATGCCCGACCCGGCGAGTTCCGCGGCCAGCGCGAGCCAGTCGGCGCCGCGCAGCTCGCGTCGCTTGCTGCACACCGTCTCGCCCAGGTAGATCACGTCCAGCGGCCAGCTGGCCGCCTCGCGATAGAACGCCAGCACGTCGTCGCGCGGCCAGAAGTACTGCAGGGGTCCCAGCGCAAGGCGCATCGTCATCCCTCAGTGCCACGAGCGGTGGTAGGGCCCCAGCGTCGTCTGCCGTCCCTCGGCAAGCCGCGCGAGCTCCTGCTGCCAGGCCCCATCGACGTGCCACGCGCCCGCCCGCGTCTCCAGCCGGTCGAGCGCCGCCCGCCAGGTGCGGGTCACCGTCGCCACGTAAGCCGCTCCACGCTGGCGGCCCTCGATCTTGACCGCGGCGACGCCGATCTCGCGCAGGCGCGGCAGCAGTTCGAGCGTGTTCAGGCTGGTAGGCTCCTCGAGCGCATGGAAGACCTCGCCGCCCACCCGGTACCGGCCCTTGCAGACCGTGGGATATCCGGCCGGCTCGTCCGGCGAGAAGCGGTCGATCAGCCGGCCGTTCAGCCGGACGCTGCGCTCGCCGCCGGGCAGTTCGTCCCAGCGCACGTAGCGCGCCGGTGAACAGGCTCCATGGCGGTTGGGCCCTTCGCCGGTCACGTAGCTCGACAGCTGGCAACGGCCCTCGACCATGATGCACAGGCTGCCGAAGGCGAAGACCTCGACCGGCACGACGTCCTGCTCGCACAGGCGCTCGACCTGTTGCAGGGACAGCACGCGCGGCAGCACCGCGCGGGCGATGCCGAAGCGCTCGCGGTAGTAGCGCAGCGCGGCATGGGTGGTCGCGGAGCCCTGCACGGACAGGTGGCGCGGCAGCTGCGGGTGGCTGCGGCTGGCGTAGTCCAGCACGCCCAGGTCGGCGCAGATGATCGCGTCCACGCCATGCTGCGCGGCGCGATCCACGGCCGCCTCCCATCCCGCCAGCCCGGACGGTCCCGGATAGGTGTTGAGCGCCACGTAGACCTTGCGCCCACGCGCGTGCGCGTATCCGATCCCTGCGTCGAGATCGGCCTCGGTGAAGTTGAGTCCGGGAAAGGCGCGGGCGTTGGTCTGGTCGCGGAACCCGAGATAGACCGCGTCGGCGCCATGGTCGATCGCGGCCTTCAGGGCAGGCGGGCTGCCGGCGGGACAGACAAGGTGCATGCGGGCTCCCCGGGCTCGTTCGGCGGGGATCATCCGCGTTTTTCCCGGCGATTCAGTCACAGGAAACACCTACGCCGTGACCGCGGACACGGCGGATCCCCGGCCCACCCGCCACGCATGACACCATGCCGGTCCCGGGCCGGCCTTGATCCAACTCAAACAGGGGGTGCGGGCCGTCGGCCCTAGAAATCGAGGTTCGGCGCCGGCTCGCGGGGGCGCTCGCCCTCGCGGCGCTTCACCTCGTACATGGCCTCGTCCGCGCGGCGCATGAGCTCCTCGGCACTGCCGGCACTGCCGAGGTTGGCGACGGTCCCGCCGACGCTGACGGTCACCCTGACCTTGCCCGCGCGCGTGCCGATGACGAGCGACCGCACCTTCCTGCGGACTCGCTCGATGATCTGCTGCAGCTGTTCGGGGCCGATGTCCGGAATCAGCAGGAGGAATTCGTCGCCGCCGAGCCGGCAGGCGATGTCGCCGGGGCGGATGCTGTCCACGATGGCGGTGGCGAGCTTGCGCAGCACCACGTCACCCATGGCGTGTCCGTACTGGTCGTTGACCTGCTTGAAGTCGTCGACGTCGATGACACAGATGCCGACCGACGCGTCGCGGCGCCCGTTGCCCTCGAGCGCCTGCTCGAGCAGCATCATGCCGCCGCGGCGGTTCCACAACATGGTCAGTTCGTCGAGCAGCGCCTGGCGGCGGCTCGCGTCCAGCTTGGCGAGCAGCTTCTGCTGGATGCCACCGAATTCGGACAACAGCAACTCGCGCTGGGCCAGCTCGCCCGCGTCGCCGATGGCTTCCAGCAGGTCCGCGGTGACCTTGTGCGGCCCGGTGTCGTAGACGGCCACCGCGCCGATCGTGTTGCCGAAGCGGTCGGCGAGCGGCTGGATCGCACAGAAGCGGAATCGCGGCGAGCCCGTGACCAGCGGGTGGTCGCGCGTGCGCTCGTCCTCGAGCATGTCCGCGATGGCCACGGGGCCCTCGTCGCTGACGAGCAGCGAGGCGAGGCTGCGCCCGGGGGGCAGCTCCGTGACGTTCCAGCCGTTGACGGCCTTGAACCACTCGCCGTCGCTGTTGAGGAAGCTGATGGCGGCAACACGGGTGCCCAGCGAGCGGCGGGTCACGCGCACCAGGCGGTTGAACCGCGCCTCGAGTGGCGTCTGGATGAGGTCCTTCACCTGCATCTCGGCGAGCTGCAGGGTCTCGGTGTGGATCAGCGGTGTCGTGCTCATGGCGCTCCTGCCCTGCGAGCCCGCGTTGTGGGCGCCCCTCCCGAGCCGTCCTCCGGGGGAGGTTATGACTAGCGCCTCGCGGCCCGTGGAACTGCGTCACAGGCCCGCGCAGGCGGTCGCGGGCCGCGGCCCTCGCCCCCCGGAAGCGCGATACGAATCACACTCGTGACGCAGCGGTCCGGTTTGACCCCAACCGCCAAATAACGTATTCATGGCCCACCCCGGCACCCGCCGGGACAAGAAGAACCGATTAACCGAGGGGGTTAACCATGAAGCTGAAGGTATGCGGCCTGCTGGCCGCGTTTGCGATCGCCTGCGTGCCGATGGCACAGGCCCAGGAACACGTCACCGAAGGGCCGGTCTGGCTGCTGTCCTGCTACCAGGTCAACGAGGGCCAGTTCGACAACTATATGAAGTGGCTGCGCGCCCATAACCTGCCGTTGTCCGAGGCCCGCAAGAAGGCCGGCCTCATCCTCGACCACAAGATGTTCATGACCGGCCGGGAAGGCCCCAACGACTGTGACATCACCTTCGCGGTGCTCTACAAGTCGGCCGGCGACGCCTTCGATTACTCCGCCGCTGACGACGCCAAGGAAGACGAGATCGGCAAGGCGCATTGGGCCGGCATGGACGAGGCAACGGCCAGCAAGGCCCGCGACTCCCGCTTCGAGATGCGGCGCTTCATCCGCAGCAGCTGGGCGCGGGAAGTGACGCTCAAGCCCATGGAATAAAGTAGTTCCGTTGACGGCAGAAGGGCCGGCGATCGCCGGCCCTTTCTTTTTGCAGCGCAGCAAGCCGCGCAGCGCATCCACCCGCTGCGGACCGTCGAAACCTTGAACGGCGGCGCGGCCGACCGCCGAGAATCGCTAGGGTGTTCACCCTAATCCCGGCCTCCATCCTCGAAGATGTCGGGGCGCGGGGCCAGCGCGCGGCGGCGGCTGCCGCCGCGCCGCCGTGGCCTGCAAGGAGTCGAG
>Ga0316600_10000922_pt1 | contig 13535 bp, 10 predicted proteins | sample OWC_soil_day5_CT_FD_207652 | JGI IMG/M metagenome (GOLD analysis project Ga0316600, IMG submission 207652) | Wetland soil microbial communities from Old Woman Creek delta, Ohio, United States - OWC_soil_day5_CT | ecosystem: Environmental > Terrestrial > Soil > Wetlands | place: USA: Ohio... | reverse complement strand
GGCAGAGAAAAACGACTTTAGCCTGGTGTCCGCTGCGGCGCATTTTAACGAGGTCTTTGGCTACTTCTCTGTCATCGGACGATATGATGGGCAAGATCTCCACGCTATGCACGCCCATATCGTCGAGTGCTTCATAAATTCGCAGCTTTTCGTCAGGCTTGATAACAACGTGCGGTGCCTGCTCCCCCTCACGGAGTGTCACATCATGAATGTGAACCTTTTCGGGCAACGTAAACTGCTTTCTCACCTCTTCCAGGTAATTGAACTCCGTTACCCAATACTTATCCGTTAACCAAGATCTCTTAGCCTTCGCCATTTATGTTACCTCCTAAGTCAGTTTCTTTATTATTCTCTCTCACGTTTTCAACAAATCGATGCGGGGATAGACCGATAAGCCCATTTGGAAGATACATAATCACAATCACCAGGAGCAGCCCATAGATGATCCTCGAAAATTCGGCCCCTATTCCTACGTAAGCCGTTAGGACCTCGTTAATAACGACGACAATAGCGGCTCCGATCACCGGGCCGACCCATGATTGGCGCCCACCCAGGAGCGCCATCAGAACAACAAGAACGGAAATGCTCACGTCGAATATGAAGTCGGGGTGGATGTAACTGCGGTAGTAGCCATAGACGCTCCCCGCGATACCGGCCAAAAAAGCGCTGACAATGAATGCCGCTATCTTCAGCTTTGTTGCGTTGACACCTTGGGTCTCCGCACTATCCTCATCTTGAAAGATCGCCCTCAGGCCGATCCCAAACTTTGACCTCTCAATCCACGTGGCCGCCAGGATCGTCAGAACCATGATGGCGAGCATAACTTCATAAAAAATCACGCGGTTCGCAAACATACTCACCTTCAGAAAGGGCAGCCACAGGCCTGTCGATGAGCCTGTCCATTCCACATTGATGACCACGATGCGCGCTGCCAGTCCCAGGCAGAAGGTCACCAGCACGAAATAAGGACCTCTCAGCCGCAAGCAGGGATAGCCTATAATGGCAGCCAGAACGCCGGCCAACGCGCCGCCGAGTATCAATGTGTAGAACGGAGATAGCCCAAACCTGAGGAGCAACAGGGCGCTCGTATATGCCCCGACGCCGAAGAAGCCGGCATGGCCGAAGTTCATGTAGCCGGTGTAGCCGCCGAATATGTTCCAACCGCAGGCCAGAGAAGCGTAAAGGAAAACGCCAAAAAGCGCCGACAAATAGTAGATGTCCGGCCTGAGCACAGGCAGAAGAGCCAGGCAGACCACCACCGGTGTCAAAATCAGAAGTTCCTGTTTCTGTTTCTCCATCATTTTTTGAAGCCTAATCCGGCTTGATCACTTATAGATTTTGCAGAGTGTTCCCCTTGTCGGTACCGACCCGCAGATCTTCTCCCGGGGCGGATCGTCAGAGAGGACCACATCGATGTTCGATTCAAAACATCCATGGTCCGGAGCCGGATTCTCAGGGAACCACCAGCCATGCTGGGCATGAACGACCCTTGGATCCAGGCCGGAAACAAACTTCACCTTAAGCCTGACCCGTTCTCCTTTGACCTGCGGGGTTTCTACCCAGACCCAATCCCCTTCTTCGATATTCTCTCTTTGAGCGGCCTCCGGATGAACCTCGATCTCCGGGTCAGGCAAGCGCTTCCTGAGCGGCTTTATCTGCCGGCCGGATGAATGGTAATACTCGATGGTTCTTCCCCCTGTAATCAGGATGTAGGGATAGTCTTTCATAAGCTCCGGAGTGCTTGTAGGACTTTCCCGTGGCTCCGTATAGGTGGGCAGCGGATCATAACCATGTCGCTCAAAGATCGTTGAGTAGATTTCAACCTTTCCAGTAGGCGTCGTGAATCCGTTCTTCTCGTACTGCTTGTATTGTGGGTCTACGGTTGCATATCCCTTCCCTTTAAACTCCTCGAATGTCATGCCCATTCCCTTGACCCTGAAATCATTGAATTCCTCAACGCTCTCCCATGGGATATATTGTCGATTTGCCCACGGTATTTTCTTAACAAGATCGATGACCATCCGGACATCGTCCCGGCTCTCGGAAAGAGGTCCCACTACTTTCTGTCTCGCGGCGATGCAGTTCATGTACTGTATGTCGCAGCACTCATCCCTCTCCAACCAGGTTGTTGCTGGCAACACATAATCAGCTAGTTCCCCCGTAGGAGTCATGAAAAAATCAGCAACGACAAGGAGATCGAGGCTCTTGAAAGCGTCCCATGTCCTGCGGGTGTTCTGCATATTGACAACGGGGTTTCCGCCTGCAACAAAAAGGGCCTTCAAGGGATAAGGTTCCCCGTACAGCATGGCTTTAGCAGCCAGGGCAGCGTGGACAAACGGAAACAGAGGCTTCACACCTGAGATGAGGGGATATTCATCACTTCCCAGTCGGTCCTTAGTTGTTTCCGAAGGGAGTGCACAGCGGCCAAGCACCTCGCCTGTGCCGATAAATCCCGGTACACGGGTCGGGAAGAGGTTTCCACCTTTGACCCCCAGGTTCCCGGTGATGGCAGCCAGGATCACGAGCGCACGGGCCACCTGGGTTGAACTGAGATTCTGTTCGACAGCCACTCGATGGTGAACAGTCGCCGGTTTGGTTTCTGCAAACAATCGCGCCGCTTCCCTAATCTTCCCCGCGGAGAGCCAGGTAATCTCTGCGACTTTTTCAGGAGGATAGGCCTTTACATGCTCCTTGAGCTTATCGAATCCGACACAGTATTTCTCCACAAAAGCCTTATCGTAAAGTTCCTCTAAAATAACGGTATGAAGTATTCCAAGAATCAAGGCCGCATCGGTTCCCGGTCTGATACGAAACCACATATCCGCCTGAGCCGCCAATGGAGTGCAACGGGGATCGATCACAATCAGCTTTGCTTTATTCTTCTTGACCCCTTCAAGCAAATCCCTCCCCCTGGGAGGATGGGAAACGAGAGGGTTTCCACCACAGACAAGAATGCATCTCGACGAGAGATAGTCGGGGCCCTCCTCCATCATGACGGTATACCCGACCGTGGCTATTTCAGCCACCATCGAGGGGGCAAAACAGAGATGGAGGTCCGTACTGATTACGTTTGGGGTTCCCAGAGCGCTGGCCAGAAGGTTGTTGGACAGGAGAGATTGCCTGGGAGCTGTCCCATAGAAGGCGCCAATCGAGCGCACGTCATATTTTTCTTTCACCTCGGTAAGGCGCGATGCGATCTCGTCAAGGGCTTTGTCCCATGAGATCTTCTCCCATTTCCCCTCTCCTTTTTCACCCGCTCGTCGAAGGGGATACTTCAGACGGTCAGGATGGAACGTAAAGTCAGCGTAATGGGTTCCCTTGACACAGATGTACCCTCTGCTCGATGGATGGTCCGGATCGGGTTTTATCCTGGTAGCCCCATTTTTGTTTAGATGGACCAGGACCCCACATTCTGAATGGCATCCCTGGCACACCGTTCTCACAATTCTTTCCATTAGTCTCTCCGAAACCTTCCGGTCACTGGCAGGCTGCTGAAAAAAACCCATCTACGGCGTTGCCCTCATCCTTCGTCGTTGCGGCGTACGTTCAAGTACGTCTCACTCCTCAAGATTTCGGGCGCCTTGCACCTGGGTATTTTTGAGCAGCCTGAGAAAATATGTTTTGTCAGGGACCTTCTAAGGCAAGATTGCCCAGGGACCCGAATAACAAACTAGTCTATGTTGTCACACTCGTCACTCATTGTTTGAAAAGTCCTGTAGGCCTCACCAGGAGAAGCAATATGATGATTCCAAAGAGCACCAGATTGATCCACGTCAGAGGGATCAGGGCGGAGCTGATGCCTATGACCAATCCTATGATGAGGCCCGCCACAGCCGTTCCGAGAATACTCCCCACCCCACCGAGTATGACTACGGCAAAAACAAAAATGATCCAGGCGTAGTGCGTCGCCGGCTCAATGGAATACATCAGACTCATACATGTCCCACCCACTCCGGCAGAGGCCAGGGCTAAGCCATAGGTTACCGCAGTCACCCGGCTGATGTTGATCCCAGATAAAATTGCTCCCTCGCGGTCCTGCCAGACCGCTCGAGCCGCCATCCCGAGGTAGGTACGTTGCAGAAAAAAGTAGATGACAGTGATCGTAATGGCTGCCATGCCGAAACTGATCAGATGGTTGATCGGGAACGCGATCGCGCCTATGAAGAGAGACCTTCCGGAGTAGGATGTGGTCACAAGCCTGGGGTCAGCCTTGCAGAAATAGAGCAGCAAGTTCTCCACGATGATGGCAATGCCGAAGGTCAGAACGAGCGAGGCAGAGGTAAGGTCCTTTGTCCTTCGTGCTGTCTCCCTAATCACGGTACGCTCCATGAGTAGTCCAAGGACGAACAACACTGAGATGACCACCGGTAACGAAACCAGGGGATCGAGCTTAAAGAGAGTCAGTAGCCAGTATGTGATGTAAGCCCCCACCAGGGCAAAGGCGGGGTGGCTCAAGTTCACCACATGGGATATGCCCAAGATCAGGCTGAAGCCCGCAGCCAGCACGGCGAAGGTTCCGCCGAGAAGCATCCCACTCACCACGCTCTGGATAAGTTGATTTATCGAGATCCCCTGCATGCGTCAGCTCGTTGTTTGGGTTACTCGAGTTACTTGAGTTGAAGCTCAACTAACCCAAGTAACGCCACTAGCAGGCTGCTGAAAAATTCCAATCTGCTTCGTTTCCCTCATCCTTCGTCATTGCGGCGTACGATCAAGTACGCCTCATTCCTCAGGATTTCGGGAGCCTTGCATCTAGGCATTTTTGAGCAGCCCGAGAATTAACACTTTTTCAGTAACCCACTAGCCTGATAACCCGACTATTTTCCCCATGCCGGCTTGGGATAGACCGCATTTGCGGTCTTCTTTTCAAATGGAAAAACCACTTCTGTCTTTCCGTTGATCACCTGGACGACGTAGGAGTAGGGTGGGGGCAGACCTTTCCCATCAAACTTGAATTTCCCGCTGATGATGCTGATCTCATTCTTTCGCAGGTAATCCTGGATCGCATCCTGTTTCAGGCTTTTTGCACCCTCCACCCCCTGCTGCAGGGTTTCCACCCAGCTATAGCCAAAGAGAAAATATTCGGGAGCGGCCGGCTGGTTCCACCGTTCCTTTGCTACCTGGTTCAGATCCCTGACTCCGGGAGTTGGAAGACTGTTCGTAATGATGACCCCCTGGTACACATAATTGGCGTCGGGGCCGAGTGTCTTTACCCAGGCAGGGGATGTAGCCGCAATCCCTTGCTGGAAGAACTTCGGATTGTATCCGAGTCCCTTGCTCGCCCGAACCGTCAGGACGGCGTCAGGGAAGAACTGGGTGCAATAGAGGAGGTCGGCCTTACGCTCTTTGCACTTGGAGATCAGGGCGTCTGCGCTTGTCATGGGCGAATCGTAAAACTCCTCCAGTACGATCTTTATCCCCAGTTTCTCGGCTCCTTTTCGTTCCGGGATGACGCCCGATCGGCCGATGGGATTGTTCAACCTGATGAAGGCAGCGGTTTGGGGTCTGTCTTTCGCAGGCAAGCCTTCCAAGAAGTTGAAAAAGGCAACGCTCAGCCACTCTCCCATCATCGGGGTCGCACTGAAAGAGTACTTGAAACCCTGGCTGAAGGAAGCCATATGGCCCCCCATGGAGACATAGACCATGCCGTACTTCTCCGCCACCGGCATCTGAGCGGCACAGGAAGCCCCCCCGTAGCCGCCGAGAAGCAAGTCAACCTTGTCTACGGTGATGGCTTTTTCAAGGAGCTGAACCGCCTTGTCGGGCTTTCCTTCATCATCATAGACGACGAGCTCCACGGGCCTGCCCAGCAATCCTCCCGACTTATTTATCTTCTCTGCCCAATATTCGTAGCCCCGCCTGATCCATGAGGCATTATCGGCAAGGGGACCGGTGATTGCCAGGGAGCCCCCAATCTTGATCGGTTTCTGCTGGGCCAGTGCACCCAAAGGCAGTGCCCAAGACAATGCAAGGCTAATACACGACAAAATTGTTAATAATTTGATCGTTTTCATCTGAGCCCTCCTTTCATTTTTTGTTTGTGGAATCTTCTCCCTCGCCTTCCCCTTTCCCCTTGGGGAGATGGATAGGGTGAGGGGGCACTTGATGGCTTCGATGGAATCTTATCAAGTCTCACGGTTGATTACTATACCTGAAAACAGTGATTTTCTCATTTGACAAAAAATGGGTTCAGAGATATATTGGAGGCATATTTTTAGCCGGGAGATGAGTGTCTTGACAAGCGAAGATTTAGGTGCTCTGACAAGCAAAGACTTACACGAAATCTTCAGCATTATTCATCTGGCGAATTGTCATCTAAGACTCCCGGAGATGCGGACAAGGATTGCTAAATCGCTGAAGCAGGCCTTCCAGGCAAAGGGGGTAGTTTTCCTTCTCGCCGATAGAGAGTTCAGAACGATTGACAATACGAGCCTTATCGGGGCCGGCGTGGATTTGCATTATATGGAACCATGGGTTCACTATTATTGCCGTCATGATCCCTTTCAGCTGGAAGGGCGCTCAAAGAACACCGTCTGCAGGGTGGGTGATATTCTTCCCTACAGGCAATGGGTAAACCTTCCGATTTATACTGAGTTCTATCGCCCGCAGAACATACACCATAAACTGTCCATTTACCTCCGATCAAACGGCAAAGTCCTCGGATTAATCGGTCTCTTTCGCCCGAAAGAGCATCAGGATTTCTCCCGCCGGGAGACGGCCAAGGCCCGCATCCTCGCTCCCCATCTCGCTACCGCGTTGGAGAACATTTTTCTGTTCTCGGAGATGGATGAGCCCAAAAATCTATTGGGGCAATGGGGCGATAGGCTTCCCTTATTCGGATTCATGATTCTGGATGATGAGCTTCGGCCGATTTATTCGAATTGCGAGGCAAAGGAGTTCTGTCTGGCTCATTTTCAAAAGCAGAAGCCTCAGGCCGTTGAAAGCGAGACTGAGAAATCCCCTGTCCCTTCTGAGATACTGCAGGATTGCCTGGAGTTGAAGACGCTTTTTCAAAAGGGGAATCAAACCGCCTCGCTTCGCCGGCAGAGAATGATGGACGCAGGAGAGAACAAGAGATTTCAGATCATCTCCTCGCTGGTCGAGCATTCTTTTCAAGAGGTCCCTTCCTTCAGATTTGTTGTCTATCTCCTCGATTTCTCTGAAATTTGCAAGGGAAGGGAGGAGGCCCTGAGGGAAAAATATCAACTGACTAAAAGGGAAATCGATATCGTGAGAGGAGTTTCCCAGGGTCTAACGAATGATGAAATCGGAGTGAAGCTATACATCAGTCGGTTTACGGTAGAAACCCATCTAAAGAACATTTTTGACAAGACGAAGGTGAAGCATCGGACCGGTCTCGCCACCTTACTGCAATCTGTTTGACCCCTCCCCGCCCTCCAGGCACCCCTCACGTCCTTAGTAGTAGAATCTTACGCCAGCAACTTACAATTTTCAGATTTTTTTATATGAATTTAGGCTATAATGTCCCTCATGAATTCTGCGGGAGGCAAATCCATCTCCGTTAGAACGGCCAATTCTAAAGATCTTCAGGAGGCCGCAGAAGACTTTCGTCACCTGCTTAACCGAAAATATCCCAGGAAGGCCTCGCTGGAGTTGGTGGGGAATCGATATGACCTGACTTTTGATGAGCGTCATCTTCTCCATCGAGGAGTGTTTTCAGATGTAGATTCGGAAGCGAGAAGAAAGAAAATCATTTCCATTAAAGAAGTCCAGGACAAAGACCTCGCCGTCGACGGTCACAATGTCTTGATTACTGTTGAAGCCGGACTTTCCGGCAGGCCTCTGATTCTTGCAGATGACGGGTTTATCAGAGATATCTCCGGCCTTTCCGGAAGCTTCAAGAAGACGGAAGTGACCGAAAAAGCCATTCGATTGATAGCCACTTTTTTGAAGAAATGGAAGCCTCGCCATACACTCTTTCTTTTCGATGCACCCATCAGCAAGAGCGGAATTCTGGCGAAGGAACTGAGGAACTTGTTGAAAAAAGAAAATCTTCCAGGGGATGCTTTGGCGATGAAGGTCCCGGAGAAGACTCTGATCGGATTTCCAGGAGTGGTCGCTACCAGCGACACGGCCATCATTGAGCGATCGAAGAGAGTGATTGACCTGGCAGGCAATATTATAAGGACGAAAATTGGTTCAATGTCTCTTCTCAGGTTGAGGGGAGGACGATTGATAAACAGAAGACGAATAAGGGAGAAATAAAACTGCCCTGACCAGCACTTGAGTTGACGGACACTGTCAAGATTATCTTTCTTGCAGCTTACACCTACTTATCTACAGTCCGAGATAACGCTGAGGGCCAACGATTACGGATGGAAATGAGCATGATGAAATGAAGAGAAAGTTTTTGCAGCTTCCCCACGCTCACTTCAACCCAGCCTTGCGCATGGCGTTAATAACTTTGTCAATTTCTAATGGATCCTTGTAGGGAGATGCTTTCTTAAAAAGATCCAGTGAGAACTTTGGATTTATCCTGAGCACTTCCGTAGCCTCCGCACGAGCCTCCTTCTCTCGACCCATCAAACTGTATGTAGCCCCTAAGCCGATATGGGCACGGATAAAATCAGGCGCACGCTGAATGGCTTTTTTATATACCGGAACCGCCTCCTCAAACCGACCCGCCATCCGGAGGGCATGCCCGTAAATTACAAGGGTATTGGCCGTAGGGTTGGGGTTGAGTCGGATTGCCTTTTGGAACATTGGAATGGCTTGCTCCGACTGGCATGCAAAGGTCAGAGCCTGGGCATATAGATTATAGGCACTCCATCTGCTGGGATAGACGGCTACGGCCCGTTCCCCCTCAGCAATGCCCTTGTCATACTCCCCTATGTGACTATAGATAGCACTCAACATTTCGTGGGGCCCTGGCAGGGAATCATCCATGGCGAGGGCTTTTTGGGACAGCTCTATGGCTTTCTCGGCAGCCTCCCGAGGAGACTTCGGGTTCCCAATTACATAATCGTTCAACCAGACATAACTGAGGATTGAATACCCTACTGGATTTTCCGGACACATTGAAACAGCTTCCTCGGCAAGCCGCCGAGCTACATTGTTGTCCTCGATAGTCGTACGTTCAGCATATCTGAGCGCTTCCAAATGCTTCAACCAGCAATCGAGACCGTGTTCCCCGCTGTAGTACTTCGAGACTGTCAAGGATAGCTCCTCCCCTGTCAGCTTCACTCGGACAGCTGCTAAGACCTTCATGGTGATCTCATCCTGTAGTGCAAATAGGTCTTTCAGATCACGCTCGTACCGCTCTGACCAGATGTGACGTCCTGTGAGCGCATCGATCAACTGGGTATTAATCCGGATGCGGTCGGCAGACCTTTGAACACTCCCCTCAAGCACATATTGAACTCCAAGCTCCTCGCTCACCTGCTTAACCTTCACGGGTTTGCCTTTATAGAAAGAGGTTGACTGCCTGGACATCACAAATAAGCGAGGAATTTTGGAAAGAGCGGTGATGATTTCTTCGGTGATCCCGTCAGTGAGAAACTCCTGTTTGGGGTCACCGCTCATGTTCACAAAGGGCATCACAGCAATGGAAGGTACATCGGGCAAGGGGAAGGCCATCTTCTCCGCAGAAGCCTCATCTTCTGGAGCAGGTTTCAGATGGAGTTTCCAGGCAAGAGCGACGGCCACAGCAATGACGACAATTCCTGCGGCAAGGACTGCCCAACGACGCCGGCCCTGCCAGGGAGTCTTCCGCCTCTCCATCGGTGATTCAGGGGATTCAGGTACTCCCGGGGGAGATTGGATGGCCTCTGCTTCGGATAGGTTCTCGTGCTTCCCTTTGAGGTTCGAGACAAACTTGTCCCACGCATCCCCATCCAAAGAGTCTTCGTAAACGATTACGATATCATCCAAGGTTGCTCCAACCCTGTCGATTGCAAACTTCAGCCTGACATTCTCTTCGCTCCCCTGATACTCAAAAAGATTCGCCCAGCTATCTTTTTCAGTCTCAGTAAATGGATAGGTTCTACCACTCCCCTCATCATATCCCTTTCTTTTTCCGAGAACTTTGAAAAGAGGGGCATCTTCCAGGTCAGGGAGAACGTCTTTCCATTTCCTGTAAATTCGTGGAAGCAAACTCTCCGTTTCGGATGACCCGGCTGAACCTCCAATCGTTTCGTTTAACAAGACAAGCTGGCTGAGGTGTCGTTCCAGGGATATGGAGGTGATTTTCCTTAATCTCTTCATCTCGTTAGCGACCAGGCCGATCACAGAGAGGTAAAACCTTCTTGAGGGTGAGTTGAAATGGAGGGTCAACTGAATTGTTTTGAGATGAATATGGAGTTTGAACTCATTCAGGTCGATTCTGATGGGATTCTTGGTAGTTTCTACCATCTTTTATCCCCTCGAATCTCACAGATTTTGTCGGGTCAGAGAAAGCCAGCCTTTTGATTAAACGGGTTGTATTATCGATGCTGATTACGAGTTGAACTCTACACCTTTTTCCGAAAATAGTCAAAGATTGATTACAGGAAGTTATCCTCGGTTTCCAAGAAATCTCGCCGCCCATGAGGTCAGTTTGATCTTTACCCAAAAAAGTGGACACCTACAAAACGCCAAAGGGGAGGGCCGGCAAAGTTTCACCGCCACCCTCCCCTTTGGATGAGGATTGTTTGCTGTTCTACTTCTTTAGAGCCTTGACGGAGGGCACGAACACCGCGCCGGCCGCTTTCATCTCTGCGATCGCCGCGGCGGAGGTGTCCGGCGCCACCCCCCGAATCAGGTCCTCGACGACGACGACCGAGTAACCTAGGTTAAGAGCGTCCATGACCGAAGCCTTCACGCAATAATCAGTGGCTATGCCATAAACAACGAGGTGGGTCACGCCCAGCGCCTGGAGAATGGAGTGGAGTTCCGTATCAGCTCCGCCGTCGTCCTGGAAAGCGGAGTAACTGTCATAATTCGGATCCTGTCCCTTTTTGATCAGTTCGAAAAACAGGTTGTTATTAACCAGCTCACGCGAATCTCCGACCGTCTGGACACAGTGATCGGGCCACAGGACCTGGATTCGGCCATCGGGCAGAGTGATCACATCGAATGGATTATATCCCGGGTGATTGCTGGCGAACGAGATATGATCGGGCGGGTGATAATCCCGGCTGCCCAAGATCAAGAACCCCTTTTGAGAGAGCCATTTTGTGGCGCGCTGCACATGGGACACGTAGGCGGCATCGGCGCCGGCAACGGCCAGAGTGCCCCCCGTGACGAAACAGGGCTGAACATCGATCACCAGCGCGGCCCATCCCTGCCAACTAGGCTTGGCATCGTGAGCCCCAGCTACAGGCACTGCCACCAGCACAATGAACAAAACGGACAGCAACAGTTTAGCCATAACGAACCTCCTCCTTTCTGTGAGTATTGTACCATAATACGCTGCGATCATTTAACACCCCCCAAAAGGGGGTATCAACTCTTTTTCCTGAACGCACCGACTTTCCCTGGATGCCTTGGTTTTCAAAAAATATTATCAACCTATTTCTTATAGCCGAATTTCAGTTGGGTTGAAGTAAGACATAAGAAAGTCAACCATAAAACGATTCTTCTGTCAATAATGAAAAGGGATTGTGAAAATTATCTTTTTAGGATGGTCACTCGTAATCTCATATAACGATCTGGATTCTCGCCTTGACGAAGTAGCCTTCGAGAAATACCCCTCAAGAGGTCTTATCATGCTTAAATTCTTGGAAGCGGAAAGAGTTATGAATAAAAGGCTCAATTAATACGTCTAAAAAAATAAGGACGTTTGGCACACGAAGAGAAAAAGAGAGTTTCGACTCTCTGGGTTAAAATAATAGAGGAGGCTAAAAAATGAAAAGAATTGTATTAATAGGCACTTTACTGCTGGTTTTTGTCCTTGCAGCTGGCACAGCTTCGGCTGAGATCATTTTGCCCCCCGGGTGGCCTTTACTCCCGCCGATCATCGTTCCCCCGGTGGTTGAATCACCTCCCCCGGCTTATTACCCCGGTCCTTATGGCTACTATCCCTATCCTTATCGCTATTACTCATACCCCTATGGTTATTATGGTCCTCGGGCGTGGGGTCCGGGTTACTGGGGTTATGGTGGACGGGGCTATTATGGTTCTAGGGGTCCAGGTTACGGGGGTTATGGTGGACGGGGCTATTATGGCTCTAGGGGTCCGGATTACCGGGGTCATGGCGGAGGGGGTTATTATGGTTCTCGGGGCCCAAGCTCCCGGGGTCATAGCGGAGGGGGTTATCATGGTTCTCGGGGTCCGAGTTCCCGGGGGCATGGGGCGTATCGCCGATAACACCTTTTTCGGTCAACCGCGCCATATATCATGACGGAATCGTACCATTCTTCACCCTCAACGACCGAACCGGATGGGTATGGATTTTTCGGATCTTGTCTAACCTTTTGACGATATTCGACTGGAACTCGATTCAGCGGGGTCGTGGATTCAGAAGAAAGCATTGAAAAAGGCAGAGCCACTTGGCCCCGCCTTGCTCTTTAACAATCGAATATCGCACGCCTCCGTGTTCATCTAGGTTACGGCATCAGAGGTGAAACTCAGGTGAAATTCCCGACCTCCTGTGGAAATAAGATAGAGCGTCTTGCTATACGGGAGGGAGGCGATCTTTAGCTGGGCTATCAACTCTGCGAGAGCAGCGAGCACAAATCTTCGGCCTAACAAGGAAACGCCTTCCTGCGTATCGACAAGAAAGCCATCTGCGGAGGAGATAAAGGGGAGGCCAGTGTCATAGCGCCAATACCATACCGTTGCACCTTCAGGGAGCGCTCGAGTGGGCTGAATCACGAAAAAACCCGTGGTCAAATAGAAAAACAGTCCCACCTCGACGAGAAGGAAAATAGCAACCAAAACTATTAATGTCCTAGGTTTTATGCTCATAGATGCTTCTTTCTTAGTTGGCGATATCTTCTTCCTGGCGATCACTTTGGCGAGTAGACCGAATTCCGTCGTGTCAACCCCGTCAAGATATGAACGAACCACAAAGTTCTCCAGCTTCGCTATGTGTATGGCTCGTAAACCAATAGGGGCTTAATAATATTGTTATCTAAGTTCACCCATTCGACCGCGCGAAGTCCCACTTTTTCAGTGGGGAAGCAGGCACGGCTCAGGGTGAACCTGGAACAAGCCTCGGCCTTTAGGCCGCGGAGTCGAGAGGTTCAGTTCTTCTCCCTGAGTTTTTTAATTGCATTTTCGATGCCGTGTCTCGGCTATTATCATAAGCTCTCGAAACTACTCTATCTTTTGCAAGCTTCAATATTTTGATGGATGCCAAAAGGGAAAGAGATTTACACAAAAGTCTCGAATTGCTTCCCCAAGAATGAGAGAAAGGCTTCCCGCTCTTTATTGAATTCGGATTGAAATTTTATAACTCAGAGGAAGGTGCATGAATCACTCTTTCGGAAAGTCTTCCTCATCTTTCTAAAAAACCCCGATCAAAATGCCGGCTTAAAACTTTCACGTGCCAGTCTGCGATGAAGGACAACTTGTATGGTTGACGGGTTCCGGTT
>Ga0316600_10000918_pt1 | contig 13574 bp, 15 predicted proteins | sample OWC_soil_day5_CT_FD_207652 | JGI IMG/M metagenome (GOLD analysis project Ga0316600, IMG submission 207652) | Wetland soil microbial communities from Old Woman Creek delta, Ohio, United States - OWC_soil_day5_CT | ecosystem: Environmental > Terrestrial > Soil > Wetlands | place: USA: Ohio... | reverse complement strand
GCTACACACGAATTCGACAGGTGACCCATGGCACGTTTTTTCCGTCGCCGTAAGTTCTGCAAGTTCACGGCCGAGGGCGTCGAGCGCATCGACTACAAGGACCTCGCCACGCTCAAGGGCTACATCACCGAAACGGGCAAGATCGTCCCGAGCCGCATCACCGGCACGCGGTCGACCTATCAGCGACAGCTCGCGCTTGCCATCAAGCGCGCGCGATTCCTGGCGCTGCTGCCGTACACGGACCAGCACTGAGTTGAGCGGGCGCCTCGCGGTGGGATCCGCGGGGGCGCCGCCATGAACCGCACGTTCGCAAGCTGGATCGCCGCCAACCCTGGCGCGGCCGTGTTCCTGACCGGCCTGCTCGGCCTGCTGCCGCTGTTCGGGCTGGGGTTCGCGTTCTTCCTGCCCGGGGCCGTGCCGGCGCTGGTGGTGCTGGTACGCGGGCCGCGTGACGGGGTCATGGTTGCAGCCGGCGCGAGCCTGCTGCTCGCGCTCGCCATGTGGATGCTCGGCCGGCCGATCCCGGTGGGTCTGATCTACTCGCTCTGGGTGCTCGGGCCGCCGCTGGCGCTCGCCGTGCTCCTGCAGCGTACCGGCTCGCTGGTACTGTGCCTGCAGGTGGCCGTGTTGGCGGGGGTGGCGATGGTCGTGCTGCTGCACGCGACGCTCGGCGATCCAGAGCAGTTCTGGGCCCCGTTCGTGCGCGATCTGGCGCAGGAGATGCAACGCCGCGGCCTGCCCATGGACCTCGAGCAGGACGGGCTGGTCGAGACGCTAGCACGGACGCTGTGGGGCTGGGTGACGGTGCTGACCGTGCTGCTCGCGATGTGCGCGCTGTTCCTGGCCCGCTGGTGGCAGACTCGGCCGCAGCAGGCGGGGCGATTCGGCGCGGAGTTCCAGCAGCTGCGGCTGGGCGTCGTGCTGGGTATCGCGGCCGCGCTGGCGATCGCGGCATCGCTCCTGTCGGAGCGGCCGCTGGTGGACGACCTGGCGCGCCTGTTCATGGGCGCACTGACGATCGTGGGCCTTGCCGCGGCGCACCGCTTCAAGGCCGACGGTCGGCTGAACGGGGCCTGGCTGTGGGTGATCTACGCGCTGCTCGTGCTGGCAGCGCCGATCACGGTCGCCGCGCTGGCCGGCTGGGGATTCGTGGACAATTGGCTGCGCTCGCAACGGGCGACGCAGAGTGCATGATCTGAAGTCTGACTGATCGAGGAACCAACGATGGAAGTCATCCTGCTGCAGAAGGTCGCCAACCTCGGCAACATCGGCGACAAGGTCAAAGTGAAGCCCGGCTACGGCCGCAACTACCTGCTTCCGCAGGGCAAGGCGGCGGTCGCCACCGCGGCCAACCTGAAGAAGTTCGAGGAGCGCCGCGCCGAGCTCGAGAAGCTCGCGGCCGACGACCTCGAGAGCGCGAAGCTGCGCGCTGGCCAGCTCGAGAATTTCCGCCTGTCGCTCACCGCGAAGGCGGGCGGCGAAGGCAAGCTGTTCGGCTCGATCGGCACGGCCGACATCGCCGAGGCGCTGTCCAGGGCCGGCATCCGCATCGAGCGCAGCGAGGTGCGCCTGCACTCCGGCCCGATCCGCCTGGTCGGCGAGCACCACGTCAAGCTCCACCTCCACACCGACGTCGTCATCGACCTGCCGGTGGACGTGGTCGCCGAGGAATGATCCTGGCGCGCGCATAGATGAGCGCGATGGAGCACGAGGCCGGCAGCACCAAGCCCCGCCGGCGGGTACGACCCGCCCTCGAGACGGATGGCCTGCGCGTGCCTCCTCATTCGGTGGAAGCGGAGCAGGCCGTGCTCGGTGGCCTGTTGCTCGACAACAGCACCTGGGACTCGATCGCGGACCGGCTGCGCGGTGACGACTTCTACCGGCGCGATCACCAGCTGATCTTCACTGGAATCGCCGAACTATCGGCGCGGAGCGAACCGAGCGACGCGGTCACGCTGGCTGAATACCTCGCCTCCAAGGGGCAGTCTGACGAAACCGGCGGGCTCGCCTACCTGGCGGGTCTCGCGCGCGACACGCCCACCGCCGCCAACATCCGCGCGTACGCAGACATCGTCCGCGAGCGCTCGCTGCTGCGCCAGCTCATCCGTGTGAGCGGCGAGGTCGCGGCCAGTGCCTACGACAGCGAAGGGCGCACCGCCACCGAGCTCGTCGACGAGGCGGAGCGACGCGTGTTCGAAATCGCCGAGCAGGGCAGGCGCACGGGCTCGGGCTTCGTGCCGATCCGCGACGTGCTTGGCGCCACCATCGACCGCCTCGACATGCTGCACCAGAACCAGGGGCAGCTTACGGGAGTCAGTACCGGTTACCACGACCTCGACCGCATGACGGCCGGGCTGCAACCCGGCGACCTGGTCATCGTCGCGGGACGCCCCTCGATGGGCAAGACGACGTTCGCGCTCAATATTGCCGAAAACGCGGCGATCTCGGCCAACACGCCGGTGGCGGTCTTCTCGATGGAAATGTCGCGCGAACAGCTCACGATGCGCATGATTTCCTCGATCGGGCGCGTCGACCAGAGCCACTTGCGCACCGGCAATTTCGGCGACGAGGACTGGGCGCGCATCAACAGTGCCATCGCGCAGATGAAGACTGCGCCGATCTACATCGACGACAGCGGCGCGCTCACGCCGACCGAGGTGCGCGCCCGCGCCCGTCGTCTGAAGCGCGAGCGCGGCGGGCTGGGACTGATCGTGGTCGACTACCTGCAGCTGATGCAGGTGCCCGGCACCAAGGAAAACCGCGCCACGGAAATCTCCGAGATCTCGCGTTCGCTCAAGGCCCTTGCGAAGGAGCTGCAGGCGCCGGTGATCGCGCTGTCGCAGCTCAACCGCAGCGTCGAGCAGCGCACCGACAAGAAGCCAGTGATGTCGGACCTGCGCGAGTCGGGTGCCATCGAGCAGGACGCCGACGTGATCATCATGATCTACCGCGAAGAGGTGTACGAGCCGGAAACGCCGCGCAAGGGCATCGCCGACATCATCATCACGAAGCAGCGCAACGGCCCGACCGGCGAGGTGCACCTCACCTTCCTCGGCAAGTACACGCGCTTCGAGAACCTCGCTACCGGCGACTACGAATACGGCGGTTGAGCAGCGCCCGGGCCGGAATCCACCGCGTGAAACCCCTGATCCGAGCGATCGTCGATACTGCGGCGCTGCGCCACAACCTCGATCGCGTGCGTGCGACCGCTCCGGCATCGCGCGTCATGGCGGTGATCAAGGCGAATGCCTACGGTCACGGGTTGGTGCCCGCTGCCAAGGCGCTGGCGCAGACCGATGGCTTCGCCGTCGCCCGCCTGGAGGAGGGCCTCGCGCTCCGCACCGCGGGCCTGACCAACCGCATCCTGCTGCTCGAGGGTGTGTTCAGCACCGCGCAGCTCAACGCCGCGGCCCAGCAACGCTTCGACCTGATGGTGCACAGCTTCGAGCAACTCGAGATGCTCGAAGGCCGCGCGGGCACGGACGCCATTTCCGCCTGGATCAAGCTGGACACGGGCATGAACCGCCTCGGCTTCCGACTCGACCAGTTCGCTGAGGCCTATGCCCGGTTGCGGCGCGTGGCGAACGTCGCACCCGACGCTACTCTCGTCACGCACCTCGCGAACGCCGATGACCGGCGTGACTCCAAGACGGCGCAGCAGATGCGGGCGTTCGCCAATGCGACTGCCGGGCTCGCGGGCGCCCGCAGCATTGCCAACTCGGCCGCTCTGCTGGCATGGCAGGACGCGCGCGCCGACTGGGTGCGGCCCGGTCTCGTGCTCTACGGGGTATCGCCGTTTCCGAGTGGAACGGGTGCCGAGCTCGGCCTGCGGCCGGCAATGACGCTGCAGACCGAAGTGATCGCCGTGAAGGACGTCCGCGCCGGGGAAACGGTGGGCTACGGCGGCGCCTGGCTGGCCGCGCGCGATACGCGCATGGCCGTGATCGCAGCGGGCTATGGGGACGGCTATCCGCGCAGCGTCGAGTCAGGCACGCCCGTGCTGGTCAACGGTCATCGTGCGCCGCTGATCGGCCGGGTGTCCATGGACATGATCACGGTGGACGTCACGGACCTGCCAGGTGTTGCGACCGGCGACCCGGTCGTGCTGTGGGGTGACGGCGTGCCGGTGGAAGAGGTCGCACGGTGCGCGGGCACGATTCCCTACGAACTCATCTGTGGCGTGAGCCAGCGCGTGCAGCACGAGATGAAGTAGGCGCCGCGCTCGGCCGCCTGGCTAGCCGACGAAGAACCCCATCTTCACGCCCGCGAGCTGCACCACGTCGTTGTCGTGCAAGCGGCGCGCCTGTGGTCCGATGGCCGCGCCATTGACCAGCGGGTAGTCGCCCTCGCGGCCGCTCTCCACGTGCACGATGTAGAAGCCGTCGGCGCGCCGCGTGATCGCGGCGACCTGGACCCCGGGTCGGCCCAGCGTCGTGAGTGTCTTGACCAGCTCGAGCTCGCGCCCGGCGAACTGGCCGGACAGGACCTGCAGCTTGGCCTTCGGCAGCACGCCGCCCGAGAACGAAGCGGGGCCGGCAGCGGTGGCCGGCCCGGGGGTGGGGCTGGCCTGCGCGGGAGCCGCCTGCCGCGCACCGAGTCCCGGAACCTTCAGGTTCGCTGCATCGCGCGACGAAATGACCATCGTCTTTTCGAATTCGTCGGCCGGTTCGTCCGCCTCGGAGTCGATGAAGCGCAGCGCATGGTGGCCCACGGTGATCACGTCACCGTGCTGCATGGCGTGCTTCTTGACGATCTTGCCGTTGACGTACGTGCCGTTGGTGCTGTTCAGGTCCTCGAGGAACGAGTCGTTGAGGATGTTGATAATGAGCGCGTGATGTCCGCTCACCGCAGGATTGTCGATGCGGATGTCGTTGTCAGGGAGGCGCCCGATCGTGTAGCGCTCCTTGCTCATGTTGTACTCGGCGAGCACCTGCCCGTCGAGGCTGAGTACCAGCCTGGCCATGCGTATTCCTGCGTGTTGCGTCAGCCGAACATGCCGAGGATCCGGTCAATCACACCGCGCCGGGCCGGGAAGGCGTCGAGCACCTTCACCAGTACGACCGAGATGTTGTCGCGTCCCCCGTTGTCGTTGCCGAGCAGCACGAGCTGCCTGGCGAGGGTCTGAAGATTAGCACCAAAGGTGCTGATAGTTAACTTAATGTCACCGTCGTCCACCATGTCCGACAGGCCGTCCGAGCAGAGCAGGAACACGTCGCCCTTTTCGACCGGGGTCTCGGTCACGTCCACCTCGACGGTCGACTCGACCCCGAGGGCACGGGTGACGTAGTTCTTCGCGGCGGCGCGCTGCGCCTCCTCCGGCGTGTAGAAGCCCCGGGCGACCAGTTCCTGCAGCAGCGAGTGGTCCTGGGTGAGCTGCGTGAATTCCGTCCCGCGCAGGCGGTAGAGGCGCGAGTCGCCGACGTGGGCGATCGTGAGCTTGTCGTCGAAGAACAGGCCCGCGACGACGGTGGTGCCCATGCCTTCGCAGTTCGCCTGCGTGCGCGCGGTCTGGTAGATGATCTTGTTGGCGCGGTGGATGGCGTCACGCAGCAGGATGCCGGGGCGGCTGAGTCCGCTCGACGGATCCCGGATCGTGAGGTCCTCGCGCTCGACGGCGTCCTTGAGCAGGCTCATCACGGTGCGCACCGCGATGCCGCTTGCGACTTCGCCCGCCTTGTAGCCGCCCATGCCGTCGGCCAGCACCACGAGGCCGATGTCCGCGTCGGTGCCGATGGTGTCCTCGTTGTGCTCGCGGATGCGTCCGGCGTCACTCACGCCCACGCAGCTCAGCTTTCCCTTGAGGTGCACCGTCAGTCCCTGCGCGGAGTGTTGATGTCGCGCAGCGCCTGCGCAAAGGCTGCGCCGGTATCGAACCGGGCGGCCGGGTTCTTGGCGAGGGCGCGGTCGAAGAATTCGTCGAGGCCGGCCGGCAGGCCTGGTCGCTGGGTCCGGATCGGCGGGTGCGGCTCGTGCGCGATCTTCAGCATCAGGGCTGGCATCGAGTCGGCGCGGAATGGCAGCTGGCCGGCGAGCATCTGGAACAGCGTGACCCCCAGCGAGAACAGGTCGGAACTGCCGGTAACGGGGCGGCCCTGCAACTGCTCGGGTGACATGAACGACGGCGTGCCAAGCACGATGCCGGTACGGGTGCGGCCGGCGTCCGTCAGCCGGGCGATGCCGAAGTCGGTGATCTTGAGCTCGCCGCCAGCCGCGTCGAACATGATGTTGGCCGGCTTGATGTCCCGGTGCACGACGCTCTGCTCGTGTGCGTAGTGCAGGGCGCCTGCGAGCCGTGCGACCACCTCGATCGCGATGGCCGGCGGCAGCAGCCGGGCGGGATCGGTGTAGTCCACCAGGTGCACGCCGCGCAGCAGCTCCATGGCGATGTACGCCGTACCGTCATGCTCGCCTGCGTCGAAGATGGTGACGATGTGCGGGTGGCTCAGGCGGCCCGCCATTTCCGCCTCGCGAAAGAATTTCGTGCGGGCCTGCTCGAGTTCCTCGCCCTCGAATTCCGCTGCGAGCGGGATGGTCTTCAGGGCCACTTCGCGGTTGATCATCGGGTCGCGCGCCCGGTAGACGACGCCCATGGCGCCCTTGCCGAGTTCGTTGGCGATCTCGTAACGGCCGAGGCGGGCAGGCACCGGCCGCCCGGCAGCGGGCCTGATCCGACCGCCGGCGTTGTTATTGACCACGAAGGTTGTCTCTGCCGAGCTGGGCATGGCAGCGGGAAGTATAAGAGCCCCGGACCCGCCGGAATTGCCGCCGCCGTCACACATCCGGGCCGGACGCAGTCGCCGTGCTAGCATCCCGGGCCCGGCGCGGCCCGGGCGGGGTGCTTGATCGATGGCCAGAGCGAAGGCGAGCTACGTCTGCGGGTCGTGCGGGGCCAGGACGCCGCAGTGGCAGGGGCAGTGCCCTGCGTGCCAGGCCTGGAACACGCTCGAGCTCGCCGCCTCGGCGCTGCCCATGCACGCCGCCAGAGGCGCGCCGGCCGGCAAGGTTGCGAGCCGCACGGTCACGGAGATCACCCAGGAGACCGAGTCGCGAGCCGTGTCGGGCATCGGCGAGCTCGACCGCGTGCTGGGTGGCGGGCTCGTGGCGGGTTCGGTGATCCTGCTCGGTGGTGACCCGGGCATCGGCAAGTCCACCCTGTTGCTGCAGGCCGCCGACGCGCTCAGCCGCGATCGACCGGTACTTTATGCGTCTGGCGAGGAATCCGTCCGGCAGGTCGCACTGCGCGCCCGCCGGCTGGGTCTCGACTCGGCGACGCTGCGGCTGCTGGCCGAAACGCGAGTCGAGGCGATCCTCGAGGAGGCGTTGGCGGCACGCGCCAGCGTCCTGGTCGTGGACTCGATCCAGACCATGCACACGGAGCTGTCGGAATCGTCACCCGGGTCGGCCGTGCAGGTTCGTGAGTCGGCCGCGCGGCTGGTACGCTACGCCAAGGATACCGCCACGACCGTCCTGATCATCGGGCACGTCACCAAGGAGGGGCTCATCGCCGGCCCGCGCATCCTCGAGCACATGGTGGATACCGTGCTGTATTTCGAAAGCGACCCGGGCAGCCGTTTCCGAGTGGTGCGCGCGGTGAAAAATCGCTTCGGCGCCGCGAATGAGATCGGGGTGTTCGCGATGGCCGAGCAGGGGCTCAGGGAGGTCCGCAATCCGTCGGCGCTGTTCCTCTCCCGGCCGGAAATCGCGGTGCCCGGCAGTGTGGTCACGGTGGCACGGGAGGGCAGCCGACCGCTGCTCGTCGAGTTGCAGGCCCTGGTGGACGAGGCGCAGGGCATGTCGCCACGCCGCGTGACCGTGGGCTTCGAGGCTGGGCGCCTTGCGCTGCTGCTCGCTGTGCTGCATCGACACGGCGGCATCTCGACCTCGGGGCAGGACGTGTTCGTCAATGTAGTGGGTGGCGTGCGCATCGGCGAGACCGCGGCCGACTTGCCTGCCGTGCTCGCCGTGCTGTCCAGCCTGCGCAACCGTCCCGTCGCGCAGGACACGGTGTGTTTTGGCGAACTCGGACTGACCGGCGAAATCCGGCCGGTGCCGTTCGGCGAAGAGCGATTGCGCGAGGCGGCCAAGCAGGGATTCCGACGGGCGCTGGTGCCGCACGCCAACATCCCGCGCAAGCCTGTCGAGGGTCTCGACGTGACCGGCGTGAGCCGGCTTGAGCAGGCCCTAGCTGCGGCTTTCTGAGCTGGCGGTCGTCGCTGCCGCGACGGGCACGAGTGGCCTGAGACGCACCGTTTTGACCGCGTTGTCGCCCGTCTGCAGGATGTCGAGCGAGTAGTCGTTCAGGCGCAGGCTGGTGCCGGCTTCGGGGATCGTCTCGAGGTACTCGATGATCAGTCCATTCAGCGTTCGTGGGCCGGTAGTCGGCAGCCGCCAGCCCATCTTGCGGTTGAGCGTGCGCACGCTCGCCGAGGCGTTGACGATGAACGTGCCGCCTTTCTCCTTGTGCACGTCCTTGTGCAGCACGCTGGTGTCGGACGTGAACTCGCCAACGATCTCCTCCAGCAGGTCCTCGAGTGTCACGAGTCCCTGCACGTCGCCGTACTCGTCCACCACGAACGCGACCCGGCGCCGCTGGCGCTGGAAGTTCAGCAGCTGGGTGTTGAGCGAGGTGCCCTCGGGCACGTAGTAGGGCTCGCGCGAACGCGCCAGTGCCACGAGCTGCCCGCGGTCGAACTCGTCGCGCGCCATCAGCCGCGCCACCTTCTTCATGTGCAGGATGCCCACCAGCTCGTCGAAGCTGCCGTCGTACACCGGGATGCGCGTGTGCCGGCTTTCGCGCAGGTGGTCGAGGATATCCTCCCATTCGTCGGAGACGTCGATGCCCACGATCTCGTTGCGCGGCACCATGATGTCCTCGACGTTGATGCGCTCGAGGTCGAGGATGCTCATGAGCATGCGCTGGTGGCGATGCGGGATGACCGTGCTCGCCTCAGCCACCACCGTGCGCAGTTCCTCCTGGCTGAGCGACGTGGTGCTGGCCTTCTCGCGCGACACGCCTGCGAGGCGCAGCACGCCGTTGGCGACCAGGTTGGTAACCCAGACGATGGGATAGAGGACCTTGAGCAGCACCTGGTAGATCAGCGCGGCCGGCAGCGCGAGGCGCTCCGGGTACAGTGCGCCGAACGTCTTGGGCGCCACCTCGCCGAAAATGATCAATACCACGGTGAAGATGCTGACACCTATGGCGGCGAAGCCCTCGCCGCCCAGCGTCAGGCAGATGACCGTCACGATCGCGGCGGCCGCCGAATTGACGAAGTTGTTGCAGACCAGGATCAGGCCGATCAGCCGGTCCGGCTGCGCGAGCAGGTTCTCGGCGGCGCGCGCGCCTGTGCTGCCTTCGCGTGCGCGGTGGCGCAGGCGATAGCGGTTGATGCTCATCAGCGCCGTTTCGGTGCTCGAGAAGAACGCCGACAGCGTGACCAGCAGGACGAGGAGCCCGAAGAGCCAGGGTAACGGGATGTCCTGCAAGGCCGGTCAGCCCCAGTGCTTACCGAGCACGTTCTCGAGGATCACCTTGCTGCCGAAGTAGGAGAGCCCGAGCAGCACGTAGCCCGCGAGAGTCCAGCGCATCGCCTGGCGGCCGCGCCAGCCCATGCGCCAGCGCCCGAGCAGCAGGATGCCGAATACGACCCAGGCGATGATCGAAAGCACCACCTTGTGCACCAGGTGCTGCGCGAACAGGTTCTCGACGAAGAACGCCCCGGTGACGAGGGCGAGCGTGAGCACGGCGAAGCCCGCCTGGATGCTGTGGAAGCAGCCCGACTCGACCGACTCGATGGGGGTGAGGATCCTGAGCCAGCCGAGCGGCTGGCGGCTGCGCAGCTTGCGGTCCACCACCACCTGCGCGACCGCCAGCACTGCGCCGATGGTGAGGAAGGCGAATGCGGTCGTCGCCATGGCGACGTGGAAGGCGAGCTCCCAGCCCGGGCGGCCGATCGAGAACTGGCGCGCGCCTTCGGAGAAGGCGGCTTCGAGCACGGCGGCCGTGAGGAGCAGCACGGCCGCCATGCCGCGCAGGCGCGGCCGCAGCGCCATGATGATCGCCGTGAGCGCGATGACCAGCGCGACCAGCGCCAGCACGTCGCCGAGCGACAGCGCCGCCAGCGGGTCCATGCGGCGTTCCTGGACCAGCGCGACGAGATGCACCGTCACGCCGATGGCGGCGATCGCGGCGGCTGCGATGCGCCCGCCCCGGCCGTGGTGGGAATCACCCTGGTAGGCCGAGAGGCCCAGCCCGAGGGCGCCGAACAGGTAACAGGCGACGGCGATGAGTGGCAGCAGCAAGCGGGGCTCGGAGTCGGCGTACGGACCGTGCCATGATGTCATATCGCCACGGGCCTGAGGAGGCGCGGGTCGGGTGCCGCCCCCTATAATCCCGCGACTGCCCGCAACCGGGCCGCCCCGCAACGCCAAGGAATACCGTGTTCGACAAGCTTTCTGCCCGTCTCTCCGCCGTCGTCGAAGGCCTGCGCGGGCGTGGCCGGCTCACCGAGGAGAACATCGGTGACACCCTGCGGCAAGTGCGCATGGCGCTGCTCGAGGCGGACGTCGCGCTGCCGGTGGTGAAGGAGTTCATCGACGCGGTCAAGGCGCGTGCGATCGGGCTCGACATCCACAAGAGCCTCACCCCCGGCCAGGCATTGGTGCGCGTCATCCACGAGGAACTCGTGCGGGTCATGGGCGAGGGCGTGCGCCCGATCAACCTGCGCACGCAACCGCCCGCCATCATCCTGCTCGCGGGCCTGCAGGGTGCGGGCAAGACCACCACGGCGGCGAAAATCGCACTGTGGCTGAGGGAGCGCGAGCGCAAGCGCGTACTGCTCGTCTCGACCGACGTGCGCCGCCCGGCCGCAATGCTGCAGCTCGAGCGGCTGGGACAGCAGCTCGGCATCGACGTCGCGGCGGCGAGCCCGACGGAGACGCCGCTGGCCATCGCTGCGCGGGCCGTCGCAGAGGCGCGCCGCGGCGTCTACGACGCGCTGCTGGTGGATACCGCGGGCCGACTGCACGTGGACGATGAGATGATGGACGAGGTGCGCGAACTCGCGGCCTCGCTCCAGCCCATCGAGACGCTGTTCGTCGTTGACAGCATGGCTGGCCAGGACGCCGTCAACGCCGCGCGCGCATTCGGCGCAGCGCTCGACCTCACCGGCATCGTGCTCACCAAGGCTGACGGCGACGCCCGCGGCGGCGCAGCGCTGTCGGTGCGGCGAGTGACCGGCCAGCCGATCCTGTTTGTGGGTGTGGGCGAGAAGCCCGAGGCCCTGGAGGCCTTCCAGCCGGAGCGCATGGCGTCGCGCATCCTCGGCATGGGCGACGTGCTGAGCCTCGTGGAGGAGGTGACGCGCAAAGTCGACCGTGAAGAGGCCGAGAAGCTTGCGCGCAAGGTGGCGAAGGGCAAGGACTTCGACCTGGACGACCTGCTCGGCCAGTTGCGCCAGCTCGAGGGCATGGGCGGCGTGGCCGCCCTGCTGGACAAGCTGCCAGCACAGCTCGCAGCAAAGGCCGGATCACTGCCCCAGGGGAACGAGCGCGACATCAGGCGCCAGATCGCCATCATCTGCTCCATGACCCCAGGCGAGCGCCGCTACCCCAAGACCATCGACGGGTCGCGCCGCCGCCGCATTGCGGCCGGCTCGGGCACCCAGGTGGCCGACGTCAACCGCCTGCTCAAGAACTTCCTGCAGATGCAGAAGATGATGAAGGGCATGGGCAAAGGCGGGCTCGGACGGATGATGCGCTCCATGGCTGGACGCCTGCCGCCCGGCCTGCGTTGACCCCTCCACAAGCATTTCTTTTCTCTGGCGTTTTCGGTATAGTTCGCGGCTCTTTTTTGGCCGCGCTCCGTCTTCATGGCGTCGCGGCCCTGGCCGAACGACACGCTGAGGCACTGGCAGACGATGGTGACGATCCGATTGATGCGCCGCGGTGGCAAGAAGGAGCCCTTCTACCATGTCGTGGTGACCGACAGCCGCCGCAGCGGTGGTGGCTCGCTCGAGCAGGTGGGCTTCTTCAACCCGGTCGCGCGCGGTAACAGCGAAGCGCTGCGCCTCGACCTGGCCCGCATCGACCACTGGGTCGCCCGTGGCGCCCAGCCGTCCGAGCGCGTGGCCCAGCTCCTGAAGAGCTACCGCAAGACCCAGGCCGTCGCGGCCTGAGACGGCGGCGGCCGCCCATGGCTGCGGCACGCCAGGGTGGTGACGGCCAGCGGCCGGTGGTCCTGGGCCGCATCGGCGCGCCGTTCGGGGTGCAGGGTTGGGTAAAGGTCCAGTCCTATACGGATCCGCTCGAAGGGATCGTTAAGTACCCGGTCTGGGAGCTTCAGCGCCGCGGCAGTCTGGGGCGCAGGGCGGTCCGGGACTGGAAGCGGGCCGGGGCGGGGCTCGCGGTGCGACTCGAGGGAGTCGAGACGCGCGAAGCGGCACAGGCGCTCACGGGCGCCGAGGTGCTGGTGGAGCGGGCGGCACTGCCGCCGACGGCTCCGGGTGAATACTACTGGCATGACCTGATCGGGCTCGATGCGTACAGCCTGCAGGGCGCGCCGCTCGGCCGGGTGGCCGAGATCCTCGAACTGCCGGCACATCCGGTGCTGGTGCTCGAGGGAGATCGTGAGCGACTCGTTCCGCTAGTGGCGGAACGGCTCGCGGGAGTCGACCTCGATGCCGGGCGGCTGACGCTCGACTGGCATCCGGACGATTGACGGGCGGACAGGTGAGGATCGTCGTCATCACGTTGTTCCCCGAACTCGTCGAGCAGGCGCTGGCTTTCGGCGTGCTCGGGCGGGCAGTCGAGCGCGGGGTGCTCGCCGTCGAGACGGTGAACCCGCGGCAGTTCGTGACGGACGTGCACAAGACCGTGGACGACCGCCCCTACGGAGGCGGACCCGGGATGGTGCTGAAGGCCGAGCCCCTGCGGCTGGCGATGCTGGATGCGATGCGCCGCTTGCCGGCGGCACGCCGGATCCTGCTCGCGGCGGACGGCGATGCCGTGACGCAGCGCAAGGTGGCGGAACTGGTGCACCTGCCCGAATTGGTGCTGGTCGCCGGGCGCTACGAAGGGGTGGACGAGCGGTTCGTGGAGGCTTACACCGACGAGTCGCTGTCGATCGGCGACGTGGTGTTGAGTGGCGGCGAACTGCCGGCGCTCATGGTGATCGACGCCGTTGCGCGTCTGCTGCCCGGCACGCTCGGTGATGCCGAGTCGGCCGTGCAGGAGTCGTTCACGGACGGACTGCTCGACTGGCCGCATTACACGCGGCCCGAGAGCTGGGAAGGTAGACCGGTGCCGCCGGTGCTGCTCGGCGGCAACCACGCGGCGATCGGCCGGTGGCGGCGCAAGCAGGCGCTGGGGCGGACTTGGCAGCGCCGGCCCGACCTGTTGCGGCAGCGCGAATTGAGCAAGGAGGAGCGCGGGCTCCTCGACGAGTACCTCGCGGAGCAGGATGCGACGCGGACCGGGGCATCGGATGCAACCATTGCGAGAAGGTGAGACATGAGCAACATCATTGCCACGCTCGAGAAAGAGCGCATGCAGCGTCAAGTGCCGGATTTCGGCCC
>Ga0316600_10000916_pt1 | contig 13592 bp, 10 predicted proteins | sample OWC_soil_day5_CT_FD_207652 | JGI IMG/M metagenome (GOLD analysis project Ga0316600, IMG submission 207652) | Wetland soil microbial communities from Old Woman Creek delta, Ohio, United States - OWC_soil_day5_CT | ecosystem: Environmental > Terrestrial > Soil > Wetlands | place: USA: Ohio... | reverse complement strand
GTTGTTTTGAATTTTGTACATGCTCTATTTATTGTGAATTAATTTTATTAATTCACAATTCATCTTTATCATACTCTATGTACTCATTATAATTTGAGACAAAGATAACTATCACCCTGTATCATTCCTCTAAATTGACCATTCATTTTTTTAATATAATTACAATTTTCTCCTGTTGGTAACGCACATAAATTCTCTTGATAAATTCGTGGCGGATGAGAGCTTGATCCGTTACAGTCTTTACCCGCAAAATGACATTGAAGTTAATACTGAACTCGGCAAAACTGTCATAACGGACAAATGGTTCAAAATTTTTGACGCCTCCATTGATTTCTTGGAGGATTTCTTTCGCTACCGCAATAGCAATTTTTTCTACCTGCTCCAGATCACTTCCATAAGTAACTCCTATGGGGATGGAAATCGAACATTCAGCAAATGGTTGTGCATAATTTGTGATGATAGAAGAAGCAATTTTCTGGTTCGGTACGACCGTCATGCTCTCAGTTGGCGTTTTGATTGTGGTATTGCGCCAGTTCATGTCGACTACATGCCCCTCTTCACCGGTTGACAACCTAACAAAATCGCCCATCTTGATTTGTTTCGACACGAGAATGTTAATGCCAGAAAATAAATTGGCTAAAGTGTCCTGCAAAGCTAACGCTGTAGCCAAGCCACCAACCCCCAAAGCTGTAATCAATGGCGAAATCGAAACGCCAAAAGATTCAAGCAAAACCAATAAGCCAATGGCGTAAACGGTCAGGTCAATTGATGTCGCTAAAATCGAAGTAGAAGCGAAATTTTTTGATGTTGTCCTGAGCTTATGCTTAAGATAACCGGATCCTAGGTGCGCAACCATGAGGGTCAAGGTCAAAATAACAATGGAGTGAAACAACATTTGGAGAAATTGTAGCGGGCCCGGTGGAATTGCCAATAATTCCATCGCAGCATATAGTCCAATAAGAATTCCGAGCAAAGTAGGTATTCCCCTAAATATTTGCTGCAATAATGAATAAGATATTTTCGTTTTTTCTGCAATTATTTTAAACAATTTAGAAAATACCAACCGGATTAAAATGATGCCTAGCGCTAAACTAATAAAGTAAATAATCAAATGCGTTTTTAAATTACCATGTATGATTCTATCTCCTATTTCAGTGAAAAATTCAAACATTGTTTTCTCCCATAACATATATAAGTTGCAAAGAATACTTTACATTACCTAATGAACTGTTCTTTCTATCATGCGGATTAGAAACTATGTAATCTACTCTCTTTTATGCAACTTATATAAAAAATTTTATTTTATCTACTACATATCGTTTCGTTAACTGTTCCCTTTTTTCCTGCCATTGTGTAACATCCTTATTTTGTAAATTAAAATACAATTAAAAAACTTCCTTAATTTACGCTTATTTTTTAGAACCTTTACTCACTATATCTAAGAATGAAATGCATCAAAAAATAAAGCTGGCACTGTAGTATATAGTGCCAGCTTTATTGAGTTAGCAACCCCTTTTCCTTACTTTTTAATCAAATTTCATCAAATAAGCCCATAAAGAATATGAGTAGCCCACAATTCATTATTTTATTAGTTTCAGAAATAAACCGCCGTAGCTTAAAATTACTGGAGCAAATACCAATGCGACAATTGTCATGAGTTTGATCAGGATATTCATTGCTGGACCTGATGTGTCCTTAAACGGGTCACCTACGGTGTCACCAACGACAGCCGCCATATGGGCTGAACTGCCTTTACCACCATGCGCTCCACCCTCAATATATTTTTTAGCATTGTCCCAAGCACCACCGGCATTGGCCATAAAAATTGCTACAAGCACGCCTGTGACCACTGCACCGGCAATAAATCCAGCGAGAGCGCCTGTGCCGAGTAAAAGACCAACTAAAATTGGTAGAACAACCGCTAAACCGCCAGGAACTAGCATCTTATTTAACGCGGCCGCTGTAGAGATCTCCACACATTTTTTATAATCAGCCTTCGCTGTACCTTCCAATAAACCCGGAATTTCTCGGAACTGCCGGCGCACCTCCTCAATCATTTCAAAGGCTGCTGCGCCGACAGCTTCCATCGTCATCGCCGCAAACACAAAGGGAATCATCGCACCAAGCAGCAGACCTGCTAGGGTGGTAGGCTCAAGGATATTGATGGTTTTTAGTTCAACCGCTTGTGCATAAGATGCAAACAGTGCCAATGCGGTTAAGGCCGCAGAACTGATGGCGAACCCTTTAGCGATTGCAGCAGTAGTATTCCCGACTGCATCCAGTTTGTCAGTGACTTCACGGACGGAGTGCGGCAGTCCCGCCATCTCCGCAATACCACCGGCGTTGTCGGATATTGGACCGTAGGCATCAACCGCCACCGTAATGCCAGTAGTAGAGAGCATTCCCACTGCCGCGAGCGAAATCCCATAAAGACCAAGCATCGCATCCTGAGCGCCGCCCATTGCATAGAAAGATGCCAGCATACCAACAACCATGAAGATCATTGGCCACATCGTGGAATACATACCGACCGCAAGACCAGAAATTATAGTAGTCGCAGGTCCAGTTTCAGCTGACTTTGCAATTTTACGGACGTAACTGCGATCATCTGAAGTATAAATTTCAGTTACTTTACCGATCGCCATACCAGCAACCAGACCAGCAGCCAGCGCCCAAAAAGCATTCAGATTGTCAAAAATCATTTGGCTAAGAAAACCTGCTGCAAGCATCGTGATCCCGCCTGCAACATAAGTTCCGAGATTCAGGGCCGCCTGTGGGTTATTCCCTTTAGTTTCACGGCCTATAAGGACGCCGATGATACAAGCAAGGACTCCACACGCACTTAGAGCAAACGGGAAGATAATCCCTTCACCATGTTGATAAAGGATCGCTCCAAGCGTAAGCGCTGAGATGATCGCACCTACATAAGACTCAAATAAATCCGCCCCCATGCCAGCAACATCGCCAACATTATCTCCCACATTATCGGCGATTACGGCCGGATTACGGGGATCATCCTCAGGGATCCCGGCCTCAATTTTACCAACCAAATCCGCACCTACGTCAGCAGCTTTGGTATAAATACCGCCCCCCACACGCGCGAACAGTGCAATCGAACTAGCGCCAAGACCGAACCCGGTAATCGCTGGTATATCCTGACTAAATAACACAAATAAAGTTCCCAAACCAACTACACCTAGACCAGCAACCGACATGCCCATAACGGCACCACCGGAAAACGCAATTTTAATTGCTTTACTCATCCCATGTTTAGCAGACTCAGTGGTACGCACGTTGGCTTTGGTCGCCACCTCCATACCAAAATATCCCGCAAGAACTGAGCATAAAGCCCCACCTAGGAAACATACCGCAGTTTTCCAACTAATACATATTGTTAAAATACTAAAAACGATTGCCATAAATACAACCAAGTAACGGTATTCCCGATGCAAAAACGCCATCGCGCCTTCATGTATGTAAGAGGCAATCTCCCGCATGCGTTCGTTGCCCGGATACTCTTTGGCAATGCCACTCGCTAAAAAATATGCAAAAATTAAACCAATCAATCCGGCGGTGATAGAATACAAAAAATAGTTCATATTATCTCCTCCTCAGGTCATGCAAATTCGATCAAATATCCCCATTATCAAGTTTCTGGATTCACTACTACACAATAAATCCATAGCCCAGCCCCTTTATCATATAAATGTTTTTCGCTATATATCCAGTATATACCAATGAATTTAAATCTACAACTAGATATATCTTCCCTAATTTACTATACTAAGCTTTTCTCTTTTTAAAACCTAAACAATGCAAAAAAGCCACGAAATTCGTGGCTTTTAATTCAAAAATTATTTAAAAAACAAGATACATCAAACTTCAGCCATCGATACCTTGCTATTTTTCAGTACAATCTCATAAACTTATCTTACTTATTTTTCATCGCTCTCATAGAGTTCAGTACCGCCAGCAATGCTACACCAACATCGCCAAATACGGCTTCCCACATCGTACCCAAACCACTGGCGATAAGGATTAATAAAGCGGCTTTAATACCTAATGCAAAGACTATATTTTGCACGACGATACGTCTTGTCTTTTTTGCTATTTTTATCGCCGTAGCAATTTTTGAAGGTTCATCCGTCATGATCACCACGTCAGCCGCTTCAATTGCTGCATCAGAACCAACCCCGCCCATTGCGATACCGATATCAGCTCTAGCCAGAACAGGTGCATCATTGATTCCATCACCCACAAAGATTAATTTACCTTTTGGTGATTTTTCTTTATCTAATGCTTCTACTTTTTCAACCTTTTGATCAGGGAGCAGTTCCGTATAAACTTCATCTATCCCCAACTCTTTAGCAACCTTAGTTCCAACCGTTTTGTTATCACCAGTGAGCATTACTATTTTCTTAACACCCATGGATTTTAAATCATGCATTGCTTTTACTGCATCATCTTTAATCTCATCTGCAATTACGATATGCCCTGCATATTCATGATCTATCGCCACATGAACTACTGTACCAATGCTCTCAACCTGATCATAAGCAATATGCGCTTGGTCCATTAATTTATAATTACCCGCGAGTACTTCTCTGCCTTTCACACTCACTTTAACACCATGCCCCGAAACTTCTTCATAGTTTTCTACTGAGTCCTTAGCTATTTCTTTGCCATAAGCCTTCAATATCGAGGTAGCAATCGGGTGATTAGAATAACTTTCAGCATAAGCGGCATACGTGATAAGTTCATCTTTTGTCATATTATTTTGTACGTTTACTTCTATTACCTTAAACACACCTTTTGTCAGTGTTCCTGTTTTATCAAATACAACAATTTCCGCATTGTTAAGTGCCTCAAGGTAATTTCCACCCTTGACGAGTATTCCATTTTTAGAGGCGCCCCCTATACCACCAAAAAAGCCAAGTGGGATAGAGATAACGAGCGCGCAAGGACAAGATACGACTAGGAACGCCAATGCTCTATATAACCATTGTGAAAATGTTGATCCTTCGATAACTAAGGGCGGTATTCCCGCTAATAGTATCGCTGATAAAACCACAAAAGGTGTATAGTATCTAGCAAATTTTGTGATAAATTTTTCCGTTGTTGCTTTTTTACTGCTTGCATTTTGAACTAAATCAAGGATCTTTGCAATCGTCGAATCGCCGAACTCTTTTTCTACTTTAATAGTTAAAAGTCCGTTTTTATTAATAACGCCACCTAATATAGGATCTCCTGGCTCTACTTCTCTAGGAATGGACTCACCAGTTAAAGCAGAAGTATCCACCATTGAAACTCCTCCGATTACTTTACCATCTAGCGGAACTTTTTCCCCTGGTTTTACCACAATCATACTACCTATACGAACTTCCTCTGGTGATACCTTTTTCAGATCATCACCAACTTTTAGATTCGCAAAATCAGGTCTTATATCCATAAGGGCCGTAATAGATTTTCTTGAACGTTTCACAGCAATTCCTTGGAACAGCTCTCCGACCTGATAAAAAAGCATAACTGCTACACCTTCTGGATATTGTCCAATTGTAAAAGCACCAATCGTTGCGATACTCATAAGAAAGTTTTCATCAAACACTTGACCCCTGCCGATATTTTTTACAGCGCTTAAAACTACTTCTCCGCCTACGAGTAAATAGCTGATCAGAAAAAGACCTAGTTCTATAGAGCTAGAAAACTTTATCGCTGTAGCTACCCCAAAGATCACTGCACCAATAATAAGCCTAATTAAATCCCCCTTATGAACTTCACCATGAACGTGATCATGCTCATGATCATGGTTGCTTGCTAACTTACTCTGATTTTCAATTACTTTAACATCTGGCTCAAAATTTTTTACGATTTCTTTCACTTTTTCAGTGATTACAGCTTGTTTAGCAAGGCTATTTATCTCCAAAATAAGCTTAGTAGCAACAAAATCTACTACAGCAGATTTTACACCATCAATATGATTTGATTCTCTTTCTATCTTCGCAGCACAATTTGCACAGCCAAGTCCTTCTAGGATGAATACCTTCTTAATATATTCTTCAAGCGCCTTTTCCATAATCACAATCGCTCCTATCACTACTTTATTTTTTTCACCTATATGCAATAATCCTTGATTAAATATACGATAAAAACTGTCTATTTGTTAATACAATATATGAACATATTAGCATTTGTTCATATATTGTATTATAGTATTTCTCGTAATTTGTGTCAATAAAGGTTAGAAAAAACAACGCTTTAATATCAAATAAAATTCTTTGTTTACTAGAAGTGAAAAACCAGCTAATTTTAAGCTTAGCTGGCTTTTCCACTCTATTATAAAACTTATCTTTTTATCCCCATTTTATCCCATATTTTGCAATCAGATCCCGAGTTCAAAATAACGAAAATATATCACTTATAGCTCCACCAGTTAGATATAGAATACTCATCCGAACCCCAAATTACAGTTTTCCTAATTTTAGGTATAGCAATGCTGACGTTTCCTTCTTTTGCCGATTTCTCCAGCCAAAGCACCAAACCGACGCCCGTAAAGAATGGCAATCACAAAGAGAGGCACATTCCCCAAATGAACTAAACCACCATTGGCGGCAATGGGAAGACGAAGATTTAAAAAAGACGATAAGATAGTATGCAACTCCGTAATAGATAATACCTTGTGAATTTTTTGAGCTTAAAAAGCTTTCATTTTAAAAACGGTAGCTTTGAACTTATTATTGAAGATGAACGAAGATTGTTAACAAGGGCAACTTCCTTCGATTTACTATATAAATAAAAAAACTAGTACTACATCATAATATTAACAATATTTAACACCATATTTAAATTACATATCTGATATGTCAAACGTAAACACTATAATCGGAGGTGATTCTATGACACACAAACAAGGCTGTGACTCAAAACAAGAACAAAGCAAAAAACAAAGAAGTCCTAAAGAAAAAGAACAAGATATTAAAAATGCTGCATTTATTGCCGGCATGAACCAGCCAAATCACCCCAACCCTAAAGAAATAGGAGTACTTTGCTAACATAAACATAGTACTCCTATTTCAATATACAAAAGGCTCCTTACAGCGAAAACACCAGCTAGTCTTCTAAATCAGAAACAATTGCATAAATATCGCGAGTATCCTCTTTCGCCATTTGGTTTTCAGCTGTCTGGATCATCTTTCTCACTTTTTCTCCACCGATTTTACCACCAATCTTCCCGACTTCCTTGGTTGTTAAATCTCCGTTATAGCCCTTGTCTAGTGGGATTCCGAGCTCTTTAGCAACATCATGCTTATCTGGAAGAGATGCATCCAGTTCATCCATTGAATCATAATTTTCAGCCATTTTAATTCCCTCCAAACTATTAGATCATATTATAGCTTACCCAATAGATTGACATATATGTGATAGTCAACTCCGTGTCAGCGCACGTGCCGATGATTGCATAATGATTTGAAAAGGAAGCGCTGCACCCAATTTTAGAAAATAGGATAAAAAGAAATAGAGCATGCACAATTCAAGATTTTCTTGGATTGTGCATGCTCTATTTCTTTCATGTGAATGCATACTATTTCAGTAAAAAGACCCCATTGCCTGCACCGATACGATCAGCTCCTGCTTCAGCCAGCTGGCAGGCAAATTCATGTGTACGGATACTACCACTCGCTTTAACCTCGGCCTGACTGCCAACAGTTTGACGCATAAGTTTAATATCTTCCAACGTTGCTCCACCTGTACTAAAACCAGTTGATGTCTTAACAAAAGCTGCACCAGCACGCACGGCTGCTTCACAGGCGGCAATTTTTTCCTCATCACTGAGCAAACAGGTTTCGATGATAACCTTGACGACAACAGGTTTAACTGCGTCAACAACCGCACGGATATCTTCTGTCACGAAATCCATATTTTTATCTTTGATTGCACCAACATTGATCACCATATCGATTTCTTGAGCTCCAGCTCTTGCCGCAGCTTCAGCCTCAAAAGCTTTAGCCTCAGTCAGCATCGCCCCCAATGGAAAACCGACAACGCAACACGTTTTAATTCCGGTACCCTTCAGTTCTGCAGCAACCAACGCCGCATGACAACTATTCACACAAACCGAAGCAAATCCATAAGTACGCGCCTCTGCACAATAACGGCGAATTGTTTCTTGCGTTGCTTCCGGTTTCAGCATTGTATGGTCAATTATCTTTGCAATATCCATACGATCACCCCTTCATTGATTTCTTTTGTTCACGTTCATTGACACCATAGTTGTAAATAAGGACAAATACGACGAGTCCTCCCAAATGATCTGTCGATAAAAATTTGATATATCCTCACTTAAAAAAGTAGAGGTTTTTGCACTTGTACCATGCTCATAATAAACGCAGCGATTTCCGCAAGTACAGTAAAATAATTGGTACTGGTGTCCCCTCATTATACCGCTGTTAATTGTAGCTTACAACTGCTTAATACTCCAAGATCCTGCTAAGTCTTTTTTCTCCATTTCTCTGATTTCCCCAGAATAAACTTTATCGTTAAAAAATAATGCTGTCATTTGCTTGTATTTTTTTTAATAAACGTCCTAATGTTTCCGCATAGGTCGCTCTATCAAAATAAACAACACTCACATGTGGTTTATCGGCAAAAATTGAAGCTCCTTTGGACCTTGTATTATCATAACGATCTTGCGACATCTGCGGTGGAATCATATACTAAACTGCTTTCGCCCTCTTCATCTTTCACTCTTGATTTACATATTTTATAAACCACCCCAAATATGATAAACCATACAGCTGTAAGAACCAGTGGTTATCACCAACTTGTTACATACTATTTTCAGCTACTTTTATTCGATTACGTCCACTCTGCTTCGCTTGGTAAAGAGCTTCATCAGCATCCGCAAGAATAGCAATCGGCAAATTCTCCTTGTCGAGCGCAGAAACCGATATACCTATACTAACCGTAACAACCCCGCTACTTAGCGAATTTTTGTGTCTAATTCCTAATTTTTCAACACCACTTCGTATTATTTCTCCTACCGTTTTAGCACCTTCTACATTTGTATCTGGTAAAATAATAACGAATTCTTCCCCACCGTAACGAGCAACAAGATTGGTAGATCGTTGCGTCGTAGTTTTCAATACATCTGCAATTCTTTTCAAGCATTCGTCACCAACGATATGACCATAGGTATCATTATAATTCTTAAAAAAATCAACATCTAACATAATCAATGCCAATGGTGTATTCTCGCGCTTTGACCGTTGCCATTCTCTTTCTAAAAATTCATCAAAATAGCGCCGATTCGCAATACCAGTTAAACCATCAAAAAAAGAAATATGTCGTAATTCTTCATTTACAATCATCAATTCCTCGGTTCTTTTTTTCACTTGATTCTCAAGTTCTTCTTGAGCCAAACGCAGCTCTTCATCCCTTTTCATTAGTTGCTCTGTCATATTATTAAAATTGGTTGCCAGCTGTCCAATTTCATCCAAAGATTTAACCTCCAACTTTACAGTTAGATCTCCTTTTGCCAGTCGGTTCGTCGCCTCAGATATCTCTGCAATGGGCCTAGCCAACGCTCCCGCTATCGCAAGTGCCATTAGTATGGCAACAACAACGGTACAGTCCATGATTAAGATACTTTTTATTTTTGTATTCCTTGCATTTCCCATAGCCTCATCCAAAGGTTGCTGAGCAATCACTCCCCATTTAGTGCTTGGCACATAACTATAAGCAGCAATTCGTTTCTCGTTGTTATAATCATATTCCATCCAACCCGTCTGCCCACTAATAGCCGCCTTTATGTAAAACAAAGAAGATTCATCCGCACCGTTATCAATTAATCCCCGATCAGGATGGATAATAACTTTACCTTCCCTATTCACAATATAAGCATATCCCATATTACCAACTTTTGTGTCACCAACACGTTGAATCAACTTGCTTAATTCAATGTTAATAATGAGTACACCAACTAAACTTTCATCCCTCTTAATTGGTTCAGCAATCACAATTCCTAGTTTTTGCGTACTTTTAGCCACAATGACACCTGAAATGGCCGTTTCACCTGTTTTTAGTACAGTATTAAAATATTCACGATCGGTATAACTAATCGCATGGTCAGCCTCTTTTCCATCCCAGCGAGCAATCTGCCTGCCAGCAAGATCCGATATAACAGCGAGTTGCATATCTGGGTACTGAGCGACAATGTCACGTAGAATTAATACTTGCTGATCTGGAACCATGGATTTAATATTTTCATTATTCACAGCATTCTTCAAAAACCTTATTCTCTCAGTAAACATATCGTTAATGTCGCCAGCAATGTACTCAGCTAACGTTCTATTTCGCTCAATGATAGAGTTCTTCATCACTTGCTCTTGCGGTTGCCATGTTATTGCACTGATAAGGATAATTGGCATTACAGTCATAGTTACAAATGCAATACTTAACTTTTTACGTAAGCTAAATTCATTCCATATCTCTATTATGAATGTTTGCAGAGTAGCTTTAATTGCCAAAAACACTTCCTCCTTACATGTCCAACACTTCAAATAGTGATTCTGAATTTTACCTTGGATAACTCAGTCATACACATGATTACGCTAAAATTCTAAGTTTTTATAATTTTCTGGATAATTATATTCAAGTCTTTCCCAGAGTTTAATTATATTGTAAAATCTATATCATCAAAGATAGCAACTCCTACCTGATTGCTTGTTCTATAAAAGCCGCAAGCTAGAAACAACCTTCGCCATTTGCAATATATTATATCACACCCCCAAGCCTTCCAAGACACCATTACTGTAAATTTTTTGATTTAAAGAATTTTAAACTATCGGATAATAATCCCCCTTTATACTTTTACATCAAATAAAATGACTCTATTTATATGACCATGATCGTCGTAATAGTTTTTCAGTGTATAGACTAAGCACGCCATTCTCAACAGGATCATTCCATAAATATAAAATAAAACAAAATAAATAGAACATGTACCATCCAAATTAATCTTGTTTGAATTTTATACATGCTCTATTTTTATATTGTTAAAATCAACTTATTTGACAAATTTTCTTCTAAAAGAACATCGTCACTTCATATTGCATTACTTAACAACATAGTGAATAGAAATATCTTTGGTTGCCGATAAATCAACAACAGCACCATCATCTTGCTGCACAATAGAATGAGATGGTTTATCTTTATTTACAAAAACAACTCTTCCTTCTTGATTATTCGTGAGCATTACTCGATTACCAGAGATAAAATTCATCATATTATCTATAAAGATAAGGGCAGCTTTAGCATCAATCCGGTGTATTTCATCTCGTATTTTACTTAAGCTTAAATAAGGGCTTACCGCCCCTGGAGTTTCACAATTAATCGTCAAAGATTCATCAAAAATGTCAGCCACAGCAATAATTTTAGCATAAGGATGAATGTCCTCTGAACGTAATTGCTTAGGATAACCAGATCCATCTTCTCGTTCATGATGGTCCGCAATCCCTGCCAATATACTCTGTGCTATATTGGGTATTTTACTAACCAAATCATAACCAATTGTAGTATGTGTTTTATATAGTTCATAGTCATTAGGAGCAAGTTTATACGGTTTATTCAATATTTCCGGCGGCAATTGGGATTTTCCTACATCATGTAAAAGCCCTGCTAGAGCAATAGCACTGATACTCTCCTGAGGAAACTTAAGCCATGTAGCGATAAGGGCGGAAATGGCACTTACATTAACATTATGACGCAAAGTATAATCATCACAGTCAGGTAAGTTATACATTTGGTCAATCAGTTCACTACTACCAGATATATTATCCACAATCTCATCAGCAGTTTGTGTAAAAGTTTCAATAGGGACCTCTTGACTTTCGCGGATATGATCAAAAGCTTGTTGCACAACAGCCACGGATTGATTATAACTATTAAGAAATTCTTGGATTTTAGGATTAACAATCGGATTATCTGTTATTTCAGCAATGATGTCCACTTTCTCAATCTCCCAGTTTTTCAGTTTTTCTATAAGAGACTTATTAATAATGGTACCTTCATTTGCCAGTGCTGAACCATCCGTTGTATAGATATCACGGGCTACCTCCATACCAGGGACTAAATATTCTACTTTTTGTTCGATTATTTTCTTCGTTGTCTGTGGTTTAATATTAATCATTTCATACCACCTATTCATTTTTATATCTAAAAAGCTCCAATTTAGTTTTCAACGACAGTCATACACATAGGAAATTAAAACCATAAATTATATATCAAGGTGATTATACTAAAATATCGATAAACTACTTTCAAACGTAATTTATCGACATTTCGACATATTAGGCCTTATTTCCTGCATTTATTTGCTAATATATCACTATAAAAAATCCAAAATCAATGACTCAAGACCTTTTAAAAGCACATAGAACAAAAAAGCCATGAAATTCGGGGCTTCATAAATATTCTAGATTTAGATGATGGAGTTGAGTATCTCCTATAAATTTAGTAAATCTGCTATTTCATCAATTCCTCTTTCACAATTTTCCACATGACCAAAACCATACTTTGCAAAGATAAATGGAATTTTCGCCATTTGTGTTGCCTCATAATCTCCCTGTGTATCGCCAACATATATGGAATCGGTTAAATTGTTTTTTTTCATCAATAACATGATGTTTTCGCCTTTTCCTTTGCCAGTGTTACCAAAGCATTCCCAATCCTTAATATAGGGTTCAATTCCTGCCTTTTTCATAAACAATTCAATATAGCCCGCTTGACAATTGCTGACAATGAATAAACGATATTTCTCGGAAAGTTTTTTTATGGTTTCTACTACATCGGGAAACAACAGATTATCCTCAATTTCTTCCAATGCCTCATGCTCACATATGCAACACTTTTTCATTAGTAACTCTTTCGTTTTCTCATCGGCATCATAAAATAAATCATCGGCAATGACCTTCATCGTCTTACCAAACTCTTTCTTTAACACAGTAGAACTTACCACTGCCGCAGTTCCTCCGACTTCAGAAATTGCCTTATTCCAAGCTTCTGCTACGACTTCCGTTGTATCCCATAAAGTGCCGTCAACGTCAAATATTATATTTCGAATGATAAAACCCCTCTTTCTGTTTCATGTTCTAAAAGTATCCAAGATAATTATAGCATTATATGCTTCTACATAAAAACTCCAACTGTACATCAAAATCAGTTGGAGTTTTTGCTTTCTTATATTTTTATCATTTGTTTATATCAAGGTTGCGACAAAGAGAAATACCACCTTGTATTTCTCTTGTCAAAATTCAATAGCTATCCTCTTTTGCCATTTTGTTTTCAGCTACTTGAATCATTTTCATCACTTTTTCGCCACCGATTTTACCGCCTATTCTACCACCAATCCGTCTTACCTCCTTAATTATCAAGTTTCCCCCTATCCATAGATAGCAAAAAACCCGCAAAATTCGCGGGTTCAAAGTCATGACCACCACTTCAAGTGGTGGTTTGATATTAGCCCTATAAGGGCGATTACTTGCTACGCCTAAAAGGCGGGTATCGCAAGCAGTGTTACCAGCAACCCCTTAACGGGG
>Ga0316600_10000914_pt1 | contig 13600 bp, 7 predicted proteins | sample OWC_soil_day5_CT_FD_207652 | JGI IMG/M metagenome (GOLD analysis project Ga0316600, IMG submission 207652) | Wetland soil microbial communities from Old Woman Creek delta, Ohio, United States - OWC_soil_day5_CT | ecosystem: Environmental > Terrestrial > Soil > Wetlands | place: USA: Ohio... | reverse complement strand
GTATGAAAATCAACGGGTTTTGAAAGTGACGGGCATCATAAAAGATATTCCCGGTAACACTCATCTAAAATTTGACTACCTGATTTCCTTCCTGACAATGTATTCTTTACGCAACGATATCGACAGATCGTGGACGATTTTAAATTATTTCAGTTATTTGCAGCTGTCCGATGGGATTAATGCGAAAGATTTTGAAAACAAATTGCCAACAATCGTCGGAAAATACCACGACAAGAATTCAAAAAACCGACGTTATTTCCTGATCCCTCTGAGGGAAATCCATTTCGCAACTGAAATAACCAATTCTTCGATTCCTACCATAGACAGAAAGCTTATCCTCATGCTTGTGTCCATCGCCTTTTTAATCCTCGTTATCGCCTCTATAAATCATATCAATATTGCTACTGCCCGGGCCGATGAAAGGGCTAAGGAGGTTGCAATTCGTAAGATCAATGGCGCCAGCAGGCAATTGTTGGTAAGACAGTTCATGGTTGAATCTTATGTTCTTACCTTTCTTAGTATCATATTTTCCCTGGTAATCGTAGCACTGTTAATGCCTTTTTATCCAAAGATTTTCGGTAACGAAATTTCCATCCATTTTATGCTTGACTGGAGAAATATAGCAGGACTTATTGTATTGTTTGTAGGAGTGGGATTGCTTGCAGGAGGGTATCCTGCTTTTTATCTTTCATCACTTCAGCCGTTGAATATCCTGAAAAGCTCCTTTGGGTCCCCGTCTAATAAAAGTCAGTGGAATTTCCGCAATATCCTAACCATTTTTCAGTTGGGAGTTTCGGTTATTCTGATAGTAATTGCAATGACCATCCAGAAACAACTTAATTTTATCAAAACCAAGAATATTGGCTATAACAGGGAGAACGTGGTGGCCCTGCGTATGTGGAATGAAGAACTCCGGAAAAATCAACAGGAGATCAAGAAAGAGTTGTTGAATAATCCATATATCTCAGCAGCTGCTGTAGCAAATACTCTCCCTCTTTCAATGACGGAACGTAACAATATCAGTGTAGAGACTGAAACAGGAGAAAAGGTTGAACTCCCATTGGTAACCACCTATTTTATCGATGAAGAATATCTTGACCTTCTCGATATGCAAATTACGGCAGGAAGAAATTTTTCATTGGATTTTTCATACAACATTGACAACCAGGTAATCATTAATGAAACGACTGCTCATATGGCCGGACTGACTGATCCTGTCGGGAAAAAGATTAAAAAATGGGGACAGGAGTTGGAAATAATCGGTGTGGTTAAAGATTTTCATTTCACCTCATTAAAGAGAAGCATAGAACCTCTCATGTTTTCCTATAATCCGGCACTGAGCAAAATGTTTCTTATCAAGGTCTCGGATTATAACATCGGGCATACAATGCAATACATAGATTCCACTTTTCGTCGGTTCGACAGTAATTTCACCTTTGACTACTCTTTCATGGATGATAAGTATAACAGCCTCTATAAGAACGAAACGAATTTAGGCAGGATCATCCTGAGCTTCTCGATTCTGACAATAATCATTGTAGTAATAGGAATGTATGGTATGATTTCCTTCGTAGTCAGACGTAAGACAAAGGAAATAGCAGTAAGGAAAGTCATGGGGTCGTCGGTTGCTTCAGTCATGGGAGTGATCCTGAAGTACTTTCTTATGCCCATTATCATATCAATACTGGTTTCACTTCCGGTGGCATATTATATAGCACATGAATGGCTAAAGGACTTTGCATACCGCATCAACCTGAGTGCATGGCTAATCGCTTTTTCGATCTCCATCATCTTAATAGTCGCTCTTCTTAGCATTATGCAGCAAACAATAAAGGCTGCTGTTACCAATCCAGTTGAGAGCCTCAGGCTGCAACAATAAAGGAACCCCGATGCTTTCGCACCAGGGCTTTTGACTTGTAGCGGAGGGAGATGAAATATCTAACCACGAATTAGTATCAGATGTAGCCCCAATAATAGATCTCTTAAATAATAATAAAGATATGACAATTGATATTCACTGACTTAATATAGATGCTTACGTGCAACATTGCGAAGCTTAATCAATTTTTACTACTTATTTTCATCTTACTATAAAATATCAATAGTCTTTGCTTAACTTGTGATTATCTTAAAATTTCATAGCAAAAGAACTTAGTGAGATTTTATATAACAAGCTTATAACAACTGATGCTTACATATAAAGAACTTTATGTTGAGGGAGTCCTTTCCTTTTGCATCAGTAAACTTTGGGTACTTGAAAACCCTGATACAGATGGAGCTTGTGAAAATAAAACCTTGGTGCCAAATGGATGCTTTAATATTGCCTTCATTAACGGGAAAGGGGTTCTGGCAACATTTGGCGACCGGGTTATTGTACTGAATAAGGGCATCTACTTTTGCGGACAGGCAACTTATTCCGTGCCTATTGAGATTATGCCCGGTACCAAATTAAATATGATTCAGGTTTTCCCGTGGACCGCCTCAATGTTTATAGACTGCGAGATGAGCCTATGTACAAATAATGTCATTCCTTTTAAAGAAATTAACAGTGGTTTTGAATATGAAGCCGGAAAGATTGACAGAAACGATGAATACGAGGTTTTAAGTTTTTTGCAAGATCAGTTTAGTAACTTCATTTTCAAAAACCGACATACTCTTCTGCTGCATGACAGCTGTTCGATAATAATGAAGAATAGCGGTATTGATTCAATTAAAGACCTCTGTCTGCGATTGAGCTGCTCGTCAAGACATCTTGAGAAAATATTTCTGAAATACATCGGGCTCAGTCCAAAGGAATTCTCAATCATAATAAAACTGAGAAAAGCAATCGATGAAATTGCTTATCCTCCCTCATCAATAAATAATTCGTTGACAAGTCTCGCACTGGACAACAACTTTTATGACCAGTCGCACTTTAATAATATCTTTAAAACCATAGTAAAAACGCCACCCGGGAAATTCAAACCTTCTAAATTCATTTTGGCTTTTAAAAAAAAGACTTGACCCGTTCGGTTTTTTACAATTTTCACTTGCGCACATCAGCTTCCTTTGTATCAGGAATTAAGAGGATTTATATGATCCCATACTTGTCCTCTTATGATTTCAACAATAAAGGAACACAGGTAATTTATAATTGGTCATTATGTCTATGCAACAGCTAAAAATCATTTTCAGAAAGATGTTATCCAACAAGCTGCATACAATCTTAAATATTGCCGGGCTGGCTGTTGGTATTTCTTCATTTATCCTGATCCTGCTGTATGTAAATCATGAATTGACTTTAGACAGATTCAACAAAAACTTCAATAACATTTACAAGCTGACCCTGGGGAATAATTTCTACTCAATGGCTCCTTTTGCTGTTGTAATAAAAGATAAGATACCTGAAATTGAAAAAATTGCAAGAATCGATTTTAATGCCGGAGGAGGCAAATCACCAATTCTTAAAGTGGGGGAAGGAGATGATGTGAAGACTTTCCGTGTGAATGACATCATTTATGCAGACAGCACATTTTTTGATATTTTCAGTTACAGTGTTATTCGGGGCAATGCAAAGAAATGTCTGTCTGAACCAAACCTGATAGTCCTTACAAAAGGTACAGCATTTAAGATATTTGGTAATGATGATCCGCTGGGGAAATTAATCGGATTTACTGGCACCAATGAAACCCCCAGGTTAAATTATACTGTATCAGCAATAATTGACGACATTCCTGAAAGCTCCTCCATAAAATTCAATGGTATTGTTTCATTCGTCACCCTAAAATCAATTAAACCGGGAGGGGTTGATGTTGACGAGGATTATGGAAACTGGACATATGATACCTATATCTTAAAGAAAAACAACTCTCCTGTCGATCAGCTTACAAAAAAGACGAATGAAATATGGATGAGTGATATCCTGGAAAGAAGCAGCCTCAAACCTGACAGCGAATCAGCAAAAGAATATATATCGGGGTTTGTACCGCTGAAGGAAGTCAGCTTCTTCAACAACAGCAAAGCCGGGCTTATCAAATTAATCCTTTCAGTCGGTATATCCATTATCATTCTTGCCCTTATCAATTTCGTCAACCTGTCAATTGCAAAAGCCTCGATACGCACTAAAGAAATTGCAGTAAGAAAGGTTTTTGGTTCAGGCAGGAAAGGTCTTATTTATCAGTTTATGGGTGAGACCATGATATTGACTTTTATCGCCACCTCCCTGGCATTGCTGATTGTCAGTTTCCTCTTGCCGTTGTTTAAGGAGATAACCGGCATCTCAATCTCATTTGGCATACTGAAGAATCCGAAATGGATCCTGTTTTTGATTTCAGGTTCCATACTTACCGGGATTCTGGCTGGCATCTATCCCTCCCTATACATTTCTTCATTTAAACCAATCGCCATATTAAAAAGCGAAAAGATCAATGGAAACAGAAATAACTCTGTTATACAAATCCTTATAGTATTTCAATTCATAATCTCGATAATTTTAATAATAAGCACCATAACCATAGCCAGACAGGTAAGGTTTATGAGAACGGAAAGTGTGGGATTTGACAATAAACATATTATACAATGTCAGCTGACAAAAAGCATCAGGGACAAATTTGAAGTATTCAAGCATGGATTACTTGAAAATCCCAACATTTTAAATGTTGCAACGTCAAGTGGCAGCGGGCTTGCAGAGGAGTTTCACATGAGCTTCACTGAAGAGGTTAACGGCGTCGAGAAGTCATTCTACGCACTGGCCGTTGATCCTGATTTTGTTCAAACGATTGGCCTTAATATTATTGAAGGAAGAAACTTTTCGTGGGACCTGGAGACGGACAAGCGTAAAACGGTAATTCTGAATGAAACGGCAGTAAAGTACTTTGATTTGAATCCTGCCATAGGGTATGAACTGGAAATTTATAATACCAGGGCACAGGTTATCGGGATAGTTAAAGATTATCACAACGAATCTTTCCGTGAAAAGATAAAACCGCTGGTTTTATGGTACGTCCCGGGATGGAACTACAGTTTAAGTATCAGGATCGGCAATAATAATATTTACGGGACGATTCAATATATCAAAAAACACTGGGAGGAGCTCTCCCCGGAAATGCCTTTCGAGTTTCAATTTCTGGACGAAAAATATGATTCCCTATATAAGGCCGAAGACAGGTTTATTCTACTTATCGGTTATTTTTCAATAATAGCTATTCTCATTGCCTGCCTTGGATTGCTTGGGCTGGTTTCCTTTTCAACCGAACGCCGCAATAAAGAAATAGGGATCCGCAAAATAAACGGAGCACGGGTTTCCGAAATTGTTTTTATACTGATCAGGGAATTTATTTTCCGCGTTCTGACCGCATTTGTCATTGCAGCTCCCGTTGCCTGGTACGCAATGCATAATTGGCTGCAATCCTTCGCTTATAAAACTGAATTGGAATGGTGGTTTTTTGCTCTCGCCGGGCTTATTGCCTTTGGAATAACGTTCCTGACGGTTGGCTGGCAGAGTTGGCGGGCAGCAACCCGGAATCCGGTTGATGTGTTGCGCTATGAATAACTGTAAACATTATGTCATCATAAACAAAAACAGGATACAATGAGATTAAAACAGATATCAAGGGGGCTTCTCAGAAATCCCATGAACAGCCTGATTATCATTATCAGTCTGGCAATCGGAATCGCCTGTACCAACCTCATAATTCTCTTTGTTACAAGAGAATTAAATACTGACAGTTTTCAGCAAAACAGGGATCGGATATACCTTCTGAAATGTGATAATCCTTATGAAATAGGAACTCAGATATCAAAATGTAAGAAAGGGGGTGTTGAATACATTAACGAAAATTTCTCGCAGGTTGAGGATTTCTGCCGCATCAGGATGACACGGGCCCAGAAAGTTATGATCGGAGACCAGATTTATAATGATAATCTTACAGTTTTTGAGACCTCTGCATCTTTTTTTAATATTTTCTCATATAAGCTGCTTTCCGGTAACCCAAACTCAGTACTCACCGGGAAAGACGATATTGTCATCTCAGAAGAACTTGCACAAAAATATTTTGGTGAGAAACTGCCTGTGGGCCGGGTTTTACCCGTTATAAACGGTGATACAAAAACGGATTTTATTGTAAAAGGCATCTTTAGAAAACCTCCCGAAAATTCTCAATTCGATTTTGACATGGTTAAACTCTCTGAAAATTCAGAGAGATATGCATTTCTGTTGCTAAAAAATAATGCTGATCCTGCTGAACTCGAAAAACTATTCGCACAAGAGAAAGATAAAATCCCTGTCATCAATGACGGCACACCAGGAAAATATTATTTGAAGAGCTTTAAAGAGACATATTTTGACACCTCTGAATACTCACTTCTGGGAAACAAGAGAGAAAAATCTGACATCCTGATAGCTATTATAATCGGCCTGACGATTATTTGTATCGCATCTGTTAATTACCTTGGCCTGATAAACAACAGATTGTGTGACAAAACTCCTGAATTTTATATCAGACGCATAAACGGAGGCACCACAGCCAGCATGGTCTTCGACTTTATGATTGAAAACCTGATAATTATCTGTTTCGCTTTTCTATTGAGCCTTGGGGTTATATCATGGCTTATACCCTTCTTTAATGACCTGACAGAATCCCACATAGACTCAACATATGTTACCAGTCCCATTTCCTTGCTTATCATGTCATATGTGGTATTATTGCTTTTATCTGCCACACTTATCTTTTCTGCAATTAAACTGAAAAGACAGAAAATATCCTCTGCCTATAAAGTAAGGTTTGATAAAGAAGGGAAAATCATTAAAATCCCGGCATTCAATATTTTCCAGCTGACTGTTACAGTTGTGCTGTTGGTCTGTTCTATTACTATATTAAAACAGATAGATTATATAACCAAAAAGGAAATTGGCATCAATAAAGATGTTATCGAGATTAAAATTCCTTCTGCATATGAATCGCAGACAAAGATTCTTAAAGAGGAATTGTTAAAATATCCATCAATTGCCAGCATATCTGTAACAACAGCTTCACCTCTGCTGGAATGGATACAGACTTCCTTTACTTACACGGAAAATGGCGAGGAAAAACAATATTCACCAAAAATATTCAGAGGCGATGAAGCATTTATCAGGACTCTCGGGATAAACCTCACGGGCGGAAGCGATTTTTCAGGAAATATATCTTCCGATAAGAATAACTGCGTTATTAATGAAACACTGGCCAAATATTTTTCAGGGAGAAACCTGTTAGGTGAAAAACTGCCGGGATATGATAAACTGTCTGTGATAGGTATCGTTAAGGATTTTAACTGTCAGGGCGCAAAAGATCCTATCACTCCTGAAATTATAATATTTGATGACTCCGGAAATCATTTGCTTGTTCTGCCGGCTCCCGGACAGTCACAGGCTGCTAAAAAATCAATTTCTGAGGCATGGGAAAAATTCATTCCGGATTCTCCTCTGAATATTGAATCCGTAAAGGAGAGATATGATTGGTATCATATCAAGGAAACCAACTTTGCCAAACTCATAGTAAGCTGTTGCCTGATAAGTCTGTTTTTATCAATTATCGGATTATTTGCAATCTCATTTCATTCAAGCAGAAAAAGAACCAAAGAAATAGGGATCCGCAGGATAAACGGGGCTACAGTTTTCGGAGTGATATCACTTCTTAACAGAGACTTTTTCAGATGGGTCATTATTGCCTTTGTCCCGGCCAGCCTTATATCATGGTATATCATGAACAAATGGCTACAGGGTTTCGCTTACAGAACAGAACTTAATTTATGGATATTCGCTCTGGCAGGCTTGTTGACTGTTGCAACAGCCCTTTTAACGGTGAGCGGGCAGAGCTGGCGGGCAGCAAATAAGAATCCGGTTGAGGCATTACGATATGAGTAAATATAATGACAGGCAGCACAAAGAGAGAAAATTCTGGGATAGGTTCGCAAATACTTATGATTCATTCATAAAAAAGATCTTTGGTAAGACTTATAGTTCGATTCTTGAAAACCTGGACTCAGAGCTGGACACATCTAACTCGGTTCTTGATATAGGTACCGGAACAGGGATTATACCATTTTTTATTTACTCAAAAGTAGCTTTTGTTGATGCAATAGATATATCCCCTGAGATGATTCGGCTTGCTTATCAGAAACAGAAAAGATCAAACATCCAAAACATTAATTTTCAGGTTCAGGATTCATACAACCTTACATTCACTGACAAAACATTTGATATAGTGATAGCTTCAAATCTGTTACACCTCCTTTACGAAACAGATAAATCTATATATGAGGTTAAAAGAGTAATGAAAGACGATGGTATTTTCATTGCCCCCACACTCTGTGTTGGTGAAAAAGCCCAGAGTAGTTTTATTTCAAGTATTATTGGTGCTGTTAGCGGATTTAAGATTGTTAATAAATGGAGCATCGATGAATTTAAAACTATGCTTATGGATTATGGTTTTGTTATTAACAAAACAGTAAAAATTGACGGTAGATTCCCCTTGGCTTACATTGTATTATGGAAAAATCCAACGATTATATGACATGGCCAAACAGTAAAACTTAAAAACGCCAGAACCTTCAAGGCTGATGATCTATTCCCCTTAGAGTATAGAATATGGGCTTCAGGAGTTGGAAAAACAAAACTCCCCACCAAAAATGATGAGGAGCCGTCTTTAGTTACGGCGGGAAGATTATTCATTTTATTCATGATCCTCAATTGGAGAGCTTTTTCTTTGTAGACAAGAGGTTTGAAATATCTAACCTTGATCTGATAAGAGATATGGCTGGTATGATTAAGCTTGAAGAGTTTTTATTTGACTTGCGTTATTGACTTTTGTAACTTTATCACAATGAACGGTTAAGATGGCAAGCATAATTCCCGGTTACGAATACGACATTTTTATCAGTTACCGCCAGAAAGACAACAAAGGCGACAAGTGGGTAAGTGAGTTTGTTGATGCTCTTAAAACTGAGCTTGAATCGACATTTAAGGAGGATGTCTCAGTCTATTTCGATGAAAATCCGCATGACCGTCTTCAGGAAACCCACAATGTTGACAAGACCCTTGAAAGAAAACTAAAATGCCTCATTGTCATACCTATTCTGTCTCAGACCTATTGCGATCCTGACAGCTATGCCTGGCAATATGAATTTCTGCCTTTTATTAAAATGACAGAAAGTGATCGCTATGGGAAAGATGTCACACTGAGGAGCGGTAATGTGGCAAGCAGGATTCTTCCGATACGGATACACGATCTTGAGCAAGAGGATATTAAATTGTTTGAGCAAGAGACAGGAAGTGTGCTGCGCCCGATGGATTTTGTTTTTAGTACATCGTCAGGCGTAAGCCGGCCCCTTCGGGCAAATGAAGATCATCCGAATGATAATTTAAACAAGACATTTTATCGTGACCAGGTAAACAAGGTAGCTCGCGCTGTAAAAGAGATTATTATCGGGATGAGGACAGAACCTGTCCGGAATGTGAATGAAAAGGATCAGGTGATAGAAACAATTAAAGAAGCCAGGGAACTTGATAGAAATGTAATAAAGCAGAAATCCTCAGAAATTTCCAGGAAGAACTTTCTCATCGGCCTAATAGTTGTCGTGGTATTATTGCTAATTGCTGCTATATTTATTTATCCGAAGATATCAGGAAGCAGAAACAGTATGAACGCAATGACTGTCCCTGTGACAGTTATAAATGAGGATGGTGACAAGGAAGTTCGCAGGATTTTTAAAGAGAGCTTTGTGAGCAGATTAGTCATCTTTCCTTTTATTAATGAAGCTAATGATTCATCAGGTAATTGGTTGCAATATGGTTTCGCTGATGCAATAGGCCAGGATCTTGGTCAATTCAGTTATATCACGACCGGAGTGAATACAGATGCCAAACATCTGCAGGAGCAGATAAAGGTTGCCCGGGCTTACAATTACCCGTACTTTCTTACAGGAGGTTTCCTGATAGAGGGCAGGAAATATGAAGTAACCAGCAAATTATATACGACTGTAAACGGCACAGTTGTGGCAGAAAGAATATTTATCGGGAATAATTTCTTCAATATTATCGATTCCATCAGTATTCAGACAAGAATTGACCTTGGTGTTTCAAACAGCATTATCGGCAGTTCCTCTGATCTGCCCTTTAAGGAGCAATCAACCAATAGTATTGATGCTTTTAGATATTATGTAAGAGGATTGTATACAGATTCACTGACAATTAATCTTCACAGATCCATTGAGCTTGATTCGACATTTGCTATGGCATTGTATAATCTTGCACTAAATAATTATACGTTTCAGGCGTGCCATGAAAGTTCACTATCGGATATTAACCAGGCGATGCGTCACCGTCAGAGGTTGCCGGAATACAATAATATTTCAATTCGAATTTTATACTATTTGATTCGTGGAGAAAATGACAAGGCCGTTGCATTGGCGGAAATGCAGCATGAACTCAAGCCAAAAGATGCTTCAATATTAAACGATCTGGTAGATCTGTACGAACGCAAATTGTTGTTTGATAAAAAATTTGAAAGAGCTCTGGAGCAATTAGCTGAACTGGTCCCGGATGATCCAATTTACTTCTATGAAATTGCTGTTGGTTATCTGCGTGCCGGAAAATTAGATAAAGGTATGGAAGTATTGAAGAGGCTGCTCAAAGCAAATTCGGAGAATGTTGATGCCTTATTGCTGATGGGCCAGATGTACTTACATAAAAATGACCCGGAAAATGCAAAGAGAATGTTTCAAAAAGCGATATTAATTCAGCCCGAGAATGAAAAGGACTGGTCGAAAATGTTTGACAATATTTCTTTTTCGCAGAACAACCCGGTAAACAGTGAGTTTCTGAAGCCGTTTACCGGATATTACCGGTTTGAGAAAGGAGAAATGACTGTCTCTTTTTATGAACACAAAAATCATCTTGTAGCTCAGGCGAAAAATCAATTGCCTATTTTTAACTATCCTGTCTCTGAAACGAAGTTTATTGCACTCAATGGCACTGCTGCATTTACATTTGTCAAAAATGATCAGGGTAAAGTCATAAAAACTACTCTGGATCAATTTGGTTCATCTATTGTCTGGAAAGAGGATTCCCTGATTCTTGAAGCAATGAGCCTGCTGAATGCAGGCAATAAAACTGAAGCGCTTTATACATTCCGGGAAGCCTATGCCAGTAATCCGGATCATTATTACCTGGCCGACTTTATCAAACACCTCGAATTTATTCAAAATGAGAAATATGAAAGGACAATGCCTGTTTTGGACACATATATCGGTAAATATGGTGATAGGGCCATTTTCAAAAAGAATGACAATTTCTATTACAAAAACTATAATGGTTATATATACAAACTGCTTCCCTTATCTCAGGACAAATTTATGATGCCAAGCTTTTTTGACAGACAAGTCCAGATAATGAAGAAGAATAATTCAGTAGAAGGGCTAAAGGTGATTTATCGGGACGGGAAGGAAGAATTCTTTTCCAGGGATAATTAAACGAGACTCTGCCAGCCCAGAGAATAATTAACTAAGGATAAGAGAAGGAGGATTAATTCATGATCCTCAATGGTAGCACTTATAAAGAAAAAGCCCTGCATCCGCCTTCGGCGTCTGTCGGGTCTTTTCGTTTTTATCCCTCGCTTGAGCAAGCTCAGCTCTGTCTAAAAACAAAAATCCCCGTCGCTTTCGCGACAGGGCTTTTTCTTTGTAGACAAGAGGTTTGAAATATCGAACCAAAACCTTGCCAGGGATATAACTTTAATAGTTGAACTTGGAGAAATAGTACCATCATTTGAGCAGAATAATTAAAGATTATTTATTTGAGCATGATGACTGTTTAATAACTTCTATAAAAAAACCGCTGAAAGGGGAAAATAGCAGCTTACAACTCCATTCAACCTTTCGAAAAAATCATTTGGCTGGTTATTATAATATTGCAAACTTTGATATGATCATCCTTATCATTTATTTTCCAAAGGATCTCATGTGAGTGAAGGGGCGAAGCTGTAAGAAAGGCATATTAATAATGATTACAACAGGCATGATATTCTCACTTTAAAAGCCATCCATCTTAGTCCATGTCAGATATGAAAAATACAATTTGGTATTTCAAACATCTTCTGTAATCAAGTATATTTGAAGAAGCTGGTGACACATATAAAATGTTCGGTTGTAAAAGATATTGATCCTCATTGCCGGAACCTTTAGATTAAGCAATCTTCTGTCATGATTTTTAAGTTTCGTAGAAATGTTTCTGAGCTTACTTTCTGGCACTACCAGTGCCTGGGGTTTAGTCTTTTTCTTTTCAATGATTTACTGAGAAGCGGAGATTCCTTTTTTACCTCTACAGGCACAGTGGTTTATATGGTATACCTATACAGCATTATTTTTGGACTAACATTGCTTTTACGATATATTTACCGGCCCCTTTACAAGTTAAAAAAATCACAGTTATTTTACTTTATTGTAATTTCAGCAGTATCATTTCTTTTTTCGGCTCTATCAGTTGAATTACGGTTTATTCTTCGGTACTCATTAACAGGAACCGGGGAAAACTGGCTGCATTTAAATCGTAATTTTCAGTATCTGACAATGATACTTACCAGTGCATGGGTCTTCTTTGTCTGGAGCATCCTTTATTTCAGCATCAAGTACTGGCAGGATCTGAACAGGGAATATGAGCGCTCCAGGGCCTCCCTGCTTCTTGCAAGTAAAGCACAACTGCAAATGCTTCGTTACCAGATAAATCCCCATTTCCTCTTCAATTCACTCAATTCTATACAGGGACTGATGTACCAGGACCTGAAAAAAGCAGATCTGATGCTCACTGAGCTATCAGAGTTTTTACGTTACACATTGAAATTCAATACTGATATATATGTTTCCCTTGAAGATGAGTTTGAGATCATTGAAAAGTACCTGTTTGTTGAAAAAATACGTTTTGACGACAGGCTTGATTATTCAATTCAGCTTCCCTCTGGCTTAAGAAAAGAAAAGATACTCTGCTTCCTGACGCAGCCATTTGTGGAAAACGCAATAAAGCATGGCATGAAAAGTAGTCCTTATAATAAGATTGAAATCGTTATTGAGGCATCAGTTGATGGACCTAATCTGGTAATAATTGTTACTAATACCGGTAAATGGAAAGAAAATGAGGGAGATGACACAACAGGAATCAAAAATGTGAAGGAGCGTCTGGATAATGCTTATCCCGGAAATTATTTCCTTAATATCTCCGATGACAGGGGTCTTGTGAAAGTTGAAATTAAAGTACCGCGAAATGAATAATCTGACCGCACTTATCATTGATGATGAAAGTCTGGCAAGATTCACGCTCAGAAACAAGCTTGCCGATTTCCCTGAAATTGAGATTATTGGCGAGGCTGCTTCGCTGAAAGAAGCCGAAGAAAAAATAAAGGTTCTGAATCCCGGGCTTCTTTTTCTGGATATTCAACTTCCCGATGGGTCTGGTTTTGATCTTTTTAACCTGATTGAATATACCGGCAGGGTAATATTTGTCACGGCTTACGACGAGTATGCATTAAGGGCTTTTGAAATAAATGCAATTGATTACCTTCTAAAACCTGTATCTGCAAAACGACTTAATACG
>Ga0316600_10000912_pt1 | contig 13623 bp, 10 predicted proteins | sample OWC_soil_day5_CT_FD_207652 | JGI IMG/M metagenome (GOLD analysis project Ga0316600, IMG submission 207652) | Wetland soil microbial communities from Old Woman Creek delta, Ohio, United States - OWC_soil_day5_CT | ecosystem: Environmental > Terrestrial > Soil > Wetlands | place: USA: Ohio... | reverse complement strand
CGCCCATCACCAGGCCTTCGACCATGTTGTCGAGGCTCATCGAGTCCGAGCCCTTGGTGCCGACGATGGGACGGATGTCGTCCATGTTCGGGATCAGCGGGGTGGCGAACTTCTGCTCGCGCGCGCGGCTCCAGTTGCGGTTGCCCTGGACCGTGTTGATCTCGCCGTTGTGCGCCAGATAGCGGAACGGCTGCGCCAGCCGCCACTGCGGCCAGGTGTTGGTGGAGAAACGCTGGTGGAATACCACCAGGCTGGAGGCGAAGCGCGCATCGTTCAGATCCGGGTAGAACACCGGCAGGTTGTCCGGCATCACCAGGCCCTTGTAGCTGATGACGCGGCACGACAGCGTCGGCAGGTAGAACACCGGGTCGCTCGGCTCCAGCGCCTTTTCAGCCTGGCGGCGCGCAATATAGAGTTGGCGCTCGAAATCGTCCTCGCCCATGCCGGCCGGCGCGTTGACGAACACCTGTTCGATATGCGGCAGGGAGGCCAGCGCGGATTCGCCGCACACGCTGGAGTTGGTCGGTACCAGCCGGAAACCGGCCACCGTCAGGCCTTGCGCCTCCAGCGCGGCTTTCAGCGTGCCACGCGCATGCGCCTGCGGAGCGGCTTCGCGCGACAGGAACACCAGGCCGGCGGCGTACAGCTCGCCGAGCGTGAAGCCGGCCTCAGCCGCCACCGCGCGCAGGAACGCATCCGGTTTCTTGAACAGCAGGCCGCAGCCGTCACCCGACAGGCCGTCCGCGGCGATCGCACCGCGGTGGGTCATGCAGGCCAGCGAGCCGATCGCGTTCTGCACCAGCGTGTGGCTGGGCTGATTGTCGATCTGCGCAATCAGGCCGAAGCCGCAGCTATCCTGTTCGAAATCGGGCGAATACAGCGTCCCGTCCAGCCAGCGTTGTCGTTCCATGGTTCCGTATGCTCAGGCAACAGCGGCCTGCCCACAGGGGGCAAGCCGCAAAAAATTTAAGCGAAAAGTGCGGCATTTTAATCCCTCACGCCGCGTGCGGCAATGACCGGCTCCGCCAAGGCCTTGCCGCGGCAAGGGTTTCCGCACGCGTCGGGACTAAGCTTGGGAGTGGAATGGGCTGCGGAAATTCCTGTGGTTTCAAATGAATGTCCGGTTTTCCTATTCTGCAGCTAAGGCAACAACATTCGGGGAAGGGGTTATGACGCTACTGAGCTGGAACATCCAATGGGGCCGCGGCATGGACGGCCGGGTCGACCTCGCGCGCATCCTGCGGACGATCCAAGAGATAGGCGATTTCGACGTCATCTGTCTGCAGGAGGTCGCGGTCAACTTTCCCGGACTACCGGGCAGCCAGGGCGAGGACGAGCTTGCCTTGTTGGCTGCCGGCCTGCCCGGCTATACAGCCCTATTCGGCGCGGCGACCGACGTGCCGGACGGCCGCAGCGGCCGCAGCCAGTTCGGCAACGCCATCTTTTCCCGCCTGCCCGTCGGCCAGGTATGGCGGCATCTGCTGCCCTGGCCGGCCGAGCCGGACACCCCCAGCATGCAGCGGGTACTGGTCGAAGCCGTGGTGAATGCCGACATCGGCCCGTTGCGCGTGATGACGACCCACCTCGAGTACTACTCGCAACGCCAGCGCGAGATCCAGATCGACGCCATCCGCCGCCTGCATGCCGAGGCGTGCGCCATGGCGGCGCGGCTGCCATTGAAAGAGGAGGCGGGCGGCTCGTTCGAGGTGTTTCCCCGGCCCATGCAGGCGCTGCTGTGCGGCGACATGAACTTTCCCGCCTGGGCAGCGGAGCGTGAGCGCATCCTCGCCCCGTTTTCCGGCGGCGAGCCGGCCTTTCGCGACGCTTGGGAGGTGCTGCATCCCGGTGAATCCCACGCCCCCACCTGCGGCATCCACCCGGTCGATTTCGTCGACCGGCCCGAGTGCTTCGACTTCGTCTTCGTCACCGACGGGCTCGCTGGTCGCCTGAGGGCGCATGACATCGATGCCGCGACCCAGGCTTCGGATCACCAGCCGGTATGGGTCAAGTTTGCGTGATTGCAGCCTGGTGCGCCGGAGAGCTTGTGCTCATTTTTCGCCTCAGACCGTGCACTGGCGGATTGCCGGCGCTGACCGCGATGCCGCACACCTCAGATCCCGCCAGCCATCATTGAGATGTTGAATGCGCGTGCACCAGGCGTGGCCGGCCCAGGAAGAAGCCCATCCAAGCCCAATACCCTTCGTGCCGCCTGTGAGGGAAAAACGCTCGCTACGGAGTCGCGCCCCTGGCGATCTTATCGGCTCGCCGCACGCTGATGCCTCACCAGATCACCATACAGGTCTACATACGACCGCACCATTTGCTGAGCGGTAAAGTATTTCCAATAACGCGCCTCGGCACGCTTGCCCATCTCTAGAGCGTGCTCGGGATGCTCCCACAGATAGCGCATCGCTTGCCGCAGTGCCAGCGGGTCGCTGGGGGGCACAACCAGACCGGTTTCGTCGGCAATATTGACGAAGCTGGTGCCGGTGCCGATTTCGCTGGAGATCATCGGTTTTCCGTACATCGCGCCTTCAAGCAGCGATATGCCGAAGGCTTCCGAGCGCAGATGTGAAGGAAAAACCACCGCGTAGCACAAGGTCAGCAACGCCACCTTGTCCTCTTCGGACACGTGTCCGAGAAAATGCACATTGTGCAGGCCGAGCCTGGCTGCCTGGGCTCTCAGTTCCTGTTCAATCGGGCCCGCGCCTACGATCACGATGGGATAATCGGTCCCCTGCGCGGCTTCCATCAATATGTGCAGACCTTTGTAATAGCGAAGAACGCCAACGAACAGGAAAAATCTCGGGCCGAGTTTCTCCTGCCAGGACCGGAGCTGATCAGGCGCCGGATCGCGATAGGTGGCCTTGTCCAAACCGATTGGAATCACGCTGACCTTGTCCATGAGCTGCGCCAGGATATCGCTGGTTGCTGGGTAGTTCGGCGACGTCGCCACGATGCGATCCATGCTCGACAGAAACCTTCGCATCAATGGGCGGTAAAGCTTGAGCAGATGCTTCTGCCGGATGATGTCCGAATGATAGGTGAGTACGGTTGGCTTCTTCACCCTGGCCGCAAAGTGCACGATGTCCATGAATGGCCAGGGGAAGTGGTAGTGGATGACATCCGCCTGCTTGGCGAGCTGCGAGAAACGCCAAAACGCGGAGGCGGAAAAATCCGTCGAGGCAATCTGAAAATCGACCCTGGCGCGATGCGCCAGGTAACCGTCTATTTCGATCGTGCGTGCCGAGCGGTCTGACGTCAGCGAGAGCACATCGGTTTCGACGCCCAGCTTTCTTGCGCCTCTCGCTATCTGGTTGATGACCTGCTCGATGCCGCCCATCGAATCCGGGAAGGACGTCTTGTAGAAATGCAGTACTCGCATGGAGCGATGGCGTCCCGAATGGATCAGGAACTGATATCCCGAACCGGAATCCCGACATAAACGCCGGGCTGGCGCAGCGATCGAATGACCACGGCGCCCGCTCCAATCGTCACGTGATCCGCAATTTCGACGCCATCGATGATGGTGGCCCCCGCTCCGACCATCCCAAAGCGTCCGATCCTGCTGCGACCGGCCACCGTGGCGTTCACCGAAACATGGGTGAAATCTCCGATCAAGCACTCATGCTCGACCACGGCACAGGTGTTGACAATGCAGCCGGTCCCTATCGTTGCCATGGGCCCGACATGCGCCTGGTGTGCAATCAGGCAACCGGCTTCGATCCTGCTCCCCACACCAATGATCGCGCTTGGCGCGATCAACGTGGCCAGCGGCCATCCCAGCGCCTTGATGTGTTCGCACTGCTGCTGCCGGAGCGCGTTGCCTCCCGCAGCGGAAAAGGCCTGCCAGCCTTCGGGTAATGGGCCGTCCCATTGCCTGACGACAGGAAACCCGAGAAACGACTCGCCTTCCTGCGCATTGGCATCGACGAAGCAAAGCTCCGGCATTCCGGCCGCGAGCGCCACATCGGCGACACTTCGTGCGTGTCCACCGAAGCCATATATCAGTAATCCGCGCGTCGGGTTCATGCCGCCTTCAAGTTGCCGGGTTGGCTGCCGGCCGTCGCAATCCGCTCCAGTACCTCGATGTGCTCATTGACCACGTCGGTCCAGCTTCGCTGCGCCAGGTCGGCATAGGTTCTGCGTTGAGCGGCCAACAATTCATCACGATGGCTCAACGCCCATTCGATGCGATGCGCCATGTCCTTCCAGTCGTACGGGTCGAAGAAGGTCATCTCCTGCAATTCGGGATCCGTCAGCACCTCCTCCGTCACCGGAATTCTGGCCATCACCACCGGGGTGTCCACCGAAAGGGCCTCGGTGAACGTGAATGGACAGCCGCCTTCACTCAGGCTGGGATTGACTGCGAGATCGGCCAGCTTGTAACACGCGGCCAGCTCCTGAATCTCCAGACCGTGCAGGCACAGCACCTCATTCTCGAGATGGTGATCTGCAAGGAATTTCTCGATCGGGGGCCACGCGTGCGGCTTGCCGGTAAGGATCAGCTTGTGGCCGATCAGGCGCCTGCGCAACAGGTATTCGTAGGCGCTCAACAGGGCGATGAGGTTTTTATTGGGCCGGAATTGGCTCGCGTAAAACAGGAATCTCGCCGAGCGGTTGAAGAAAGTACGGGCATAGTCCGGATTGGACGATTTTCCCAATGCGCGCACAAACAAGGTTTCGCAATAGCGACGCGTGGCAGCGTGAATATCGGCAAAGCCGCTGACCGTAATCCACGGAGCCAGGTCGTTGGGCGCATGATGAATCACCGCGACGTTGGCTGCAGGCACCGCATACCGGTCAACCAGCGTTTCCCACTTGACCGAGTCACTGTACGTGACGAAGTTCTGACCCGAAAGAATGGCCGATTCGACCGACGCAAAATTGGCCAGAAAACGATCGCCGCCGACGTGAGAAAAACCCACCGGGAATTCCGCCAGCACGACGTCGGGCACACACATGAGCCGGGGAGCCCGAATCTCGTTGAAGGCAGGCCAGAAGGCCGTGGGACTGTACCAGGCACGGACATGCCGCAGTTCATCGATCAATTGCAGCATGCGGTTGGATTCGGCCTTGTCCATCAGTTGATAGAGTCGCAGGACAAGGCCGTCCTCCTTGGGGTGCCTGAGCGCACGCTGTAACCGCCCGGTCAGGCCAAACAAGGGCCTTGCGATTCGTTGGATCGCACGGCGTACCAGCCTGCCTGACAGGAAAACCATCATCGCGATCAAGCCAATCGGGCTGAGTATCAAGGCAATCAGGGCAAGGATGACAAGCCCCAGCAACAGCGGCAGCAAGGCGCTGAAGGAATAGGCCTGGGCCAAGCGTTCCTCGATACGCCTCATGGCCGCAACTCTTGTCTGGTGTGACCAGTCGATCAGGCGCTGGCGCAGGGGTTTTTTTCGGGGACGTTTCTGGTATGCCTGATAAGCCTCGAATCCACGCAACACGATGGGCTTTTGTCCAGGCGAACGGATTTCATAGCGGTCGCGTGGCACCCCCTCGCTGGCAAGGAGCGCCTGCAGCTCTTTGCCAGACCAGCTCGGGCAAACCAATACAAAATGGAGATCGTCGCGATCCGCCGCACCCTTCAAGAACGCCGCCAGATAACGTCCCAGGCCCTGATTGCGCAGGTCTACCGTGGGCGCATAGGCCAGGAAAATACCGTAATGCTTCACAGACATTCCCGAATCGCGTTCCAGTATTCACCCGCCAGCCTGTCGGTGCCGTGTTCGGCCAACTGCGACTTCGAGGGCAGCAAGCCGCGCCGTGCCGGATGGGTTGACTCCATCTGCTTCAACTGCTCAGCCATCGCCTTGGGCTCGTCTGCATTCATCCAGGCCAAATTCAGCGCAAATTGCTGATCGATCTCGCGCATGGCAGGGTAATCGCTGCTCAACGCGGGCACCCCGAGGCTGGCCGCCTCGATCACGCTGAACGTTCCGTTGTCTATTTTGCCTGCATGCCATAGAAAGGCGGCCCTCGCCAAGGTTCGCTGGTAGTCGTTTGCAGCCAATTCACCCTTCCAATGCACCCTTTTCCGCAGCAACGCACTGCCTTTGATCATGGCGGTGGCTTCAGCGAGATGCGGCAAGGGATCCTTGAAAAAATGATGGGTATTGACCCCTGTCACCAAGCAATCCAGCACACCTCCCAACTTTTCGTAATACCACCTCAGTGCCTTGAACGCATTGGCATGGTTCTTATGCTGCGCCAGGTTGGTCGTCCATACAAAATAGCCCGGCTTGGCTGGCGAACAATATTCAGACTGGTCTGAAAACATGGGAGCCAGCATGGGAAGCTTCACCACTTTATGCGCAGGCAGGCCTGCGTATTGCATTGCATCGTTCCGGGTAAAGTCGCTCGTCACGAGGACCTGCTCCGCCTGCCTTGCCACATCGAGGAACAATTGCTCCGAGTCATGTGCCACCAGGGGGACGTAGCGCTGCAAGTAATCGTAGACCATGTGGACGCACGGCCGCAGAGGCAACAGGGGCGCGCTTAATCGATCCGAAATGACCAACCAGAGATCGCAGTCCAGCAACTGGTTCATGCCGTCTTCCGCCACCAGATACTGGCCGACCTGCGGCTCCCAGGTTGCGTGTCCCGCATAGCGCATGGCCCGTCGCGCCTCGCCTCGCCTCATTTTTTTCCATTTGAAGACCCGCCGCGATACGCCTGGGAACAGGTCTGCCAAAGCCTCGTCCGGATAGGCGGCCTCTTCGTCAAGATGCAGGAAGACCACCTCTGCCGCCTCGTTGAACTGCCGGCTGCCCTGGTAAATCGCCTGCGCCAGAAGTTTCGCCCCACACAGGGAGCCTCCCCGGTAGATGGCGGGCACAATGACCGCAATGCGCTTGCGCTTCAGCGGGCGTTGCGCTTGCTCGGTGCGGGTGGTGGCCAGCTCGGCAAAAAGGCGCTGGAACCCGTCGCGCCAGGCTTGCGCACAGTTTTCGGCCTTCATCGGATCAAGCAGTACGGCCTGAGTCTGGCGGATTCGCTCGATCAGCTTCCAGTCATCGTTCAGCATCCGCTCAATTTTGACTCGGGCTTCCCGTACCGTTTCGCAACGGCCGGGCAAGCCCGCGCCCCCCAGCCGATCGAGCATCCCGCCAGCCATGAAAACCAAGGGCATCCCGGCGCGAATGGCCTCAAAAGGGTGATAGTGGATGTGGTTCGGTTCTGTCGAGTGATAGAACATCAGGCGCATTTGCCGCATGTTCTCTTCATGCACGGCCAGGGGTGTATAGCCAAGAACGGCTGGATCATTCACCTGGACCGGCTGCTCGCCCGCGATCGCGTACGGCAGGCCGGAAAAGTCTGAAATGAACCGTGAATAGATGGCCTGGTAGTAGGGGTTGAACCCAACGCCGGGGCACACAAAGAAAATTCTCTTGTCCTTGCCCTGCCATTGATCGGTTACGGAAACATCATGCAGGCCAAGCGGAAGATAGAGGCTCCTCTTCTGCAGCGTGCTCGACTCGACTTGATCGAGGTGCTCATAAGCCTTTGCAAAATAGAAGCGCCTGCCGGCACGCTTGGCCCAAATCAACCCAAGACCTTGGGTTTTAAAGTCCAGCAAACTCGAGTAGGTGACGGGACTGCTCAGCCCATAGGCGCGCAGCAACAAGGCGCCCTTGAAGTGCTTCGAGGCAAGTTTAAGGATCGCGGTGTCATAGAGAACGATGAAAAAACAGGCATCAAAATGCCGGCTTGCGATCTCCCAGGCGTTTCGGGTGCCACCCGTGTACCAGTCGACGGCGTTCAATTCATCAAGATCCTCCTTGGGGATCGTCAGGAATTGATCCTCGGACCAGTCTATCGACGCGCTCCGGAAATCGGGGTCCATCGGGAAGGACTTCGGCAGAAAAATCTCGTTGATGCCGATGGATTTCAACATCGGGATTTCGAATTTTCTGGCAGAGGTGTGATTCAGCAACCACATTACGCGTGCCGGCCGGCTCTTATTCATGGCAATCCGTTTATTCGTTTGTATTCATCGACAGACTCGGCGATGGTGCCGTCGTAGACGAGTTCACCATGATGAAACACCATGCCGCGCTCGCAAAGGGTGCTCAGCGCCGATAGATCATGCGATGCCAGAATCAATATCTCGGACTGCTCGATGAGTGAACGAATGCGCTGTTTCGCCTTGGCCATGAAGTTCGCATCCCCGGCACCGATCACCTCATCGAGCAGAAGCACATCCCCTCCGACGGCAGTCGAAATCGCAAAAGCCAGCCTGACCTGCATCCCCGCCGAATACGTCTTGATCGGGTAATCGATGAACTCCCCCAGGTCGGCAAATGCCACGATTTCATCCTCGATCTGGCGCATGAATTTCGGGTGGAGTCCCAGCAGCAGCCCGCGATAAAGAATATTTTCCCGCCCCGAGGCGTCCGGCTCAAAACCCAGGCTGAGGTCGAACAGCGAGCGTACCGTGCCTTCGACCACGCGTGTACCGCCCGATATCGGATACAAGCCCGCGAGCATTTTCAGGAATGTACTCTTGCCCGCGCCGTTATGGCCCAGCAGCCCGACGCGCTCCCCGGCGCGGATTTCGGCGCTGATATTCTTCAGGGCATGGACATCATGAATTTCGTGCTGCGATTGCTTTAAGCTGAGCATCCCGGCAAGCAGGGATTTCAGCGAGCGCTCCTTGAACGCAACCGAAGAATAATGAAGGTCGACATTCTTCAGCAGGATGCGGTTGCGGTTCATAAATAGAAAATGACTTTCTTTTCCGCCGTGCGCCCAACCAGCCAGGCCAGAAGGACGAGGCTGGCGATCAAGCCGAGACAGTACGCATAATTCTCGAGGGTTGGCCAGGAACCCTGCAACAGGGGCGCCCGCACGATTTCCAGCATGTGGTAAATCGGGTTGTAATCCACCAGCACATGAAGGTCTCCGCCACGGAAGACCTTTGCTTCAAAATAGATCGGCGAAACAAACCACATCGCCTGAAGCACCAGGCCGAGCGCATGGGGCAGGTCACGAAATCGCGTGGCGATATAGGCGAGGAGCGTTGCAAGGGGCCAGGCGATCAAGGCCAGAATGGGAAACAGGGTTAACGCCGCCAGCCATGCCCAGCCGAAGTTTTGCGGCATCACGATCAATACCCAGGCGATCAGGCTCGAACTGGCAAGCAGCAGCACGATCAGGTTGGTCAGTACGGTTCTGAGCGTATAAATCGCCAGGGGGTGCTGGCACTGCTTGATGTAGGCGTCGGCTTGCACAAAGCTCAATGACCCGTTGATGGATGAGGCAGTAACGAACTCCCAGACCACCATGCCCGACAGAATGTAGGGGGCATATTCGACAATGCTGGTATTGAAGATTCGTCCAAATACCACGGACAGCAGCAACGTCAGTCCCAGCGGCTGGATGATGGTCCACAGAATGCCGAAAAAAGACCTGCGCCAACGCGAGCGCAAATCGGCGAGGGCGAGGTGAGTCCAGAAGTAGCGGGAAGCCCAGATACCCCTGATGTAGCGGCTAGGCATGGCGTGCTGCCGCGACGCGCGGCAGGGGGATCGTGCCCTGCCAATGCCTATGCAAGTCGTTGCTGCGCAATGACATCCCCCCATCAGCACGCTTCAATTCATGTATTGGCACAGTCCGGCCCATTGGGGCGCCAGCGCGGCGTTTGCACCTGTCGTCCTTGTCGCTTGAAGGGGCCGCCATCATTCCGCAGCGAAGTAGCGGCGAATCTCTCTACAGATGCGCTGCACCTGGGATGAAGAAAGATCGGGAAAGCTGGGCAAGTTGATGCCGCGAGCGGAAAGCGATTCCGCAACCGGAAAACGCTGGCCGGTCGCAAGGTGCGGCAGCGTATGGGCCGGGTGGAAGAAGGGACGTGTCTCGATTCCTGCGAGCTTGAGGTGATCCCGCAAGGCTTGACGCTCCGCCGCTGCATCCACAGTGATCGAACACATCCAGAATGAATGAATGGCGCCCGGAACCTCATCATGAAATGTGAGTGGCAGGTTTTTCAGGCCTTCGCGATACCCGTCGGCGATCTGGCGTTTCCTGGCGAGGATGGTATGCGCCTGTTCCAGTTGTGCCAGGCCGATCGCGGCGCAGATGTTCGTCATCCGATAGTTGTAGGCCACCACGTCATGCCAGTATTCCTGGGTCGGCGAGACGCCCTGGGTTTTTAGATGATAGGCCTTGTCCATGACGGCCTGGTCTTTGGCGACGACCATCCCGCCTTCGCCTGTTGTGATGGTCTTGTTGCCAAAAAAACTAAAAGTGGCAATGTCGCCAAAAGTACCGACATGCTGCCCCTTGTAGTAGGTGCCAAAGGCTTCGGCGCAATCCTCCACCAGATACAAATTGTTTTCCCGGCAAATTCGGGCCAGGGGTTCCATGTCGCATGGCAGCCCATAGAGGTGCACCGCCATGATTGCCTTGGTCCTGGGCGAGAGCTTGCGACGCACGTCTTCCGGATCGACCTGGCAGGTCTGCTCTATGGAATCAGCAAAAACCGGCGTTGCGCCGGTCTGCACAATGGGGTTGACCGATGCGATGTAGGTGAAGGTTGGAACAATCACCTCGTCCCCGGGGCCGATGCCCAGCGCCTCAAGCGCCAGGTGAATGGCTACGGTGCCGTTACAGACACTGGTGGAAAATTGCGCGCCGATGTGTTCGGCGAACTGGCGTTCAAACTTGCCGATGAACTCGCCTTTGGAGGAGATCCAGGTCGTATCGAGACACTGGTTGACGTATTCCTTTTCACGGCCTGCCAAATAGGGTTGGTAGAGAGGAATCATTTTCGTACCTGGAGGCGCTAATCTGTTGGCGGCGAGGCGGAGTGGGAACCCTGTTGTCTGGCGGGGCAATCCTACTCTGCGTTAGGTGGAATGTTTGCATCCGCGCATAAACGCGTTCCCAAACAGGTGTGGTAGCTGATCAGCCAGGCTTGGGACCTATCCAGATGCGAGGAGATCATCCAATCGTGGGTTGCCAGAAAAGGACAGAATTATCACGAATCGGCGCGCTTGCCGGAAAAGTTTGAATTTTGGATGGTGGAGCGGAGGAGGATCGAACTCCCGACCTTCGCATTGCGAACGCGACGCTCTCCCAGCTGAGCTACCGCCCCAGTGCGGCGGATTATAGCCTCGTTTCTAACCGGGCCGGAAGTGCCTCTCCAGATAGCCAGGCAGGTTAGGGAGCAGGCCGGCGACGAGCCAGCCGGCGAGGGCGCCCCCGGCGTTGGCAAGTGCATCAAGCAGATCGGGTTGGCGGGCGGGGGTCAGGCCTTGCAGTAATTCGATGCTGATGCCGAATAAGACAACGGCAACGGCGAGTTTCCAGCGTTGGCGGATGACGAGTTGTGCCCACCAGAACATCAACAGCGCATAGCCAGACAGGTGCACGAGCTTGTCGGTGTGGCCGCTGCTGTCGTCAAGCGCCGGCGGCATCAGCGAGACGGCGAGGGTAAGGAGGACACCGAGCCAGCCACCGATGCGCCAAAGGCGTATCAAATCAAGTGCCTGCCATGGCGTGGTCATGCGCGGCGCTGTGCCCAGCGCAGCATGATGACGCCGGCGAAGACCATCGGCAGCGACAGCCACTGCCCCATGGAAAGGCCCAATCCCAGAAGGCCGAGGAAGCCATCGGGCTCACGGGCGAATTCGGCGAGGAAGCGTAACGCTCCGTAGCCGATGAGGAAGACGCCGGAGACGGCGCCGAGCGGACGCGGCCTGCTCGAATACAGCCAGAGGATGACGAACAGCAGCAGGCCTTCGCCGGCAAACTGATACAGCTGCGAGGGATGGCGTGCGATGCCGTCCGCCGCCTGCGGAAACACCATGCCCCAGGGCAGGTCGGTGGCGCGCCCCCACAGTTCGCCGTTGATGAAGTTGCCGAGCCGCCCGGCGGCGAGCCCGAGTGGCACCAGCGGAGCGATGAAGTCGGTGACGGCGAGCCAGCGCAGCCGATGGCGCCGCGCGAATAGGGCCATGGCGATGATGACGCCGAGAAAGCCGCCGTGGAAGCTCATGCCGCCTTCCCAGACCTTGAGGATGTCGAGTGGATCTGCCAGGTATTCGGCGGGCTTGTAGAAAAGGATGTAGCCCAGCCGGCCGCCGAGGATGGTGCCGAGCACGCCATAGAACAGCGCGTCGTCGAGCATTTTCACGCTCCATCCGCCCCATGGCCGGTGGGTGATGCACCATCGCCCGAGCAGGATCACCTGGGCAAAGGCGAGGAGGTACATCAGGCCGTACCAGTGGATGGCGACCGGCCCGAGGTGCAGGGCGACAGGATCGAATTGGGGATGAACGAGCATGAGGTGTCCGGGCGCGAGCGCGGCGGGTAAAATGGCCGACTGATTATATCGACAGTTGGAAGATCACCATGCCTGATTACCGTTCCTGGACCACCACCCGCGGCCGCAACATGGCCGGTGCGCGTGCGCTGTGGCGCGCCACCGGCATGAAGGATGGCGATTTCAACAAGCCGATCATCGCGATCGCCAACTCGTTCACCCAGTTCGTGCCGGGCCATGTGCACCTCAAGGACATGGGCCAGCTGGTGGCGCGCGAGATCGAGGCGGCGGGCGGCGTGGCCAAGGAATTCAACACCATCGCGGTCGACGACGGCATCGCGATGGGCCACGGCGGCATGTTGTATTCGCTGCCTTCGCGCGACCTCATCGCCGACTCGGTGGAGTACATGGTTAACGCGCACTGCGCCGACGCGCTGGTGTGCATCTCCAACTGCGACAAGATCACCCCGGGGATGCTGAACGCCGCGCTGCGCCTGAACATCCCGACGGTGTTCGTGTCCGGCGGGCCGATGGAAGCGGGCAAGGTGGTGTGGGACAAGCAGACGATCAAGCTCGACCTGGTCGACGCCATGGTGTCGGCGGCCGATGCCAAGTTCAGCGACGAGAAAGTCGAACAGCTGGAACGCTCGGCGTGCCCCACCTGCGGTTCGTGCTCCGGCATGTTCACCGCCAACTCGATGAACTGCCTGACTGAGGCGCTGGGCCTCTCGCTGCCCGGCAACGGCTCGCTGCTGGCGACCCACGCCGACCGCAGGAATTTGTTCCTCGCCGCCGGCCGCCTGATCGTGAAAAATGCACGGCGTTATTACGAGGACGGCGACACGACCGTGCTGCCGCGTGCGATCGCCAGTTTCGATGCGTTCGAAAACGCCATCGCGCTCGACATCGCGATGGGCGGCTCGACCAACACCGTGCTGCACCTGCTGGCCGCGGCGCATGAAGCGGGCGTCGACTTCACCATGGCCGACATCGACCGCATGAGCCGCCGCGTGCCGCACCTGTCCAAGGTGGCACCGTCGATCCAGACCTACCACATGGAAGACGTGCATCGCGCCGGCGGCGTGATGGCGATCCTCGGCGAGCTGGAACGCGGAGGGCTGGTGCACCGCGATGTGCCGACCGTGCTGATGAAGACCCTGGGCGAGCAGATCGACGTCTACGACATCCGCCGCACCAAAGATAAAGACGTGAAGGACTACTACCGCGCCGCGCCTGGCGGTGTGCCGACGCAGACCGCGTTCTCGCAGGATCGCCGCTTCGCCAAACTCGACGACGACCGCGTCAACGGTTGCATCCACGACATCGAGCATGCCTATTCGAAGGACGGC
>Ga0316600_10000910_pt1 | contig 13642 bp, 12 predicted proteins | sample OWC_soil_day5_CT_FD_207652 | JGI IMG/M metagenome (GOLD analysis project Ga0316600, IMG submission 207652) | Wetland soil microbial communities from Old Woman Creek delta, Ohio, United States - OWC_soil_day5_CT | ecosystem: Environmental > Terrestrial > Soil > Wetlands | place: USA: Ohio... | reverse complement strand
TGAACTTCCCCAAGATCGCTGATGAAATTGTTTGACTTAAGCGCTGCTAAAACGAGGTTAAAGCTCAAAAAAGGTTTGGTCGTTATAGTACTAGGAGAAACATCCTTGGCAATAATCCCAGGAAGAATGTCAAAAGCACCTGCATTAAATTCTTGGAGCACCTGATCCCAATGGTTATGGTACTTATAGGTAAAGCTAAGATTGGTTTTGTTTTCTAAAAGAGTGAGATAGTCTGCGACTATGCCGCGTATATGCTCGTTATTGACAAAAACAAGTGGTTCCCATGAACTTTGGCTGTAAACAAGCGTTTGCTTGGGTGACACAATCTCTTTTTTGGAAGAGGCTAGCCCTATAATTGGGGCAAAGAGTATGGTTAGAAGTGTAACAAAAAACACCCATCTTCTTATCATTTGGTTGAACCTTAGAGTCGTGTTAAAGTCAGTATAACGCGATCTTCTTTAATCCTATTTGAATTTCCCCCTCTGTAAATTAAATTATTCTTTATAAAATTATTTAGAAACAAAACACAAAAATAATGAACTCAATAAGGCGTTTTTTAAGAAGATTATGTAACAAAAAGTAGCATTAAATACTGTGCACACAATAGCCAAAATGCTAAAAAAACAGCTAATCTGTTTTTTCTTGATTAGGAACCAAAAAAAGTGCTAGGATGTGTCTAAATTAATCAAACAAGGAGTCATGATGCGTAAATCGTTACGTTTAGTAACAAGTTTGGCAGCTATTGTTGCACTTAGCAGTGCTTTAAATGCGTTTGAAGTGAGTAAACCCGTGTGCCTAGCCCCGGCAAAACCAGGCGGTGGATTTGATCTTACATGTAGACTTGCCTCCAATTCATTTAGTGCTTCTAAAACGATTGCAAAGCCTATGGTTGTTAACTTTATGCCAGGTGGTGTGGGTGCGGTTGCGTATAACCATGTTATCGGTCAGCGTTCAAACGATGGTGAGATGATTGTAGCCGCCAGTACCGGATCAGCGCTTAACATCGCTCAGGGTAAATTTGGTGCGAATTATACGGTTGATTCTGTAAGATGGGTCGCGGCAGTAGGTGCGGATTATGGTGCGGTTATCGTTAAAGCGGATGCAAAGTGGAATACTTTGGCGGAGATGGTTGCTGATCTTAAAGCTAATCCTAAAGGTTTTGCTCTTGGATCGGGAGGTTCCATCGGCTCTCAAGACTGGATGAAATCGGCGATTATCGCAAAATTAGCAGGTATCAATCCTAAAGATATGAAATACGTTGCCTTTGAAGGTGGTGGTGAAGCCCTTACAGCACTTTTGGGCAATCACATTCAAATTTATCCAGGTGACATTGCAGAGTTCTCAGGTCAGCTCTCTTCTGGCAAATACAAAGTGCTTGCGGTTCTCTCCGAAGAGAGACTTCCAGGGCAAATGGCGAACATCCCAACCGCAAAAGAGCAAGGATTTGACGCGGTATGGAGAATTTGGAGAGGTTTCTATGTTGGACCAAAGGTTACAGATGAACAGTACAACTACTGGGTAGATAAATTCCAAAAATTATCTCAAACGGAAGAGTTTGCCAAAGAGAGAGAACTCAGAGGTCTTTATCCGTTTACACTTGTAGGCAAAGAGTATCAAACATTTATGAAAGAAGAAGAGAAAAAATTTAAAGCACTTGCACAAGAAGCAGGGCTCATCCAATGATCGACAGGCTATTTGGAGTTTTTCTCCTGTTTGTAGGAGTTTATGTTATCTACGGGGGGCTTTCTATAGTAGTCCCTTTTTCGTATGATCCACTAGGGCCAAAGACGTTTCCTGTTATTTTGGGTGCTTTACTAAGCGCCTTATCGTTGGTCATTATCGTTAAGCCAGAGGGAGCGCATTTCCCTCAATCAAAAACAATGCTTAACACAGTTTTGATTGTTCTTTTATTGATTGTGTATGCGCTTAGTTTTAATTTTTTAGGCTTTTTATTCTCAACAGCATTGTTGGTTTTCTTTATGTCTCGAATTTTTCAAGGAACAACCAAACAGGCTTTAGGTTCAGCGATTGGTGTAAGCCTTTCAGTCTATGTCCTCTTTGGTGTGTTACTCGATGTTGCGCTCCCAATGGGTACACTCTTTAGCGGGCTTTTTGGAGGTGCTTCATGATGGAGATTTTATCTCTTTTAGGGACAGGATTTGGGGTTGTTTTTCAACCAACCAATCTTTTTTTAGTACTTCTTGGAACAACCTTAGGAACGCTCTTTGGGGCACTTCCTGGACTTGGACCCATTAACGGCGTAGCGATTTTGCTTCCTATTTGTTACACGATGGGCTTGCCAGTTGATTCTTCCTTAATTATGCTTGCGGGCATCTATTATGGCGCTGAGTTTGGTGGAAGAATTTCGAGTATTTTACTCAACGTCCCAGGGGACGCGGGAGCCGTTTTTACGTGTCTTGATGGTTACCCTATGGCACAAAAAGGCTTTGCAGGTCCAGCCCTTGCGATCTCAGGTATCGCTTCATTTATTGGTGGCTCCATTTCGATTGTAGGTTTGACATTTTTTGCGCCTATGCTTGCAAGTATTGCGATTCATTTTGGACCCTCAGAGTATTTTGTTCTGATGGTGTTTGCTTTTGCAACTATTTCAGCGCTTATGGGCTCGAACCCTATCAAAAGCTTAGTGGGTGTTGTTATAGGTCTTTTGATCGGTGTTGTTGGTGTTGATGCCACCACTGGGGTACTTCGCTTTACGTTTGGAGAAGCAGAACTCTACGATGGTTTTGAGTTTTTGATCGTTATCGTAGGCTTCTTTGCGGTGAGTGAGATTATGCTCATGTTAGAACACCACAGCAGCGAAGATTTTGAGATGCCAAAAGTGACACGTGTTTATGTCACGATGAAAGAGATCATGTACTGTAAGTGGACGATGCTTCGCTCTTCCCTTATCGGCTTTATCGTGGGTGTACTTCCCGGTACGGGCGCTTCGATTGCAAGTGCGGTTTCATACACCATCGCGCAAAAGATTTCCGATAAAGAGGGTACGTTTGGCAAAGGTGACATCAGAGGTGTTGCTGCTCCTGAGGCTGCTAATAACGCATGTGCAGGTGGTGCGATGATTCCTATGTTAACCCTTGGTGTGCCAGGAAGCGGAACCACAGCGGTTTTACTGGGTGCTTTGATGCTTTACAACGTCAACCCAGGACCGATGCTTTTTGTTGAACAGCCGGCGTTGGTATGGGGTTTAATTGCTTCGATGTATGTGGGTAACATTATGCTCTTGGTCATTAACCTTCCGTTGGTAAAAATCTTTACGAAGATTTTGCAAGTGCCATACTGGTTATTGGTTCCTTGTGTTACGGTTCTTGCTTTTGTAGGTGTTTACTCGGTCAACTTTAGTACCTTCGCCCTTTTGCTTTCGATCATTTTAGGCGTATTGGGATACTTCCTGCGCAAATTACATTTTTCGATGGCAACGGTTATTTTAGGATTTGTTTTGGGAAAAATCATGGAAGACAACTTACGCCGTGGTTTTGCAATCAGTGGAGGAGAGATAGACATTTTCTTCCAAGGAACGATCAACTTTGTTCTTTGGGGCATGACACTCTTTATCCTTTTTGTGCCGATGATCGCTAAGATGATCGCTAAAAAATACGCTTTAGGAAAATAATAGCTTTTATGCAGTCGTCTTGAGCTTGTATTTGCGCTCAGGACGACCCACTGAACCATATAACGAATCAACCTCAACTTTCGAAGTTGAGACTAAATACTCCAAATACCTTCGTGATGTTGTACGGTTAATTCCCAATGTTTCTGCAATTTCACTCGCTGAGAAAAAAGTTTGGCTTTGGTGCAACGCACTTAAAATCTTCTCCAACGTAATGCTATCAACCCCTTTAGGCAATCCTACATGTAAAGGTTTGTTTGTCTGCATGGTTTTATTAAAAAACGCATCGACTTTGCTCTGGGAGAGCTCTTCTTGGGAGATGACTTTCTCTTTGTAGTCGTGAAATTTTTGCAAAGAAGATTGGAAGCGGTAAAACATAATGGGTTTGATGAGATAGTCAAAAACGCCATATCTCAAGGACTTTTCTAACGATGCCATCTCTTTAGCGGCGGTGATGAGGATCACATCGGTGTGAACGGCGTTGCTTCGCATCCAGCTTAGAAAATCAATTCCATTTCCATCGGGAAAATAGACATCCAAAAGAAGCAGATCAGGGCGCATGAGTTCGATATACTCTTTGAGTTCGCTGATAGTATTTGCAATGGCAACCACTTCAAAATTGGCTATTTTTTCCACCATATTTTGGTGTAAAAGCGCAATTCTTGGATCATCTTCAGCGATCAAAACTTTAATCATTATGCTTACCTTTTGGAATATGAATGCTCACAATAGTACCATAATTTCCTTTGCCAAACGACACAAATCCGCCCAGCCATTCGAGGGTACTTTTAACAAAAAAGAGACCGTACCCGCTGTGCAGTTCGCCTTTGGTAGTAAAGCCTTTTTCAAAAATCTTTTCATGAAGTGTTTCATCGATACCCAATCCTGAGTCTTCCACATCAAAAATAAGATCATTGCCAATATCTGTGGCAAAGAGCGTGACCTCTTTTTTCTCTGAGAGTTCGGCTGCATCGATTGCATTGTTGATGATATTGCCCAAAATGGTTAAAAGATGCTTGGAGATAGAAGGATCAATACTCTCTTGAAGAAAGCTGTTCTCATCAAGAATGATTTTGACCCCTTTGTCAAAGGCAAAGTAGTATTTTCCGATAAAAATAGAAGCGACAAGGGGATCATGGATAACACTTTGAAATTGCTCGATAATTTTTTCATCTGGAAGATGGTTTTCGCTAATCAATGCGATGGCTTTATCGTACTCGCCGATTTGAATGTGCCCTGAAATCAGGTGTAGAAGGTTGGAGAATTCATGCTTTTTTTCTCTGAGTCTCTCTGAATACTGCTTAACACGGGTTAATTCCCACACCAGCGCATCGATCTCCTCTTTTTTTCGACAACTTGCCACCATACCGATGGTTTTTCCTTCATGGCTAATGGGTGAGAGATTGCAGATGTAATCTTCGCCATCAATGTCAATATTGACATCTTTCATCTCTTTACATGTAAGAAGATATTTTTCTAATCCAAAAGGTGGATGCTTCGTTGTTTCACTTAACTGAAAATAGCTTTTTGCCACTTCATTACACAGCGTCATTTCACCTTCTGTATTGGTTGCAATGATCGCCTCTTTGACGGCATTTAAAATCGCCTCTTTTTCTAAAAAGAGACGGCTGATCTCTTTGGGTTCATATCCTAAAAGAGAACTTTTAATCTTTCGTGAGAGGATAAACGCCATAGTAATGGTTAAAAACATGGCTCCATAAAGGTAAATAAGAAACTCTTTATGACGCTCAGCGATAATCTCTCGCACATTCTCTTCTAAATATCCCACTGAGACAATACCCACAATGTCACCATTTTTCCCAAATACAGGAGCCTTCCCCCTGATAGAAGGCCCAAGTGTACCTGTGGCTTTAGAGGTGTAGTAGAGCCCTTCTTTGAGGGCTTTTTCGTTATCTTCACCCACCATACGCTCTCCAATAAGCTCTTTGGTAGGATGGGTAAGACGAATGGAGTCGCTATCGCCAATAACAATAAACCTCGCATCAATGGACTTTTGAAGTGACGTGATCATGGCACTCAATTCACCATGAGGATCTTTTTGTTCGACCAATTCAATGACTTCAGGCATTAAAGAGATGGTTTTGGAGATAGCAAGGGCACGTTGACCTATCTGCTCTTCCATAAGCTCTTCTAAAATATGCCCCAAAAAGAGAGTGAAAGTAAAAAGCGTTGCTAAAACCAGCATGGTTGAAAAAATGAGTAGTTTAAGCAATAATCCTTCATGCAAGAATGATAATTTTTTGAATTTTTGCATACTTCTAACTTCCTCTTCGATAGTGTCTGGCATAAAGGAATTTTAGGTTACAAAACGTAACATAATTCTGAGCACTTTATGCACAAAATTCCCACAATTTAGGGATTTTTCGAAACTCATTTTATCTTACATTCTCTTAATTTTAATGGAGTAGAATCTTCACGTATTCAAAATAATTCAAGGGAGAAAAGATGAAATTATCGAGACTTAGTTTGGTGGCTATCGTAGTTGCTGGTCTTACATCCAGTTCATTTGCAGCGGACACACTTGCGGATGCTTTTAAGAATGGAAAGGTCACAGGTGAGCTCAAAGCTTTTTACTTTGACCGAGATACGGGAGTAAATACTGCATCTGTTGGTGCCGGAGATGATTCTATTTTTGTAACAGGAGTAATGTTAAATTATGTAACAGACTCTTTGATGGGATTTAAATTTGGTGCAACTGCACAATCAAGTAGTGCCCCTTTTGCAACGGAGGATGCTAAACAAGTTTTTGCTAAGGATATGTACGGTTCAGGCGCGGTACTTTCAGAAGCTTATTTGGAATACTCTTTTGCTAAAACAACGGCTAAAATAGGTCGACAATTTATTAGTTCGCCTTTAGTCGCAAGTAGCGGTTCTCGTGTGATTAAAGACTCTTTTGAAGGCGCAACCATCATCAATACGGACCTACCAAATACCACTATTGGATTTGGTTATGTTGATAAATGGCAGGCGCGAACCAATCAAGGATGGGCTCCTAAGTCTACGGGAATGGCAGATTTTAAACAGGTTGGTGATGGTGCGTACACACTTTTTGCGATTAACAAATCCGTTCCAGGCTTGATGCTCTCAGGTGCGTGGGCAACAATCCAAGAGTTTTCGGTAGGTGAAGATTTAGACCTGTATCGTTTTGAAGCAAAATATGATGGTAAAGCCTCAAACTTTACGTATAACCTTGGTGGTCAATATTTTGTTACAGAATATAGTGGTGCTACGAGAGATGCTGATGGATATGCCTTCAAAGCGGGCGTTGGTGTAGCTAGTGTTGATGCTTATGTGGCGTATTCGAAAATATCCAATGATGGTAAAGTCAAATACGGTCTTGGCTATGGTGCTGATACCCTTTACACCCAATCTCCAATTATCTCAGATAACTATGAACCTGGCACGGAAGCGTATGCGATTGATATTGCCTATAAGTTTAATGTTGATGCAAAAATTGGTGTTGATTATACCCAAACAGAAGATCCTATCAGAGGCGATCTCACTTACAGTGCTGTTTATGGCTCTTATGCGTTTGGCGGTGCATTTAAAGGTTTAAATGTTCTGGTCCAGTATGAAAAAGAGGGACAAGATGGTAATGATGAAGAGTTAAGAATAAAAACTTCTTATAAGTTCTAACTTTTATTTTTCTAGCAACGTCAAGCGGTAGCGAAAGTGCTTCCGCTTGACTGAATTTCTGTTAAAAACATCTTCTTTAAAAAAGCAAACAAGCTCCTTTTAATTTTGGGCACTCTTTATGCACAAAATGCCCATAAATAGCCACATTTGAGCTTGATTCGGCTTAGTTATTCTTAATGAAAAAAAAGGTATCATTGCCTTAATTTACAAAGATCATTTAATGGATGTTAAATGCAATGGCTTAAAGGCTTTTTACCTGTAGTAGCATCGCTTTTTATAGGGATTTTAGGAGCCATACTTTTCTCTTTTATCAATGTACCCTTGCCATGGCTTTTGGGTGCTATTGTCGCTATTGCCATTGCCAGTCGCTTTCCCAAAATTCCCCTTCGTTCCCCCAAAATATTTTCTGCTCCTGCACGTGCTGTGCTTGGTATTACCATTGGTAGTGCGTTTAATCCTACGATTTTACACTATTTGGGAGACTTCGTCTCTAGTATTGTTTTAATTTTACCGTTTGTGCTTCTGATTACTTTTTGTGGAATGATTTATTATTGGAAGTGGCTTAAGTTCGATAAAATGACTGCCTATTTTAGCTCCATGCCAGGAGGCCTCTTGGAGATGATAACGTTGGCAGAAGCGACGGGTGCTAATGTGTATAAAGTGACGATGACTCAATCCGTTCGGCTTTTATGCATTGTTTTTACACTTCCCTTTATCATACAAACGCTCTCTCATGTCCCTTTGGATGGTAGAGTCAATATCACACAGCCTTTTTTTCAAAGTAACCTTCATGATATGCTGATTTTGACCTTCTGTGCCCTTCTGGGTTGGTGGGGTGCTTTAAGACTTAGAATACCGGGTGGTACGATGATTGGACCTATGATTTTAGGTGCCATTGTGTATAGCTCTGGTGTTGTCCATTCTCGCCCACCCAATGAGATTATCAAACTGATTCAACTGATTCTTGGAACAACGGTAGGTTTTGTCTTTGTCGGCGTTACATGTAAAGAAATTGCCAAAGTTTTTGCGCAAACATTGGGTTATTTTGCCCTTTTAGCGCTTGTTTCAGCACTCTTTGTGTTTGTGGTCTCCCAGATGACCGAGTTCCCACTTATCTCCATTCTGTTAGCTTTTTCTCCGGGGGGGCAGTCGGAGATGAATTTGATCGCGATCATTGTAGGAGCGAATTTACCCTACGTTGCGCTTCATCATATTGTTAGAATGTTTTTAGTCATGAGCGTTGCACCTGTTTTTGTGAAATTTTTACGTCAAAAAGAAGACAAATGAGTTTTGTTTTTTCTGAAATTCCCCATACCAGCACCGTAAGACGGCAAAAGGTCAATGACTTTTTACAGAGTGTTGATCTTGAAATGTCAGAGGATGTAGAAATTTTTGTGGTCGCCAAGGAAGATGATCGCATTGTCGCCTGTGGGGGACTTAGTGGAAAAGTGCTTAAAAATATTGCGATTGATGAGTCTGTAAGAGGCGAGGGCTTGGCGCTTAGTCTTATGAGTGAGTTATTAAAAGTGGCGTTTCGCGAAGGCAGACATGATCTGTTTTTATTTACAAAACCAAACTATGAGGAGGTTTTTGAATCGTGTGGGTTTAAGTATATTGAGCAAGCAAATCATCAAGTCATTTTGATGGAGAACAGCTATAATATCGATCTGTATAAAAAAAGATTGCGTAAGTATAAACATTCGGGTGATGTGGTAGGCAGTATCGTGATGAACTGCAATCCTTTTACCTTGGGACATCGCTATTTGGTAGAACAAGCGTGTGAGCGTTCCGTTTGGGTACATCTGTTTGTGGTGAAGGAAGATGCTTCCTTTTTTACATTTAAAGATCGCTATCGCCTTATTTGCGAAGGCTTGGAAGATCTTGAAAACCTCACGATACATGAGGGTTCAGACTATATTATCTCTAAAGCGACGTTTCCGACCTATTTTATTAAGGACAAACGTCAGATTGATTCGCTCTATACCGAGTTGGATTTGAACATCTTTAGAAATCATCTCGCTCCACAACTGGGCATTACGCACCGTTTTGTGGGCGTTGAACCTTTCTGTGCCGTGACAAATGAGTATAACCAACAGATGAAAAAATTACTCACACGCCCTAGTGAGTTTCCACCCATTGAGGTGGTGGAGTTAGGACGCATTGAGTATGGTGGTGAGCCAATTTCGGCTTCGAGAGTCAGAAAATTGATGCAGCAAAACCGTTTGGAAGATATCTTACCACTGGTGCCTCCCACAACGTACGCGTTGATTGTGAAAATGATGTCTAAAGAGGAAGTAAAATGAGCAAAAAACTAGAGACCGCGCATGCTGGAACACTCGAATCGAGCGATGCGTTTGTCCGTGTGATCCCCATCAATGAAAAGGGAATCGTGATAGAGTTGGAGAGTAGTGTTGAAGAGATTTATGGTGATGCAATACGTGCTCTAATTTTAGAGTCGGCAAATGCTATGAAAGTGGATGGCGTCAAACTCATCGTTCAAGATAAAGGAGCGCTGGATTATGTCATCAAAGCGCGTGTTCAAACGGCTATTTTAAGAGCTACAGGCGAGAGCGAGCCTGATTGGAGTATGTTATCATGAAACAAAAACTACGAAGAAGTATGCTCTTTGTACCAGGTTCTAATACGGGAATGGTCTGCAATGCCTTTATTTACAAGCCAGATACGGTAATGTTTGACCTTGAAGATTCCGTGGCACTTAGTGAAAAAGACTCAGCACGTATGATGGTTTTTCATGCTCTGCAACACTTTACGTACAAAGACATTGAAACAGCAGTACGTGTCAATCCTCTCGATACTCCTTTTGGACTCCTCGATCTCGAAGCGGTCATAAGGGCTGGAGTAGACATTGTTCGTCTTCCAAAAACCGATACAGTGGAAGATGTTTTGGCGATGGAGCGTGAGATTGAGCGTATTGAAATTAATATTGGTACCACCAAAAAAACAATGCTTCTTGCGGCTATTGAAAGTGCGTTGGGCGTGGTTAATGCCGTTGATATTGCGCGAAGTTCGAAGCGTATGATGGGTATTGCTTTGGGTGCAGAAGATTTTGTACGTGACCTTCATACGCAACGCACCAAAGAGGGACATGAGCTGATGGCGGCGCGCAATCAAATCTTACTTGCGGCACGTGCGGCGAAAATCGGCGCATTTGACTCCATTTTTTCCGATGTCAAAGACAAAGAGGGCTTTATGCACGAAGTTGATCTAATCAAAGGGCTTGGCTTTGATGGAAAATCACTCATCAACCCTAATCAAATCCCATGGCTTCACAATGCCTTTGCACCAAGTCAGAAAAATATCAACTGGGCGATAGAGGTTCTCGAAGCAGCAAAAGATGCAAAAGAGCGAGGATTGGGCGTTATTTCACTCGATGGTAAAATGGTCGATGCACCTGTTATTTTACGTGCAGAGTGGATTATGGATTTAGCGCGTGCGTCTGGTGTTTTAGGAGAAGAGCAATGAAAGATATACAAAAACAGTTTAAGACTGAAAATTTAACGTCTGTGAATGCGCCTTTTTTTACATGTAAAGAAAAAAAGAAAGGTGAAGATCGAAGGGCAAAGCTGTGTGAGAGCATTGAAGAAGCCATAAAACGCTCAGGTTTACAAGATGGCATGACCATCTCCTTTCACCATGCGTTTCGCGGTGGTGATCTTTTGATTAACAACGTGATGAACATCATTGCTAAAATGGGTTTTAAAAACCTAACATTGGCGTCTAGTTCACTCGCTTCGGTGCACGATCCTATCATCGAGCACATTAAAAATGGTGTGGTAACAGAAATCTATACTTCGGGGCTTCGTAGCAAATTAGGCGAAGCAATCTCTAAGGGACTCATGGAAAAACCCGTACAAATTCACTCACACGGTGGACGTGTGCATTTGATTCAATCGGGCGAGCTTAAAATCGACGTCGCTTTTTTAGGTGTTCCCGTATGTGACGCCTTTGGTAATGCAAATGGTTACTCAGGTCGTTCAAAATGCGGTTCCCTCGGTTACGCGATGATCGACGCGCAGTATGCAGACTATGTTGTTGTCCTCACCGAATCTTTGGAAGAGTACCCTAATGTTCCCGCAAGCCTTCATCAAGACCAAGTGGACGCGGTTGTTTTAGTCGATGAGGTGGGTGATCCTTCCAAAATCGGTGCGGGCGAAACGCGTATGACGACCAATCCTAAAGAGCTTTTACTCGCCAGTCATACGGCGAAACTCATCGAGCATTCGGGACTTTTCAAAGAGGGTTTTAGCATTCAAACAGGAACGGGTGGCGCTTCTTTGGCAACGACTGTCTTTTTGAGTGAAAAAATGGAAGAGAAGGGTATTCACGCTAGTTTTGGACTGGGCGGCATCACGGGAACGATGGTCTATATGCTTAAACGTGGTCTCATCAAAACGCTTTTAGACGTGCAAAGTTTCGATGAATTTGCCGCGAAATCTTTGGGGGAAAACAAAAACCACATCGAAATCAGCGCGAATGAATATGCTAACCCAAGCTCCAAAGGTGCATCCATCAAACAGCTTGACATTGTTGTTTTAAGCGCTCTTGAGGTCGATCTTGACTTTAACGTTAACGTCATGACAGGCTCAAAAGGCTTTTTACGAGGCGCATCAGGAGGTCATAGTGACACGGCGGCGGAAGCAAAACTTTCCATCATCGTAGCACCACTCACACGTGGACGCCTTCCAACGGTGACGAAACGGGTCAATACCATCGTAACGCCTGGCTCAACAGTCGATGTGGTCGTGACCGATCAAGGTATCGCCGTCAATCCTAAAAATGTGGAGCTGAAAGCACGCCTTAAAAAATCAGGGCTTCAAATTGTAGAGATGCAAGAGCTTTATGACCGAGCCATTGCACTGTGCGGTGAACCTGCTGAGATCAAATACACGGATAAAGTCGTTGCGGTCATTCGCTACCGTGATGGCTCGGTCATTGACGTGGTGAAACAACTCGCGTAAATGATAGGCAAACCAACATCGTTAGACGCTATTTTAAGAGCCAAGGAGGAGCGTGCTTTAAAGCAAAAAGAGCTTTTAGCACGCTTTTCTGAAGCTTCTCTTATTTCCCTTTGCATTAACATCCCAAGTTCCATCAAACTCTCGCATGAAGCCGTTGTTGTGCATGAGTGTGCGCATCAAAGTATTCTTTCACTGTTGAAAGAAGAACGCATAGAAGTGCTCTATTTCGATACCAAAATAGCACCCACAGGAGCAGAATCTCTCTTTACATGTAAAGCCGAAGCCAAAGTGCTCAAAGCCTTTACATGTAAACTCGAAAACACGCATCCACTAGGGCGTTTGATGGATATAGATGTACTGGATTTTACAGGGGCAATTCTCTCCCGAAGTGAGCTTGGGTTTCCAAAACGCCGATGCTTTGTCTGCGGTGATGAAGCACAGCTTTGTGCAAGGGCTCAAAAACACTCTTATCGTGAACTTACCTTACATATTAATGCACTTGTCGATGAACATGCCTTTGCCAACTCCATCGCGTTATGGTGTGAACGTGCTATGAAAACCGAAGTAGAACTCACCCCCAAACCTGGACTGGTAGATCATGCCAACAGTGGGGCGCACCGCGATATGGACATTCATACGTTTTATGCGAGTATTCAAGCCATTAAGCCTTTTGTTGTGCAATGGATTCAAACTGCGCAAACCTACGCCCATGAAGAGGCCAAACAGAGTTTTGTAAGACTACGCGAAATTGGTATTGGCTGTGAAACAGCGATGTTTGAAGCCACCAATGGAGTGAATACTCACAAAGGGATGATCTTCTGCTTAGCCGTTTTATGTGGCGCCATTGGTCGTATCAAAGGGCGCAAACAAAGCTTTACATGTAAAAGCTTACAAGCCCAAATGCAAGCACTGTGCGACAATTTGGTCGAGGATGATCTTTTACATGTAAAGCCGAACAGTGCAGGGGCTCGCTTCTTTTATGAAACGGGAAGTGCGGGCATTCGTGGCATTGCACAGAGTGGTTTTGCAATTGTTTTTGAAAAAGCGTTGCCATTTTTTGAAGCGCACAAGCAAGAGGAGGGCGAAGAGATAGCCCTGAAAAAGACACTGCTTTTACTCATGTCACTGCTTGATGATAGCACACTCTGGTCACGAGGTGGTGTGGAAGGACTCCAGTACGCCAAAACAAAAGCACATGAACTTTTACATGTAAAGAGCGAAATAAAAAAGTTAGATGAACTTTTAAATGATTTTGATGCAGACATGACACTCAAAAATCTCTCCCCAGGAGGAAGTGCCGATCTTCTGGCAATGACGTGGCTACTGGCGCAGATAGTTAATTCTTAAGCAAAAGCGTGTTATGATTATTAAACCTAGC